>Ga0315909_10002494_pt1 | contig 23561 bp, 16 predicted proteins | sample LakEriMetagenome_11_FD_203527 | JGI IMG/M metagenome (GOLD analysis project Ga0315909, IMG submission 203527) | Freshwater fungal communities from buoy surface, Lake Erie, Ohio, United States - Buoy 2 MA125 | ecosystem: Environmental > Aquatic > Freshwater > Lake | place: USA: Lake Erie, Ohio...
AATAAAAAACTTATTTTCAATATTTATAGTGTATGAATAGAAAAGTACCTATAAACAGGCTTTCAAAATTTTTTGGTGATAAAGATTTTTCTTTAGAATTAGAGATGGGTCAAGAATGGCTCTATGGCGATATGAACTTTACATTAGTTCTATATCAAATAGATCAGTCCAAAACAAAAAAAAGTAATGTTTATGGTGAAGTAGAAGAAGATGGAATTGTTTATACAACACCCGTTGAATTTAAAGGTTATGTAAGAGTTATGGAACCCCAAAATGAAAACTTGGGATCCACCAAACTCAGAAACTTAGAACCTGGAAATATTCAAATATCTGTTTATATTTCAGAACTCGAAGAGTTGGGTATAGATATAAAATATGGTGATTATATCGGTTATTATGAAACCGAATCAAGAGTCAGATATTATACTGTAGTAAACGACGGAAAAGTAACTTCAGACAATAAACACACTTACGGAGGAGTATATCCTTATTATAGGACAATTATTGCTTCACCCGTTAAGGACAACGAATTTAGAGGAAACTGATGGGATTTCCAAAAAAGATAAAGAAGAAAATTGATTTAGTTCCTGATAAGATACTTCTTGATAGGAGGGAACAACTTTTGGATTATATTACTGAAGATGGAACTTATCTTCCCAAAAGTATTTTACACGAAGATCTTGATTTGGGGATGTTGGAGTTTGTTAAGAATGATCTTTCAACCGTTGTTTCAGGAAAAAAAATACCCACCATTGATATTATAATCACTACTCAGAATTGGGCACAATTTGCTGAAACTTGGAATTTCACGGATTTGGATGAAAATATAAATCCACCTTTTATTGCCACCGTTAGAAATCCCGATGTAAAATTTGGATCTAATCCTGCTTTGAAATATAACATTCCCAACAAGAAAATGTTTTATTACGCTAAGGTTCCGACATGGGATGGGAACAGAAAGGGGATGGATATTTACAAAATACCCCAACCTGTTCCTGTTGATATTACTTTTAATGTAAAAATTTTCTGTAATAGAATGACTGAATTGAACGCATTCAATAAAGTCGTTGTTTCTAAATTTGCTTCACGACAGGCTTATACATTTATTAAGGGTCACTATATTCCGATTATATTAGAAAATGTTTCGGATGAATCTGTTTTGGATTTGGAAAAAAGAAAGTACTATATTCAAGATTATAGTTTTACAATGCTTGGGTTTTTGATTGATGAAAAAGAATTCGAGGTCTATCCCGCTATCAATAGAATCCTACAAATGGTTGAGGTAGTACCTGCGAAAAGGAAAAGACAAAAATTTGTTGTTCCTGATTTAAGAGATACTGACTTTTCTTTTAGTTATTTAAATGGTCTTACAACTTTGAGTCAAAAGTTTGATTTCAATGCCGATCTTACATTTGGTGATTTAATTAATGTTGAGAGTTATTATGTCTACGTCAATAACGAGTATTTTGGTGAAAATTCACCTTTAGTTTTTGTCAATAATGGTGATACCGTTTTAATAACAATAAGAAAAGTTGACAGTAATGAAGATAGTAAAATTATGGTGACATCAAAGTTGATTTGATCATTCACCATATATGTCTTTCTTTTTTTTACAATTATCAGTTATTAATTTTTCCACAAATTTGTGAATTTTAATACCATTCTTCATACAATAATTTTTTAATACTAAATGATGTTCTTCTGATATTTTTATATTCTTCATATAGAAAATATACGTTATTGATGTTTTAAATCAAGGATAAAAAAGTATGAAAAAATTATCTTTTTTTGAAAATTTGTTTTGTTACCTCATTCTTTTGAGATTTTCCATAATATTTATGAAAAAATAAAAGTAAAGAATTTTTAATCAAAAAATGGCAACAGCAAATTCAGTATTCGTATCTCCTGGAGTATATACTTCAGAACGAGACTTATCGTTTGTGGCTCAAAGTGTGGGTGTTACCACGTTGGGTCTCGTCGGTGAGACATTACAGGGTCCCGCATTTGAACCCGTCTTCATCAAAAATTTCGATGAATTCCAATTGTATTTTGGAGGAACCAATCCAACCAAATTTGTAAACACTCAAATCCCAAAATATGAGGCAGCTTATATTGCTAAAGCATATCTTCAACAATCCAACCAACTTTTCGTTACAAGAATTTTGGGTCTTTCTGGTTATGATGCTGGTCCTTCTTGGTCAATCAAAACCATTTCTAACCCTGATGTAGACACCGTTGCATTGTCCTCTAACTTAGGTACTTTTGGTTTCACTTTTGTGGGTACGACAGCTTCTACAAGTAGCGTCTCTATTACCCTTTCAGGTGGTGGTGCTAGTTCATACATTTCAAGTGTCACAGGTAATACTGTAACTTTTGCAAATGGTACTACTTCTACTGTATTAGATGAAATCGAGGGTTTTGCTTTTGATATTATTTCAGACAATACTTTGTCAGGAGATACTGCTTATGTATATGGTTCTTTATCCGCAGGTACATTCAATGCACTTACAGCTGCTGGTTTCACAGAACTTGTTAACGTGTTTGGTTGTGATAATTTGAACGCATCAAGTGCGGATTTAACAGCGGTAAGTAACGATACATGGTATTATAGTTTGTTTGAGTTAACCAATGATACTTACACTGGTTTGTCCTTCACATCAAGAATAAGTACATTGACGACTAACGGAACTGGTTCTTACACAGGTACTTGTGTCGGTTTTGTTAACTCTTATACAGCAGATACTTACTCTGATTCTCATAACTTAGTTGTTGGTACTTTCAGATCAAGAGGTGTTTCACTATATAATGATAACAATAACCCAACCTACGAAGTAACAGGAACTACCGATGTTGTTATGTTAGATAACTTGAATGGTATTTCACAAAATCCTTTCAATAACTTCACAGTTTCTGGTATTACAAAAGATTCGGTTACATTCAGTTTCCAAACTTCATTCCAGTCATCTAATACTGATTTTGTTGGTAAGGTGTTTGGTAGATCCAACTTCAACAAAGATAGAACGGAAGTTCCTTTGTTCATTGAAGAAGAGTATTCAGGTCTTATGGCAACACTTTACAATCAAGGTAAAATTAGAGGTCTTTCGACAAGTTTGGTTTCTTTTGATTCCGCACAAAGTTTAGATCCTGATACTATTGGTTGGTACTGTGAACAATATCAAACACCATCTACACCTTATGTTGTCTCTGAACTTCGTGGTGATACAGTTGAAAGATTGTTCAGATTTATTTCAATCTCCGATGGTAATAACGCTAACAGACAAATCAAGATTTCTTTGGTTAACATGTCTTTCGCAAACAACAACTTTGATATCTTGGTTCGTGATTTCTACGATACAGATGAAAATCCTGTAGTTTTGGAAAGATTTGCGAATTGTACTATGGATGTTTCAAGTCCAAGTTACATAGCTTTGAAGGTTGGTACCGCTAATGGTGAGTACGAATTGAAGTCAAAGTATATCATGCTTGAGATTGTCGAGGGTCACCCCGTTGACTCTCTTCCCTGTGGTTTCGAAGGATATATCTCAAGAAATTATTCAACTAACATTTCTCCCTTCTTGGTTTATAAAACACAATACTACACACCAGGACAACTTGTTTATACACCCCCATTTAATACACCCGTATTAACAGCAGGTGGTGGAGCTTCAAGTGTTAGAAGTTCAGGTGATAAAGTTAGAAGAACTTACTTGGGTCTATCTAACGTACAAGGTTATGATGCGGACTTCTTCTCATACAAAGGAAAACAATTACCTGATAACATTGCAACTGATACAACATCAGCTGACTGGACTTACTTGACTCAAGGTTTCCACATGGATATTAACGCAAGTGCTATCACGATTCCAAGTATATATGTAACTTCGGGTCAATCAGCATATCAGTGTGGTGTTGCTACTTTCCAAGCGGAACCAACTTCATCAACAAGTCCTTACTATAAAATTTACTCACGTAAATTTACTCTCTTACCTGCTGGTGGATTTGATGGATGGGATATCTACAGAGAATACAGAACCAACGCAGATGCCTACCAACTCGGAGATACCAAATATCTTCTCGGAGCAGCGGCGACGGCACAATTCCCTGACGCTTCAGGATGGGGAGCATTCAAGAAGATCACCGATGGTGAGAACACTGAATGGGCAAACACGGACTACTACGCATACCTTAAGGGTTTCCAAACATTTAATAACCCTGCGTCTGTTAACATCAATGTGTTTGTAACACCAGGTATCGATTATGTTAATAATTTAGCTCTCGTTCAAGATGCTATTGATATTGTTGAACAAGATAGAGCTGACTCAATTTACATCACAACCACACCTGACTATGATATGTTTGTAGCGACTACTTCAGATCCTGAGGACTTCATTTATCCTACAGATGCTGTTGTTAATTTAGAAGATAGTGATATTGATTCTAACTACACCGCAACTTACTATCCCTGGATTTTGGTTAAAGATAGTGTTAACAACACAAATCTTTGGATACCACCTACATCAGAAGTTGTGAGAAACTTGGCACTTACAGATAATATTGCATTCCCCTGGTTCGCATCAGCAGGTTACTCAAGAGGTTTGGTAAATGCTGTTAAAGCAAGAAGAAAACTTACACAAGAAGATAGAGACATCCTTTATCAAGGAAGACTCAACCCAATTGCTACCTTCTCTGATGTTGGTCCAGTTATCTGGGGTAACAAAACACTTCAGGTACGTGAGTCAGCTCTTGACAGAATCAACGTAAGAAGATTGTTGTTACAAGCTCGTAAGTTGATTTCCGCAGTTGCTGTTAGACTTCTCTTCGAACAGAACGACCAACAGGTAAGACAGGATTTCTTGGATGCCGTCAATCCAATCTTAGATGGTATCAGAAGAGACAGAGGTCTTACTGACTTCAGAGTAACTGTGTCAAGTTCCCCTGAAGATATTGATAGAAACCAATTAACAGGTAAGATTTATATCAAACCAACAAGATCTTTGGAATTTATTGATATTGAATTTGTAATCACACCAACAGGTGCATCGTTTGAAAATATCTAAACAACTATTTAATAAAAGGGGGAGAAAAGGTCTCCCCCTTTTTTAAAAAATGAAACTACTACGAAAAATAATATCAGAATATGTAGAGGAAAAATTCCTCTCTGAAGGTTTTGGTGAAGACTTGACTCCTGATTCAAAGTATTACGCTTTTGATTGGGACGATAATATTGTTTATATGCCGACCAAAATATTGGTGTTATCAGATGACGATAGAGAGGTGGGTATGGGTAGTGAAGATTTTGCAAAATACCGTGAACAGATCGGGAAAGAACCCTTTATTTATCACGGACTCACTATAGTAGGTTTCGCAAAAGATCCTTTTAGACATTTTTCAGTTGCAGGGGATAAACAATTTGTGATTGATGCTCTCACCGCACCTCCCGGTCCATCATGGAACGACTTTGTAGAGTGTTTAAATGGTGGATCTATATTTGCAATTATTACGGCGAGGGGTCACTCACCAAAAGCTATTCGTGAAGCTTGCAAAAATTATCTATTGATGAATTATAATGGATTAAATGGAAATGTTTGTTACGAAAATCTAAAAAAATACCGTGAATTAACTGGTGAAGTCACTAACTCTTCAAAAACCCAAATGATCGACGAGTATCTCAACTTGTGTAAATTTTATCCTGTGACATATGGAGAGGGAAGTGCTCAAAACCCCGAACAAGGTAAAATTAACGCTTTAAGAGAATTCATAGGATATGTAAAAGAAATGTCTGCAAAATTAAATAACAGAGCATTTTTCAAGAATGATGTAAAGAATTTTTTTGTACCCCAAATAGGATTTTCCGATGACGATCTTAGAAATATAGAAAAAATCAAAGGATTTCTAGAAAAAGAATATCCGGAAGAAAGTCCAGTAAAAGTTTTTGCAACACATGGAGGACAAAAAAAAGAAATAAAATAAAAACTAGAATATTTATTATTAAAATAAACTACCTAGTGAACTAACTAGATAAAGAAATAAAATAAACTGAATAAAAGTAAATAGAAAATATGGCAGACTTACTAATGAAAATGCCGGTTCCTTATGAACCCAAAAGAAAAAATAGATTTATCCTTAGATTTCCTTCATCTTTGGGTATAAATGAGTGGTTTGTTGAGTCAACCTCAAGACCACAAATTACAATCAACCCCGTTGAAATTCCATTTTTAAATACCTCTACCTATGTTGCAGGAAGATTTAATTGGAATACCATCAATGTTACCTTCAGAGATCCAATCGGACCATCAGCGTCACAAGCACTTATGGAGTGGGTTAGACTTCATGCTGAATCTGTCACAGGTCGTATGGGTTATGCTGCGGGTTACAAGAAAGACATTGACCTTGAACTTTTAGATCCAACCGGTGTTGTGGTTGAAAAGTGGATTTTACAAGGTACTTTCCTTTCTGATGTTAACTTTGATTCGTTAGGATATAGTGAAGATGGTCTCGCAACCATCACAGCAACACTTCGTCCTGATAGATGTATTCTTGTCTACTAAGTTTCTGATTATATATCGGTAACTGATATTGACTTTATTATATTTCAGTTTATTTTAGCCTCGGAGCCAATCTCCGGGGTTTTTTATTATGGACAATTCAAAAGTTTACGGACAAGAAAATTTTAACTTACCACACGATGTGGTCCCATTACCATCACAAGGTAAATTTTATGCTTCGGGAAAGAAAGCGTTAAAGGTGGGGTATCTAACAGCCTCCGATGAGAATGTTTTGATGAGTCAAAATCTCAAAGATGTTAACAATATGATTTTAACTCTCTTGAGAAGTAAAATATATGAACCTGATATCCAACCTGAACAACTTTTAGAAGGTGATGCGGAAGCCATATTGGTTTTTTTGAGAAATACGGCATTTGGTCCACAATACAAAATTAAAACAACTGACCCCAAGACAAAACAGGTTTTTGAAACGGATATTAATTTGGATGAACTAAATTTCAAGAAATTAGAAAAAGAACCGGATCAAAATGGTCACTACACCATCAAACTTCCAAAGGCGGGGAACGAAGTGAAAGTAAAATTGTTAACTTTGGGTGACCAATTTGCTTTGAGGAAAATAAGAGATTCCTATCCTAATGGTATGGTTGCTCCAATTGTAACAAAAAGATTGGAGATGAATATTGTTTCGGTTGACGGAAATGAAGATAGAAGTGATATTTCAAGATTTGTAAGTATGTTACCTATCGCAGACTCCAAATTTTTGAGAAATGAGTTGGACAATTTGGAACCGAGACTAGACCTTAAACAAACAATTTTAGCCCCGTCAGGAGAAGAGGTACAGATCAATGTATCCTTTGGGGCTGAATTTTTTCGTCCTTTCTTCTGAATATAAGCAAATACAACTCAAAGAATTCTATTACTTGGTAAGGAATACTGCTATAACCTACCAAGATTTACAAATAATGCCCGTTTATGAAAGAAAATTTATGATAAGAGAACTTTCCGAAGAGTTTGAAAGAATTAATGAAAAGAGGAAAGGTAGATCATAAATTTCAAATTCATCTATTTATAAAATAAAAATAGATGTCATATAGTTCACTAAGTTTTGGTAATAGTATTTCTGATATATTCAGAAAAAATAATATTATCAAAAACCTTTCTCCATATACCATTGAAGGTAGTTTCTCTACTCAAGTATCAGGGGAAAATGGAATTTTTCCGATTAAACTTAGGGATTCGGCGGTAAAGGATTCGGACGAGTTATTAAAAAAATATCCCGAGTATTTAGAAAAACAATATCTTTTAAACTTTTTTGGTCCGCAAGACGGATTTGGTGAACCAATATCAATTCAAGATATTCAGAATATCATCAATAATAGAGATACTTATTACACTTTTGTTTCATCGTTCTATCCACTACAAAATATTGTATTTCAATTAAACCCCGTCGGGTCAGAAGCTTCATTAAGTAATGACTCCAAACTGGCTCAAATTTCTGCAAACCTTTTAAAACAACAATTTCAATATAGAATTGGTCAAGAAATAAGGGAAGAAACATTCGGAAGAGTCAATCTGTTGGATGCTTTGTCGGATCCTTATGAAGCGACCGCATTACTTACGGGAAACAGAACTTTAATAGAAAGAAATTGGCAGATTTCACAACCTGACAATTTGGTAGGAAAAGGGTTGGACTTGGTTTCAAGAATTACAGGTGTTTATAGTCCATATTCTTGGATACCCGGTGATTATTTTGATGATTCATCACCCGTAACCGCAAATGAACAAACAACGGTCGGAGGTAGAATAGTAAACGATTTAAGACAAGCGATATCATCCATAGTTGGTTTCGGTAGACCCGAACTAGATCCTTCATTTAACTTTTTACAAAATACAGGTGGAGGTCAAAAATCTGTTTTATTCAATAATCTCGAATTTAACAAATACAGACCTGAATACAGAAGTTCCCAAGTACAAGCCGCTCAAACCTTACTAGGACAGGGGATACAATCAATAGCTGAATTAGGTAGAGCCTTGGGTGGGACACAACCACCCGCCGGACAATACTATCTTGGAACACAACAAACACCAATACCAAACTTAGTCGCACCACCAAACGACCAACCATCGGGTATGGATGGGGTTCCTGTCTATGGTTATACTATTTTAGGTAAAACATATGAAGGGGAGGGATTAGATGGTACATTCAGGTTTGGTTATGCCGGTAGATCATTCTATAATCAGGGTGATATTCAAGGTGGTTTTTCATGGGCGGGTGCCGATACAACACCTGTTGGTGCTTTTGTTGGACCAAACGGTACTACGTTTGGTGGAAATGCATCATCAACGTTTGGAGGAACAGTTTCAGACGGATTTGCATTCACAAAAGATTCGATATTAGACAAAACACAACAACTAGTTTTATCTAATCCAGGTGGTGGTAAAGCTTTTGAGAGTATTGGTAATGCGATAAACCAAGTATCTAAAATATTCAATGATGGGTATAAAGAGATAACTAAGGGATCCAAAGTTATCAAATACGTTGACGTGGATGGTATAGAACAAGGTGCTGAGTACTGTAGAATATTCACAAAAGACCAACCATTTACCACGATGAGTAGGTTACAGAAAAAAACACGAAATATTCGTGGATTTTCTTACTCTAATTTAGATGCCCCTTACAATCTAAATATAACACCAACAAAAGGAGTAGATTCTACAAATCTAACCAACGAAGGGGTCAAGAAATATATGTTTTCTATTGAAAATTTGGCATGGAAACCTTCGAAAAAGAAAGGATTTACTGTTCAAGATTTACCTCTTTGTGAGAGGGGTCCAAATGGGGGAAGAATAATGTGGTTTCCACCATATGAACTAACATTTTCAGAAAGTTTATCAAGTAAGTGGAATCCGACCGAATTTATTGGTAGACCCGAACCAATTTACACCTTCGGCAACGCAACGAGGAGTGGAAGTTTATCTTTTAAAATTGTTGTTGACCATCCATCAGTTTTGAACCTTATTGTTGATAAAACACTAAAAGGTCAGAATGCGGAAGAAACGAATTCAATTTTGGAATCCTTCTTTGCCGGATGTAAGGAATATGATCTATATGAATTGGCGGCATTGTATAATACAATACCCCTAACTGAGTTACAACAAATACAAGTTATACTCAATCAAACAACGGATACAACAACGATTGAGGAAATGATATCACAAACAGCACCTGAACCTCCTGTGGTACAAGAACAACCCGAACCGGGATCGCCTGGTGGATCGGACGAAGTTGCACCACCTCAAAACCCTGTTGTTTTAGATCCCGTTAATTGTGAAGTTTCATGTTATTTTAGAAATGATTATCCTAAACCTGATGAGACCGTACAACCTTTCAATACTTATTTACAAGTATATATCGGAAAAAAACAGGCTTATGTTAATTGTGCACCTTCAGCACAAAAACAAGGAGTTGGGAACTTCTTTGATAACGCAATCAGCCAAAATCAATCAGAACTTGATGCGTTGTGTGATCAAATATTTGAGTTATGTAATCAAAATTATAATGTAACAATCAACTTGATAGGGAATACCTCAAGTATAGGGAGTACAGAATATAATAGAAAACTTTCAGAAAGAAGAATTTCTTCAGTTCAACAGTATATAGAAGGATACAAAAATTCACAGTTATCGAAATTTAAAGATTCTATACTCAAATATAAATCCCTTCCTGAAGGAGAAACTAATTCAGATTCAACAGAAACAGGACCTTTGAGTGATACTGTTTGTGCGTTACAAGCTATAGAAAACAGAAATGTCAGAGTTCAATTGGTGGCTGATCCACCTCCCGTTGAGCCAACACCTGAAACCGTAGCGGTCAGTGAAACACCACAAACAGACGAATTACCCAACCCAACAGATGTACAAAACGGGACAATACCTCCTCAAAGTATCCCAAGAACCGTTACAACGACAACAACAACAGAGACAAGACAAGTCAGTGCACTTCCGGGTTTAGCCAAAAAAGTTTTAAGAAATTTACTTTCAGAATGTTCGTATTTTGAAATGATGAAAGAGGATTCACCAGTTATATATGATTCATTAAAAGAAAAACTCAAATATTTCCATCCCGCCTTCCATGCTATCACACCTGAGGGATTGAATTCAAGATTAACCTTTTTGAATCAATGTACAAGACCAGGGTCAACCATACCTGTAATCAATGATCGTGGTCAAGAAGTAATAAATGACGCAGAGAACACATCGTTTGGTGCACCACCCGTATGTGTTTTGAGGATTGGTGATTTTTATAACACAAAAATTATTATAAATTCCATAAGTTTGCAATACGAAAATTTGGATATAAATCCTGAAGGTATTGGAATTCAGCCCATGATAGCGGGTGTTACGGTTAATTTTGACTTTATAGGTGGATCAGGGCTCAAAGAACCGATTAACCAACTTCAAAATGCTCTATCTTTTAACTACTATGCAAATACAGAGATGTATGATGAAAGAGCAGAGGCGACCGAAGATACAAGTGAAATTGACAACAACTTGTATAAACAAATTCAAGAAAACCAAGCAGTAAAAACACAAGGAAACACATCCCAACCCAACACTGCGGGTACATATATTGGATCTGTGGTTTCAACCGAAATAAATGACACAGGTTTCACGGGTACTTTAAGTTATGAAACCATTATAAATGACACCAAAGATAAAGTTAGGAATTATGTATTTGCCCTCACAAACAACCTTGAAGCTTTTGCGGTTGAAAGGGGGTGGGGTTTTATGACTGAAATGAATAGGTTGAACAGATTTTATGAAAATGGTACCTTTGATTTTGAGAATGTTCAGATTTACGGAAGTCCTCAAAATGTACAGGGAAGAGTGGATACCATTTTTACAACAGCTAAAGGATATTTTGACAACGATGAGGGTTATATATTAGAATGGATTTCAAATACACCTTTGAAGACCAAAACCAAGAGAACAATCAAAAAGAACTTGGTAGATTTTATTAATAACAAGAAAAACTTTGTGAGTGGTAACTCTGTTTTAAAATTCAATGAGGTTAACACGAATCAAGTTGATATGGTCAAAAATATAAATAAGTTGAATTATATAACACAACAAACTTCTGATGGGTTTATTGATACCAAAGGTAACCCAACCATAGTCACAGTTTCTTTACCAACAATAGCAACAGATAGTCCATTTAAGGAAATTGTGACATTATCTGAAGATTTAAATAATTTCTTATTAAGTGATTTACAAGGAGTTGGTATTTTTGATCCATCACCAAATATTGAAGAATCACCTGAAAAATATTATTATGAGTATTTGACCTTATATGAAGACATCGTTGAGCTTGATTTCAGAGTAAAATTAGTAAACACCTTACTCACAAATGTTGATTCGGATCAAGAATCATCTGCTAGAGTTTATTTGAACGAAATTATTGATAAGATGTATAGTGAATACGGATATCAGTTGGAACAAAAATATACAGAAACTAAATTCAAAGAAGCTTTTGATAAGATCAACGATAAATTTGAGGTTTATATCCCATTCCAAAACTCAACAGGATTTGCATTTGGTATAGTTCAAAATACCAGTCCGAACTCCACACAAATTGACGAATTAAAGAATTTATACGACGGGGTAAATTCAGGATCCAATGACACCTTTAACGGAAAAGAAAACTTTGTATAATGGAATATTACAATAGATACACCAAATTTATATTGAACGGACAACAATCTGTTGTACCCTTCGTTGAATTGCCTTCAAAATCCACAGATAAAAAGTATATTTACAAGGTGGGACAATCAAGATTGGATAAAATAAGTCAACAATTTTATAACACACCTTATTTTGGTTGGTTGATTTTGCAAGCTAATCCTCAATATGGTGGAACGGAGTGGTCAATTCCTGACAACGCCGTTATCATTGTTCCATTTCCTCTTTTACAATCGTTACAAGATTATAAAGCAGCATTAGATACACACTTCTTCTATTATGGCAGGTAATCTTTCGGAAGAAAAACTATATTATCAGGATTATAATAACGTCATTTTGTTGGATCCGAATAAGGTCTTCAATGCCGATGGAAAACCTGTGGACAGGTTGGTGCAACACGAAAACCTTATCTCTTATGCGAATTTGACTTGTAACGTTATTCCAAGAACAAAACTTGCGGTTGGAGAAAACTTCAATACAGAAATTAGACAAGTACAATTGGCGAAGATTAATTTCTTGAGACCTTCTGACAAACAATTTTTGGATACAACTTGGACTGATGAATTGCTCGGAGATTACGGAAATATTGGAAATACCAATAAGTTAAATCAAACCTCAGAAGAACAAAGGAAGAATCTTACTAACACCAACTATGATACTCAATTGTTGGGTATTACTTCCATATCAATAAGAAATAACAAGATATTCATCCCTGAAGTAACGATTGAATTGGAAGATATTCAAGGGAGAGCTTTGTTTGAAAAAGGGGAAAAGTCACCCTACGCCGCTTTCTTCCAATTACCATATCCCTTGTTTGAATTAACCGTCAAAGGGTTTTATGGTAAAGCAGTAAAATACGAATTGAACTTGGTTTCATTTAACGCAAGGTTTAATCCGGGTAATGGTAATTATCAAATATCAATAAAGTTGGTTGGAAGAACACCAGCATTATTTTCAGATATTGATCTGACGTATATGTATGCTCTTCCGTATATGTACCCTGCCACTTTTTATACCGATACGACAACAAACAATCAAACTACGGGAGATGTTGCTCAAGATTTACAAACACAAACCACACAGGGAACCACAAGAGGATATCAAAAATTAAAAGAAGTTTATTCTGTTTATAAATCCAAAGGTCTAATTCCACAGGATTTTCCTGTGATGAATTTGGATCAACTAAGAATAAAGTTGGATTTATTGATTAATCAACAGTTATCTTCATTTGGTGAGGAAAACTTCTCCGTGTTGAGTGATATTGCAAGATATGAAGATGATTTACAGTTATTTTATAACAATATTTTCGGAGGGTCATCTTCGGCTTGGTTCAATAAGTGGACAACACCCACAAATTATTTCATTTCCAAAACCGATGCAACAACAAGATATTACCCAATAGATTCAAGTGGAACAACATTGACATCAATCAAGGGTGAACTTCAAACTTTGATTGATAACTACACCGCCAAATTACTGGAAAATCCAACACTAGGTAAAGATGGAAAATATACTGCGGGTAAAGTTAAAGGTAAATCATCATCAATAGATGTCAATATCTCAGTTGATGATATTATACTTAAAGATGATGTTAATATTGACTTTGAATCCAAATATAGATCAGATAATAATAATAGAACACCATCACCAGCCGAACTTCAAAAGTTCATTCAAACATTTATTTCGTCCAAATTAGATGCGACATATATTGATCCAACCAAAGCACAAGTTGTAAACAATTATGGTTTGGTTCTTAAGGGACCAAACACAGGATTTGAACAAAAAATTGCACAAATCAGGAAACAACTCAAAGAAAAAACCGAAGAAATTGAAAAAACGTTAACCGAATCATTATTAGAAAAAATAGTTGATCCAAATTATGGACTTGGTTTTAATCCAACAATTAGAAACGTAATGGCGGTTATTGTTGCTCAGGTTGATGCATTTTTAAGATTAATGGATGAGGTTCATAGTAAAGCTTGGGATAAAAGACAAGATCCTTTGAGAATAAGTGCTATTCTTGGTGGAATAAATACCGATAGCACCATTCCAATACCATCCGAAGATCAGATTGTTTATCCGTGGCCCTCATATACTGAAGTAAAAGATGCTGAAAATAAAATAGTTGTAAAATATCCAGGTGATTCTACCGCTTTTCAAAAAACAGGGGCTTACAATTTTGAGGTTTGGCCTGAGGTTGAATTTGTTGAAAAGTTTATTTCTGGTTTGATTCCGTATGATGAACAGATTCTCAAGAATCCGGTTCAAAATGTGGAGCAAACACCTCCCTACCTTTCATCAAACGCTTTGGAGTTCCCATTCACGAATATACCCTACCTTAATTTGACTGATGTTTCGGTGATATATGAACTATTTGAAAGAACATTGGCGAGTTCATATTATATTGGATTGATGAAGGGGGGTAAAGACCCAAAACAATTGTATAAAGTGTTGGGTGACTTTGAAAAATACAACCTTTTACAACAAATTAGTGAATCTATTTCTTTACTTGAACTATTCAAAAAAACACCCCTTACCGCTCAGAATTATGAAGATGTGTTGAGAAGTTCCTCTAACGATGCTACGGGTTTATATTGGAATCAATACATAAGAGACATTTATACGACACCATATATACGAGAACAACTTAAAACAAGTTCAGAAATTCTCAGTATTAAGTCGTTAGAAAATAATTCACCAACCCTCAACGGAGAACAAGAAACGACCAAAACTCTCCAAGAGTATATAAAGAGTAACGATTCAACAATTAAGGATCTTCTTAACACATATCCTTTTGATAATACTGAATGGAGAAAAAATAACTTGGCAGGATTTCAAGGGGATAGTGAAAGTGGATTCTATGACACAACCAAAGTATTAAATTTCTTTTCAGATAAAAAAGTTATAACAAATTTTACGGATGTTAAATCAACAACCGATAGAAGACCATTCAATTACTTTAATTGGCAAGAAAATTCAATATTACAAAATACCGCAAATGGTGATGACCTTTCAAATATCACTACAGGTACGAATTTAAAACAATTCTTTGATGAGAGGGTTGATAACACCAAAAAAGTTGTGTTAGAAGGATCGGTTTATTATTCTAACTACACAAACAACGTTACGGCAACACAAACTACTTCCATCCTGAACACTCCCTACTTTGTTAATTCATTTACTCAAGGTGTTCAGAACTTCAAACAAAATGAAAGTCACCCGTTTAAAGCGGCGGCTTATTTGTTCTTGAACTCACTACCTTTAGCCACAACACTTGAGAGATATATCACCAAAAAAGATAACACAAATGAGTTTTTGAATTATATCGCATCCACGATGACCAAGTTTTCGGGTATTCATAAATTACCGTTTGCTTGGGTATTGAAATACGGAAGTATTTGGAATAGATATAAAACTTATATTGAAACGGGAGTTGATTTCTTGGATGAATGTTGGAAAGATATAGATTATGCTGGATTATATGACCCTATTGGTAGTGCAACCACCAAAACATATAGTTCATCTACAGTGACTTACACGATGGTAAACCAACAACCCACCATCAACAACTTCCAAGTTGGTTTTTATCCAAAATTGGTAAACGACCTGACTTATCTTTATGTTGGAAAAAATGTTTTTAGTGGTTATACTGACTCTGAATTTCAAAATGCATTAAATCAGGGGTTAAACATCAAAGAAAACACCACATCAAGATTTTTCCAAGTAGGGGAGGGTGTTCAAAATCAATTTATTTCGTCAGGATATTATTCGTATTTTGATCTTGGATCATTAGTGGATCTATCAGGAACAGGTGTTAATGATTGGATATTATTTCCAAGTATTGGAGGACTGAGATTTAATCAAACCTCACTTGAATATTTCAAAGATGGGGTGTTCAATACAAACTTAATCAACAACAAATCCTATTATAACGGAACGGCGAGAATGAGTTGGAATTCACCAAACTTTGGGTATTTCAATACATCCACAATTAGAAAACCAACACCGAGTGAGTATATGAAGGTTATCTTCTCAGGTGAGAATAAAGTTCAAGAGTCATTCACTTTGGCGGCGAGATATTCATCCATTGAGGAAATATTTGGTGTTTTTGATAAGGCAACTTTGGATTTATTTGAACAGATGTTTTTGAAATTCTGTGAACATCCGAAAGATTATGACAACGCACAACTTGGGTCGGGTAACTTCAAGAACATTCTAACTGACAACTTACTTTCAGAAACGGAAAACTTCAAATTCAAAAACTTTGTTGGTGTACTGAAAGAATTTTTCAGAGTAAATCCATCTGATGTTTCTTCGGATCCGACTAAATTATCTTATGAATTATCCTCTTTCCAGGAAAAAAGGATTTTGAATCATATAACTGCATTCATGAACTTGGATGTTGTATTGAAAATCGGAAATTGTGGAAATTATGATAGAAAATTATTTGATAGTTTATCAGGAAATCAAACACTTGTACCTACCGATCCCGATACTTTTGCAAAATATGAATTAAATACATTACCGACTGGTGGTGGAACAATCACTCTTTTACAATCAAAGGCATTAAATCCTGATGCTTGGATCACATTAGAAGAACATGTAGGATTTTCAACAATATCGGGTCTTACTTATACAGATAATGGATCTTATATTACTGATTTCTTCCCCACGATGGATATTGCGTTCACATCAGGTAATGTTCAACTTTTAAGTAAAGTCATCAAGATTTTTGCAAATGAAAAACTCAAAAACCCTTCGTTAACAAAAACACAATTCCAAACAATACTTACGGACTATATTAATTCACTAAATGAAAATCATACGAATGTTTTAAACTACACACTTCAACAAGTAAAAAACCAAATTCCAACGGTAATACAAAAACCAGTGGAGTTCACCTCAAGAATTGATGGTGATGTTGTTAAAAATGACCTTTGGAGATTATTCAAAACATTAGACGAAAAATGGATTGCGGGTGGAAATTTCAAAGAAAAAACAATATTTGAAGAATTCTTATTTTTTGATAGAAGAAATCGGGATATTGGGCAGAAATTCATAGTTGATGTATATTCAATAAGAAAATATCTTTCAGATAAAAGAGAAAAAACCTCTTTAATTAATTTTATAAGTGGTATTTTCCAAGAAAATAGATTTAATTTCTTTGCTTTACCGTCATATGTTAATTTCTATGGAATTCAAGAACCAGGACTCAACACAGGACCAACAATTGGTAGTGATGATATTGGATCTCTAGCCTTTGGAACCTTCTTGGAAGTTGACTACCAAGATTCAAAACCAAAATATCTTTGTCAGTTTGTTGGAAAACTTAGTGAACACTTACAGGTTGGTGAAAATTATTATTTTGGTTCAGACGGATTGAATTTGGAGAATCCAACCGAGAATACTTTGATAGATACAAATCAGGATCAAAATGCCGATTTAGGATTGAGTAATAAGGTTGTTGCTTTTGCAGTTGACTTCGGAATACAAAATCAAAATATATTCACGTCAATGGCTTTAGATCAGGCACAACATAAAGTAACCGCCGAATCTTTGGATATTATGATGGCGTTAGCGAATCAATACAACTCAAACTCAGCAATGCCACAACCTCAAGGTTTATATGATCTTTATAAGAGTAGAAGTTACTCCTGTGAGGTTGGATGTATGGGATCTATGTTGATTCAACCAACGATGTATTTCCAATTGAGGAATGTTCCAATGTTTTCAGGGGCTTACCTTATTTTGGGAGTAGAACACGACATAAGAACAGGTGGTGAATTTACAACCAAATTCAAAGGGACGAAGATTTCAAAATATGAAGACGAAACACCGGAACAGTTAGTTACTGCGGTGAATAGGAATTATTTAAACAAAATTAAAGATAGAATCAAAAAATACAAAACCGAAGAAAATTTCATCTTGGCGACTCAAGTGGATGACCAAGCGGCTACTTCATCACCAACTGGTCCGGCGTCAGATAGTCAAACTTGTGAAGGAAAAATAGATGCCGTATTCAATCAAGTTCCGAGAAAAGACGCATCGGCAACACCTGTTACTAATAACATATCAGATGAAAGTTTATTCAATATTGTATCTCAGGTTACTTCTAACAAAAGAGTTGGTATAAACGCTTTTGTATTCCCACATCTTCTATACAATTATGAAAATTCACCTGTTTATGTTCAAAATAATTTATATAATTTTATTTTAGAAAGTGCAAACAATAGAAAACTATTGGGTACGGACGGAGTTTATTCAACTACTAACAGTTACATTGATGGGTGTTTGTGTTATCAATTGGCGGATAAAAATGTTGTTCCGTTGGCAACATTCTCATCACCCCAAAAATGTGTTCAGGCTTTTGTAAGTATAAATGAAAAATGGGTTGATGCTCTTATGAAAAATCCAACCGTTTCAGGTACGACATATAATATAGAGCCAAGAACTAACATGACAGATAGTGATAAAGAACAATTGTTCAATACTATTAAAAATTGTTGGACAAAATATAAACAAACTATAGGTGGTTCAGTTCTCGCCGCAGATGATGCAAAAATTCGTAGTAATATGAATCTTTACCTTTCTTTACTATAGTGATATTTATAAATAAAAAATGACCACAAAAGAAACATTAGATAGATTCTTGGGGAAAAATACAAGAATTACAGAAAGGTCTATCGGACCCAACCAAAAAGAAGTTTGTGATTTAGACACGAATGAGTGCTACATAATTTCAACAAGTGATGGACTTATTGAAAGAGTGGACAATAACCGAATTACCAACCGTAATGTTCAAGTAAGAACAAGCGGAGGAATAAAGCAACTTTTAAACGATTAAAAAAATGTCAGCAGAAAAAAGAATTTTAGAAGAAATCAAAAGATATCGTCAAATCAACAAATATATTGTAGAGCAAGAATTAGGTGCTGAGGTACCTGATACGGGGGCTGAGGCATTACCTGCGGAGGATGCGGGTGCAGAACCAACACCAATTGATACGGCAACAGACCCGGATGTTGAGAAAGTGGGTGACACTGAAACTACCGATGTCACCAACACAACAGAAACAACAGATGGTGGTACTGAAGAATTAGACATTACCGATTTGGTTACAAAACAAGATGATATTTTATCAAAACAAAGTGAAATGAACGATCAGATCGTTTCACAACTTAATAATTTACAAGATAAATTATCGGAAATGGATAAGATTTTACAAAAAGTAGATAGTTTAGAGGTAAAGTTTGAGAAATACAGACAAAAAACACCAGAAGAAAAATTACAATTAAGATCATTGGATTCTTATCCATATAGTCAAAAACTTACCGACTTTTTTGATGTAAAACAGGATGAGATGGAGGCTTCAGGTAAGAACGAGTATGTTTTGACAGATGATGAAGTAACCAACTATGATGCAAGTACAATCAAAGGATCTTTTAATACTTATGACGAGAGTTTACCTTTGAACAGATATTGATTTAAGACAATTTTATAACTATTATTAAGGGGTCATCGGTAAAATCCAAGACCCCTTTTTTTATTTGACAATACGAAACTTTGAATCTAATTTTTATCAAACCTTTTAACTAACACATTATGGCAACATCTTTAGACGCAGTACTGGCTCAGTACGAAAAAAACACCAAACCAACCGGTAATGGTAACTCAATGGATCGTGAAGATCGATTGAAGAAGTATTTCACAACTATCCTTTTGCAAGGAGAAACCTCAGGACGGAAGCGAATTCGTATTCTACCAACTCCCGACAATTCTTCACCATTTAAAGAAGTTTGGTTCCACGAAGTACAGGTTAACAAACAATGGCTTAAGCTCTATGATCCTGGAAAGAATGACAATGAACCTTCACCTTTGAATGATCTTTACGATGAACTTATGTCTACGGGTAAAGCACAGGACAAAGAACTCGCAAGTCAATATCGGTCACGTAAATTCTATATTGTAAAGGTAATTGACCGTGATGCTGAAGAGGATGGTGTGAAGTTTTGGCGATTCAAACACAACTATAAGAACGAAGGTGTATTGGATAAGATCATTCCGATTTGGCGAGAAAAAGGTGATGTAACCGACCCAACCAAAGGACGAGACCTCATCATCACCCTCACAAAGTCCAAATCCCCAAATGGAAAAGAATATACCACAATTCAATCCATTATGCACGACGACCCATCTCCTTTGGCTACAGACAAGAAACAACAGGAAGAGTGGCTTGCTGACGAATTGACTTGGGAGGATGTATACTCGAAGAAGCCTTATGAGTATCTTGAAGCAATCTCTCGTGGAGAGACCCCACGTTGGGACAATGCAACTGGTAAATATGTATATGGTGAAGAAGGAACTTCTGAGTTTGGTGGTGGAGGAACCACAGATGAAGAAAGTGACCTTGACCCACAACACAACGAACTTCCCTCGGCGGAACTTCCATTCTAAAAATCACGGGGAGGTTTTCCTCCCCTTTTTTAACTTATAAAAATTATGGCAATCAAGAAAAAAGATTTTACTTCGGTAAAGAAGAAGTTTTCGACTTCGGCAAAATACAAACCACAAAAATACTTTGATTTGGGTCAAGAATTTTTGGACGCTACAGGTATGCCAGGACCGGCTCTTGGTCACCTTAATATGTTCTTGGGTCACTCCGATACAGGTAAGACAACTGCACTTGTAAAATCCGCTGTTAATGCACAACAAAAAAATATCCTACCTGTTTTTATTATTACAGAACAGAAATGGAGTTTTGATCACGCTAAAATTATGGGGTTTCAGTGTGAAGAAGTTGTTGATGAAGAAACCGGTGAATTGGATTGGGATGGATTCTTCCTTTTCAAAAACGACTTTGATTACATTGAACAAATCACTGATTATATCAATGAGGTATTGGACGCACAAGATAAAGGTGATATTGACTACGATCTTTTGTTCCTTTGGGACTCGGTTGGTTCTGTTCCGTGTAAAATGACGTTCGACGGTAAAGGGGGAAAACAACATAACGCATCGGTTCTTGCGGACAAGATTGGGATGGGTATCAACCAACGAATTTCAGGAAGCCGTAGATCAGACAGTAAATACACCAACACTTTGGTAATCGTCAATCAGCCTTGGGTTGAACTTCCTGATAATCCTTTCGGTCAACCGAAGATTAAGGCGAAAGGGGGTGAGGCGATTTGGTTGAATTCATCCATCGTTTTCTTATTTGGAAATCAGAAAAATGCGGGAACAACCAAGATCAGTGCAACTAAAGACGGACGTAAGGTAAAATTTGCAACACGAACCAAAATCTCTGTAATGAAAAACCACATCAATGGGTTGGGGTATGAAGATGGTAAAATTTTGGTTACACCTCACGGGTTCTTGCATGGTAAAGATGCGTCAGAGGAAAAGACCTCTATTGAAACCTACAAAAAAGAACATGCTGACTATTGGAAAGAAATTTTGGGGTCAGGTGGAGAATACAAATTGGAAGAAGATGTTGAATCTTTAAGTGATTTGTTGTGAGAACTTTATTGGTTGATGGAAATAACCTCCTGAAAATCGGATTTCACGGAGCTAAGAACTTATACTCTCAAGATAAGAAAGTAGGAGGTATTTTCCATTTTCTGAATACACTTAGAAAACAACTTACGGAGTATAACTACGACAAAATTCTTGTATTTTGGGATGGTGAGTATAACTCTTTGGAAAGAAGAAAGATTCTTGCTGAATACAAAGCAAATAGAATCAAATCCGATGATTTTGACACAGAATCCTTTTACGAACAAAAGAACCGTATCCAGCTTTATTTGGAAGAATTCTTTGTAAGACAAGTAGAACAATCTGAGTGTGAATCTGACGACCTAATTGCTTTTTATACTCAAAATTCTGACAACGAACAAGTAACTATTTATTCGGGGGATAAAGATCTAACACAACTCATGAAAGAAAATGTGTGGATCTATAATCCGTTCAAGGGACTAATAAAGTATGGTGAAAAGATTCAGATAGTAAAAGATCTGTACGTTCCATCAGAAAATATGGCGGTCTTTAAGATTTTTTGTGGTGATAAGTCGGATAATATTAACGGAGTCTATTTTCTTGGTGAAAGAACTTTGGTTAAATTATTCCCTGATCTATTGACAAAAAAGATGGAAGTGGAAGAAGTATTGGATTTGGCTGAAAAACTTTTCGAAGAAAACAAAAGCAACAAAACTTTACAAAATCTTTTGACTGGTAAAACAAAAGATGGTATATTTGAAAAAGAACTTTATGAAGTCAACAGGAAGTTAATTGATCTACGAAACCCACTTTTAACACAAGAAGCAAAAGATGAAATATTAAGTCTAATCAATGAGAGTTTAGACCCCGATGGTAGATCATACAAACAGGCGATGAAACTTATGAGAGAGGATGGTCTGTACAATTTTTTACCAAGAGGGGACAATGCGTGGGTTGATTTTATCACCCCTTTTATGAAGTTAACAAGAAAAGAAAAACAAACCTTTAAAAAACAAAAAAAATGAAAGAACAGGAATTGAAAAAAATGGAATTGTTGATCACCCTCAACGACAACTTTGTGGTACAACGATTCTTTAATGTGCGGGACTATCAAGAAAACGCAGGACGATCTTTGAATCTCTATCACGAGTTGAATAATATCAAGAACATTATTCAGAATGATCTCAAGCGTAAGACCCTTGTGTATATGACCGACAATTATTTTCAGATCACTACCGATGAGTCCATCATGGAAACATCAAACACCGATGGACCAGAAAATTTTAACATTTATATTAAGGACGGAAATCGGACAATTTGTCACCTTCAGTTTGATGCGAAAGTTTACCCCCCAAAAGTTCGTTATACCGTTGATATACGACCACTTTTGAAAGGTGTCTTGCGTAACCTAACTGACATTTTTTCAGACGAAAATTTAACTTACTCTTACCTAGATTTAGAACTCGCTTAACTATATTTATAGAAAAATCAGGTAGTTTCATTCATGGCAAATCAGAAAAATTTCGGTTATTTAGGTAATAACTTCCAGCTTCAACTTCTCAATCAAATCATCTTTGATAAGAAGTTTTCGGGGTCTATTATGGAAGTTATTGAACCCACGTACTTTGACAACAAGTATTACTCAATCATTGTCCAAATGGTAAAGGAATACCACGCAAAGTACGAATCTATTCCGAACATTGCCACACTTGAACAACTAACTATCTCTGAAATTTCTCAAGAACAAGCCCGCAAGGTAATCATTGACACACTTGAAAATGTCAAGAACGCACCACAGGAGGGGCACGAGTTTGTACAAGACAAAG
>Ga0315909_10002495_pt1 | contig 23561 bp, 48 predicted proteins | sample LakEriMetagenome_11_FD_203527 | JGI IMG/M metagenome (GOLD analysis project Ga0315909, IMG submission 203527) | Freshwater fungal communities from buoy surface, Lake Erie, Ohio, United States - Buoy 2 MA125 | ecosystem: Environmental > Aquatic > Freshwater > Lake | place: USA: Lake Erie, Ohio...
CTGTGACTACGGCAACATCTGAGATACAGGTTGTAACAGAAAATCTAGCCAGCACAAGTGCTTTAGTAGAACAGCTAGTTAATGGTGGATCCACAAGCATTGCTTCCGTCTCAGAAGTGATAGCCTTGGCTACTACGGCTGTAGCAGAGGCCTCTCAAGCCCTATCAAGTGCCTCCGATGCGTTATGGGATGTTAAACAAAAGCAGGACTCTTATCAGCTTGCAGTAGCTTCCTCACAGCTAGCAGATTCTAATTTAGCTGCAGCACAAACAAGCTATAGCCAAGCAGTCATTGACCTGTCATCTATTAGTGCAGCGGTATTAGGGCAGCAACAGGTGGTCCAGCAAGAACAGTCTGAACTAAATGCATTAACTAATGTGCCATCAAATAGTTTTCAAATATCTAGCCCAGGCTGGACAAACTCAGTAGAGGCAAGTACAGCATCTACTACTAGCGTTATACTCCCACCAATGTGGGATCAGTCTACAAAAATAGATGTCCCATTTGATATCAGGATGGGAAATACATTATATGAGGGTCAGGGTAGTGCTAGTCAAATTTATGTAACATCAAAAGCGTTTATCTCTTTTGGTCAGCCAGACTATACTTTTTGGACTTGGCCAAATACAACTGGTATATATGTATATCAGTCTGACTGGATGACTGGGGGAACTGGGGCATATACTAAAGTAACAACTACAGACAATACATTAACTGTTGAGTGGTCTTTAAAAAGATTTGGTGATAATAATGGACCATTAACAAATGTGGTTTGGAATATGCTAGTTGACCCAGCCACTGGAGAGTGGACTGGTTATTCAGAGATATCTGGAAATACAGAAGGTCTTTATGGTGGCCCACGAATTGGAGTTAGGTATTCCAATGGTGGAACTATCTTTACAATGTCTCCAAGAGTAGTAGATTCTGTTTCTGCAGAATTAATTGCTCAACAGCAACAGGTGATAAGTTCTGAGTCAGCAACACTAGTTAATTTACAAACACAGCAGAGCTTACAAACAATAGTTGTTCAGCAGGCTTCTTCCTCGCTTGCAATTGCACAATCAATATCTTCACAGGCCAATACCGTAGAAGCACAAGCATTATCAGAATTTACAACAGCATTACAAAATACACAAAATATTATAAGTAATTTAATTATTGTTGTTGAAAACGCAGAAACAAAAGTTCAAACTGCCTATGTAGTTACAACAGATGCTATTGCTAATTTACCAGCCCCTATCCCTACCCCAGAACCAGTTGTAATTCCACAGCCTGAACCCACTCCAGAACCAACCCCTGAGCCTACCCCAGAACCAGAACCAACCCCTGAACCTATCCCAGAACCAGAGCCAACCCCAGAACCTGAGCCAACGCCTGATCCCACACCAGAGCCAGAACCTACCCCAGAACCTGAGCCTACGCCAGAACCTGAGCCAAGTCCTGAACCAGAACCAACTGAAGAGCCAACTGAAGAACCAGTAACTGAACCAGAACCTAGCCCAGAACCAGAACCAACGCCTGAGCCAGAGCCTACTGATCCAGAAGCATCAGTGCAGCTAGAAGAAGAGGTATCGGCTGAAAACATTGTTTCACTTGTTGAGGAGCTTGCAAGTATTGAGCCTACACAGTTAACTGAGGCACAGGCAGAGGCAATTAAAGAAGCTGCATTAGAAGTATTTGAAACAGCAGAACCAGGCTCTGAGGCATATGAAGCAGCCTTAGATGCATTGATGGTGGTTGCAGAAGCAGATGACTTAGAATTGCCAGCTGAACTTGCAGAAATTCCATTAATTGGAGATGTTGCAGGTGCAGTGCTAGAAGTGTTTAACAATCTTGGAAATGTTGGTGCAGACATGTCACCAGAAGTTCGTGAAAAATCAGAAGATGTTATTGTTGCAGCAGTCATTGTTGGACAAGTTGCAATAACAGCAACAACAGCAGCTGCTACAGCAGCATCAATAAGGAGGCCGTAAATGAAGAAATTTCTAGCTGGATTGTTCAAAGATATAATTGACCAGTCTTGGACACTGCTTGGTATGGCAGTTGCCTGGCTAGTTTTGGAAGGTAGTGCCAGAGATCTAACTGGACTATTAATCTTGGTAACGCTAGCTATCTGGGTTATAACCTATCCAATTCGTAGAGAAAAAGACGAAGAATAATTGGCGGTATAATATAGGCATGATTAAAAAGACTATTACCCTTATTAGTGTATCTGTTTTAGCTATTACCCTCTCTGGTTGTGGCTATGATGGGCACTATAGATACCCCTGCCAGGACCCAGCTAACTGGGGAACTGAAGAATGTGTTCCCCCAGCTTGTGAGGCTGCTGGGACTTGCACAAGTGATTTGCTTGGATATGACCCATTAGCCACAGAATCTGATACAATAGAGATGGAAGAAGTTGTTGAAGAAGCAACAGAGTCTGAAACAGTTGAGATTGAGGAATAATGGGAAAAAGATATACATCAGCAGAGCTTGATGCAAGACTAAAATTTACTCTTGGAGTAATCCTGGGCCTTATTCTTTTGGGTACGGCAATGGGAATCCTTTATGGTCTTTTGTTTGTCACTCAGCCAATAGGTGCACAGTCTGAGAATGATAAGATGTTCTTTAATGTTCTTGGAAGCATTGCAACCTTTATCACTGGTACTTTGGCAGGTATTCTAATTGGTCAGAATAATAAAAATGAAGAGCCAGCTATAGAAGAAACTGTAGAGTCAGAGCCAGAATTTGAAGAGGGACAAGAAGAGCAGTAAAATATATTTGACAAACCCCCTTGTGTTTTGTATAATTGATACGTAATACAGAGGGGTTTTTCATATGAGTGACAATGTTAATATTGATCTAGACAAGCTTCAGTTTTGGACTTGGTTAGAAATGGGTATAAATAAAGGCTGGGTAACTGAGCCATTTTGCAACACTCACGATGGCGACCCCTATATGACAGAAGAAGAAGAAAAAGAGTGGGAAGATGGCGGAGACCCCTGCCTACACGTAATTAAATTAATTGAAATTTAGGAACATTTTGAAAAAAAATCAGTTTTATATTGCCATAACAGCTATTATTTCTTTGTTGCTAGTAGGCTGCACTATTGAAGCAGAAGCAAATCAAATAGTTAGACATAACTATTCATGTTCTACAAGTAATCAGCTAATTATTGTAAATCATATAGAGTATAAATGTTCTTCAATTAATAAAAAATTAGTTTGGAGAGCCATAAGAAAAGTTGAAACACTTACACAGGCAAGTCCAACCCCAAGTATTAAACAATCTATAAAAATATCTTTTACTCCATGGCAAGAAAAATTTACTGTAAAAGAAATGATTGATGCCTCACAAATTAATTTTTGGAACTGGATAAATAAAAACAAAAGCAGTCAAAGCTTTGTTATAAATAATATAATCTATGATCCATTAATTCCAGTAGACATAGTTAGCGATATCTCAGCCGCTAATAAATTTATCTCAGAATCATTTGGACAATATTTACCAAAAACTGTTACGACAATTATTGGGTCTAGCCATGTTAAGGCTTTAGACATGTTGATAAAAAATAATCATAATTCTTTAATAAAATATCCTATAGAAAGTGGATATCTTTGTTCTATTCCAAATACACAAAATGCAGTTCAGGCATGTGCTTCTGAAAATGGTTTATTTTACATTTTCAATATGCCCAATAGAAATAATTTTTTAGTAAGTAATGCAATAGGGGCACATGAATATTTTCATACTGTACAATTTAACTTAATTAAAACACATGATTTTCATTCTATAATGCCAGCATGGTTTATAGAGGGATCTGCAGAATTTGTAGGATACTCTTATGCAAGCAGTAAGTTAGGTGGGTATTTTATTAATAGGCCATCAATGATGTCTTCCTCTGTAAAAAATAAAGCTACTAGCTTAAACTTAAAAAACTATTACTATAATCACCTACATGAAAATTATTATCCATATGACATTGGAAGAGCAGCTATAGAATATCTTGCTGCGTCTATTGGATTTGAAAAAGTAATAGAAATTATTATTGAATGTGGAAATGGTAAAAATTTTGAAGATTCATTTTTAGCTGCTTCTGGAATTTCTATTAATGATTTTTATAATAAATTTGAAACAGTATTAAAAAATAATGAATTAATTCCAAAATTTTAATATGGTTATAATATATACATTCCCCCTTAGCTCAATGGCAGAGCAGAGAGCTGTTAACTCTAAGGTTCGTGGTTCGAATCCACGAGGGGGAGCGGAAGGGTATAGGTATGGGAAAAGAATGGGCCTATACCCTTTCTTCAACACAAAAGGAAAGAATTGTTTACTGAAGAATTAAAAAAGCAAACAGAGCAAAACCACTCTGATGCAGAACAAACTGAGTTTATGCAAAGCTTATTCAAGGGAAGTTTGCCAATTGACTCATATGTAAAGTATTTGACTATTTTAATGTATGTGTATGATACTCTTGAGATAACTATCAGAGACAATGTTGATGATGACCTTATCGGCATGTTTTTTGACGAAAAGCTAGAAAGATCTTGGAAAATTTCTGCAGACCTTGGAAACCTTGATAAGGTTATTACTTTTAATGGCAAGCTAACTGACCATCTTAATGAATATATGATTATGATTGGTAATGCAAGTCCAGTAGAACTTTTAGCACACCACTATATTAGATATCTTGGAGATATTTCTGGCGGTCAAATTCTAAAAAGAATTCTTCAGCAGTCATATGGTTTGTCAGAAGCCCAAATGTCATTCTATCATTTTGACCTTGATATTAAGCAATACCGTGATAATTACAAGGCAAAACTAAATAGCTTTATTGGATCTGCCAATGACCAACAGCTATTTATAAATACTGTAAATGATGTTTATAAGATTACAACTAAAATACTAAACGCAATTTAATATTGGCTCCGTAGCTCAGTAGGTTAGAGCACCACCCTGTCACGGTGGGGGTCGTGGGTTCAAGTCCCATCGGAGTCGCTTTATTCTACATAGGGATTTTAATAGCTTCTCTTATAGAATTAGAGTATGAATATCTTTTATCAGATAAAACTTCTTTCACCATATGCTCACAATCTTCTTCGGCACCATGAATAATAAGATCGCCTGGAAGTGGTTTGTATAAAAGATTCTTTTTTGTATAAAAAAGCTCTCCGCCATAAAATGTATTAAGATAAACAACTATTCCATAAATATTGTTATCTACTATCCGAAACGGCTGTCCTGGAATAAGAGATTTAGACTTATTTCTAATATCAATAAACTCTGCATTATCCGAGTGAATGCCCCAACTTCCTCCACGGACAAGCCTGTTAATGCTAGTATGCTGAACAATAGAAAAGCTATCTGGAACAATGGCATTTAGGCGATTTAGCACAGGAATCATTGATGCCATCTCTGGACTTTGGCTATGTTGTTTATTTTCAAATTTATGCCACAATTTTTCTTCAAGGTTATCAAGATCATTATTAATTTGATCAAGTTCATTATCTAGTACAAAATTATGATATACATAAATATTGTTTTCAAGCTTGTCAAATCCAAAAATATTATCAAACATTTATATATTATACAATAGTACTTGACCAAAATATATTATAGATATATAATATATTGATTAGGGTCCGTTGGAGTAGCGGTTATCTCGTCTGCCTTTCACGCAGAAGAACACGGGTTCAAATCCCGTACGGACTACGCCGCCTTAGCTCAGTTGGCCAGAGCATCCGCCTTGTAAGCGGAGGGTCGTGAGTTCGAATCTCACAGGTGGCTCCACTTATTGATGGTATAATTATTAAAAAGGAGATTTTTATGGCAAAAGCACAAATGCCACTTTCTGGATTGCTAGGTAAGCACTGGAAGGTAACAAGTTACATGGGTTGGAGAATACACCCAGTAAAGAAAACACGTAAGCACCACAACGGCACTGACATTATTTATACCGCTGGAAAAGATCGTAGTATCTATGCCCCATATGCTGGAACTGTTACTTATGCGGGGCCATCTAAAACTAAGCAGGACAATGGAGAGCCAAGTGGTTTTGGATATTATGTAAAGATTACACATAACATTAATGGTCAGTTTTATAGCTCTTTGTATGCCCACCTTGTTAAAGGTTCAATGAAGGTAAAGCAGGGCGACAAGGTTAAAGCTGGAGATCTTCTTGGAACGATGGGGACCAGTGGTATGAGTACTGGCATACATTTACACTGGGAAATCTGGAAAGGAAAGACACACGGATGGTCTGATGATGGCAAGGGTTTCGTTGAGCCAATTGAGTTTATGAAATCTTTAATTGCTCTTGAAGGAGCTGCAGATTATGCCAATGTTGGGTCAGCTCCATCAAACAAGGCCAGCTCTCCGAATACTCCAGGAGCCACTGCCAAGCCAATTGAAGTCAAGGCAAAACCTGCTGTAAAGCCAGTTTCTAAGCCTATACCAAAGGCTACTAAGCCAGCTACAAATGCCTCTCAGAAGCCTTTAAAGGCCCCTATAAAGGCACATAAAGTAGTATCTGGGGATACACTTAGCGGAATTGCATCTAAGTATAAAACTACAGTTCAAAAGCTTGTTAGTTTAAATAAACTTAAGAGTGCAAATCAGATTAAAGTTGGACAGGTTATTAAACTACCATAATGCCTATTTACGACTATAAGTGTGGATCATGCGATACCATAGTTACAATTTCTAGGGGCATTGCAGACAAAGAAAGAATTCCAGAATGTCTGGCTTGTCAAAAGCCATTAAATAGAGTATACTCTTCTGTAGGAGTTACATTTAACGGTGGTGGCTTTTATTCAACTGACAAGGGAAAGTAGATTTGCAGGTTCTTAAAGATAAGGTTGAGTGGACACTTACAGCCTTAGATAGATGTGATGCATACTGTTCAGCCCAGGCTTTTGTAAAAGCTGTTGGCGTAAGCGGAGAGCTATTATTTTGCTCGCATCATTATAATAGTATAGTTAATAATGCAATAGGATATGATAAATTATCTAAATTTGCCTATCAAATTATTGATGAGCGTGAGCGACTTGTAGAAAATAGATTAGTTGGAGAAAATTAAAATGAAAATCCATTGGATGGATAACCAAATAAATATCCCAATTAATAAACTTAAAGAATTGTCAGATATTTGTGAAGATGTTGGTTATGAGTCTATCTTATTAACATTTCATTCAGAAAGCCATGATAACTGGATAAAGGCGGCAGCTGCCATAGTACCTGGAAATAAATTAAAATACATGATTGCTTTAAGACCATATCATTTAAGTCCACAGTATTGTGCAATGATGATTGAAGGCTTTAATTCTATATCTCCAAATCGGCTAATGATTAATTTTGTTGCTGGAGATATTCAAAATAGATCGGATGAATCAGATCAAAAAGATATTTTTAGAAATTCAAAAAAAATAGAAACAGTAAGTGATAGAAAAAAATTTGTAAGAGATTTTGTTTCTGATCTAAAAAAGTCTAGCGTAATTACTAAAATGCCAGAATTTGTTTTTAGTGGATTTTCTCCATATACTGTTGAAACTGCAAAAATGTATGATGGAATTGGGTTATCCATGATTGATGACTATGATAAAAACAAAAATCTTTTTAATCAATTAAATCGTAAAATGGTGTGTGTAAAAATGTTGGTTAGAGATAGCAACGAAGAAGCTGAAAAAGCACTAAATAGTGTTGTTAATCGGCCAAGAGAAAAAGACTTTACTATTTTTGGAAATGAAAAAACAATTTTTGAAAAATTGGCAAAGATGGAAAAAGATGGTGTTACAGATGTTTTAGTTCATTATTACAATAATGATTTAAGCTCAGATAGTGTCCATAGTGCAATGAAAAAATTTATTTTGTTGAATGGAGAAAAATGATTATTGAAATAATTGGACTTCCTGGTAGCGGGAAAACTACATTATCTAAAGAGCTGGGATCTAGGCTTAATGCTATCTTGCTAAATGGAGACGATGTCAGAAATGACTTGAGCAGTGATTTGGGTTTTGGCGTTAACGATAGGATTGAGCAGGCAAGAAGAATCGGTGCAGTAGCAAGACTTTTATCAAAACAGGGCCATACTGTTATTGCAGATTTTGTATGCCCAACGCAGTCTGCTAGGGCAGCATTTGGCAAAGCAGATATTGTAATATGGATGAATACTATTGATGCAGGAAGATACAGCGATACAAATACAATTTGGCAGAATCCAGCAGAAAGCTATGTAGATTTTACTTTTACGAAGCTTGAGGATGATGCTAAAGCTGATACAATTATTAAAGAATTTAATCTGTTTGATTGGTCTGCACCAACAACTCTTCAGCTGGGCAGGTATCAGCCATGGCATGAGGGGCATCAGGCATTAAAGCAGGAGGCCCATAAAAGAACAGAGCAAGTTCTTATAGGAGTTAGGAATACATATGGGACTTCGGAAAAAGATCCGCTCACTTATGAGGAAGTTAGAGATAGAATTAATAAAGATAGCGGATGTTTACAGCAAGACACATTGGTGGTAAAAATGCCAAACATTACTAATATTGTTTATGGCAGAGATGTTGGATATAAGATTGAACACATAGAGCTGCCGCCAGAAATTCAAGCAATTTCTGCTACTCAAAAAAGGAAAGAGCTTGGAATCTAATTTACGGTCTATCGCTAAAGCACTAACATATAGGTTTTGGCAAAGTCTAAATACATTCTTGATATCTTTTCTAGTTACTGGTAAAATAGAGATGGCTGCAGCAATTGTTAGTATAGAAGTATTTATTAAAATAATAGTTTACTTCTGGCATGAAAGAATCTGGAGCCAAATTAAATGGGGAAGAAAAAATGTATGAATATTTTGTAAAAGAAGTTGTAAAAATTGTTGATGGCGATACAATTGATGTTATTATTGATCTTGGTTTTGATATCATGTTTGCATCTAGGGTAAGATTGGCTGGCATTGACACTCCAGAATCTCGCACTGCAGATAAACGTGAAAAAGCTCTGGGGCTTGAATCAAAGAAATTCCTTGAGTCTAAAATTAAAGCTGCTAAAAATGTAGTAATTAAAACTGAAAAGCTTGACAGCTCAGAAAAATATGGAAGAATATTGGGCTGGCTATACCTTGACGGCGATGGTAATTCCGTAAACCACGAAATGATTGAAAAGGGATATGCTTGGGGATACCTTGGAGATACTAAAGTCAAGGATTTTGATGCCTTGCTTGCAAAACGCAATGTTCAACCATAGTGATTCGGAAGACTATTTAGAATATTTAATTCTAAATGGCTATGTTGAGGTATCTGGAATTGATCCAGACACTCAAGAATTTTTATATTCTTTTACAGAAGAAGCAAGAAACACTATTCCTGGATTGCAAGAACAGCTGAATGAAGAGTTTTATGGGCTAATTGTTTATCTTTGGGAACATGGCTTTGTTGCAATGGACATAGAGTCAGAAAGTCCGAGGGTAACTTTAATGCCTAAAGCATTAAACGAATACGAAGTAGCACAGCTACCAAAAATTTATAGGCATGCACTAATGACTATTATAGAAGCACTCAGGATTCAATAGTATAATAGTCTTGGGATTTATATGGAATTTTTATTTGGTATAGTTTTTGGCATTGTTTCATTGTATATTGCTGCCAAAATAATACAAAAACTTGACATCGCTAGAAGATTTACTGTTTATCCCATTAGGCGTAGCCAAAGCTATATACATAGCTTGTTGTTATCTACTTTGCAAAATTTACAGGACGGCCCACAGCCAATTAAAACTCAATCTAGAGATCGAATAGCTAAGCAGAGCATGACGGTGGTATTTGTTGATGACAATGCCTACTGGATAAAAGATAATAAATTTTATCAGGCTTCAGTTATTAATGGACAAATTGATAATTCTACAATAAAAACAGTTGACACAATGGGTATGGATAAGGTAGAATTAGACAAGATGTTTTTTATTGTTCAAAAATTAACGGAAGGCAAGCAAAATGATAGTGGGGATTCAGGGTTCAAGAACCTATAACGACTACGCTTCTTTTATTCATGGAATGGCCATGCCATTAAGATTAATGCCAATAACAGATAAAAAACTAACAGTTTTTAGTGCTGGACCAAAAAGAATAAATGAGATGGCACTAGAGTTTTTAAATGTTTCTGATTTTAAGTCAAGAGGTATATCAGTTAAATTAATTTATATGCCAGAGTCTTGGTTTAGAAATAACTTTGAAAAGATTGAAATGTTTATTTACTTTTGCTCAAAGAAAGAAACATTCTCCAGCCTTGCAAACTTTTTAGACAACAAGGAAATTGATGTTCGTGCCTGGAGATATGATGAGATCAAAGATAAGAATAAGTAAGGAGTTGTAATGTTAATTACTTCGCTTGAACAAATGGAAGAGATTGTTGAATCTAACAAAACTCTTTCATGGCGTGGCTGGGACGTAGTCCAGTCTTTGCCAAATCCTACTGCCTGGTCTAAGCCAGATGGTGCCTATATAAAAGGTAGGTGGTACACTCAAAAAATATTTGCTCTGTCCACTGAGGGTTGGGAGATTCCAAATAAGTTTATGAGGTAGCAAATGCAATCTCAAAAATGGAAAGAAAAAGCTGCTTGCAAAGACTATGACTGGAATTTATTCTTTGATAAATATGAAGAAAATATAAATTTAAGACCTGCCATAGATCAACTATGCTCAACTTGTCCAGTAGCTAAGCAATGTTTTTCAATTGGAATTTCTCAAAAAGAGTGGGGCGTTTGGGGAGGTGTCTACTTGGAAGGTGGAAAAATCTCTAAAGAATTTAATAGGCATAGGGACAAAGCCAGATGGGCAGAAACCTGGAAATACTTAACAATGGATAGATAATGTATACAGATGCAATGAAAAGAGCCTTTCACTCTCTAGATGGTACTGGGCCAAAAGGTTTTTCTCTTCAAATTATTGATAATGATCATTTTTTGACAGTAAAAGCTAGTGAAAAACAGTTTATGTCTTTAGTTGATGAAGATAAGCGTCATGCGGTAGAGTATATGATAAAGGTTAAAAAAGCTTTAGAAGATAATGGTGCTATCGTTCTTTTAGTCAGAGAGGGCGGCAAAGAATGATTAAAAAGCATTGGATTTTAAGAGATTATCGTCACCCAGATGAGATCGATTTAAAAGCTTTGTGTACAGAATTTAACGAGTATAACTATAATTCTGTTTTATTTACAGTTTATCCAAGAGCCTATGATATGTGGACACGAGTTGCTGCTGCAATAAATGACAAACATAACTTTAAATATATGATGGCCGTAAGACCCTATCTTTTTAGTCCACAATATTTAGCTATGCTAATTTCATCATTTAATAAACTTTCAAATGATCGTTTAATGATTAATATGGTTCATGGTCATTTAAGGCAAGTCGAAGATTTTAATGGAATAATGTATAAAGATTATGATCTAGAATCGCCAAATGAAAGAAAGACTTATCTAGATAATTTTTTGTTTAAATTAATTAATGAAGTAAAAATGTCTGTTGATTTTAATATACCAGAAATTATTGTTTCTGGTCAATCAAATGAAATACTATCTATTGCACAAAAGCATTCTGCCAATATTGCACTTTGGGATCAAATGTTTATTGATAATCCAGCTAACATTGTAAAATATAATTTTAATAAAGTATATGTTTCTTCATACGTAATAGTGGCAAACACAGATGAGGAAGCCTTTAGTATGTTAGAAACATTGCCACTAGAAAGAAGGCCTGGCGTTTTTCTGTACGGATCTAAAGAAACTGTTAAAAATAAAATTATTTCTTTGGGGAAAATGGGAGTAACTGACATTATATTTAGTCAATGTGGCTCAAATTTCAGTAGAGAAGATGTGCATAAATTTTTAAATGAATTAACTAAAGAGAAAATTTTGTTTTAAGTCTTGACTTTAAGTCTTAGACATATTATAATTAAATTATTGTTTACTAAGGAGCAACTTGCAAACGTTTTTGCCATCAAAAGATTTTGATACTGTAGCCAAAATGCTTGATTCTAAAAGATTAAATAAGCAAATACTTGAATGTTATCAAATTCTTAAGGTGTTATCTAACAATGATCCACATGCTGGCTGGAGAAATCATCCAGCAGTAAAAATGTGGAAGGGGTTTGAGATAGCCCTATATGACTATGCGTCCTCTATGCTTTATGAGGCAAACTATAGGGGCATTAAAACAGATAAAAATACAGATAACCTGATAACTTTGAGGGCTAATTACATTAAGAACTGGGGAAGCGGTTTCCCAAAGTGGTATCAAAACTCAGAAATTATGAAGTTTGTAACTACTACTCATAAAGCAAATCTATTTTATAAAGATCCAGAGTTTTACTTTGAGTTTGAATCTGCAACTATTAGCAAATATAATCAGCCCTGCTGTGATACTTGCAAATATTATTGGGTAACACATAAGGAGAGCCAATGAGTTCAGAATTAGTTAATGTTTTAGTTTTGGCAGGCCTGGCATCAGTTATATTAATTTTGTCAGTTACTGCTATTGTATTAAAAATTAAGAATAATAAGCTTATTTCGGTTGTAGCACAGCTATTTGTTGACAAAAGCGTATTGTCAGAAGAAATAGATAGGCTATCTTTTATAGTCAATAATGGCCCAAGCATAGAAAATGACTTTATTAAATTCCTATCTGACTCCAGAGATGGGGCATACGAATACATTGAAAAAGTTCAGACTGCTATTGAGGCTCTATATAAAGCCATGGAATCTGACAAAGAGAGTGAAATTGATAGAACTTATAAAGAGCTATTAAAGTTTCTACCCTCCAAAAACATGGATGTGGTAGAATAGTAAAAGAAAATGTTACCTTTGAAGCAAGAGATAGATATAGAAAAAAGCCTGCAGGCATTGACGAATAAGATGCCAGCAATTTGTTGCATATCCAAGTGCAATGAACTTGTTTCTAGCATATATAAAACAATTGAAAAAAGATCTCTGCCAATGTGCCCAATGCATTTTGGAATGATTGCTTCAGAGGTATTGTGGTAAATATAAATAAGGAGAAATATGAATAAGGCAATGATTGAGTCCTATCTAAGAAACCTTTTGGGGTCTGTGCTAGGTGCAATTACAATTGTAATGGGAAGCACTGGCATTGCATCCCCACTAGAGTTTGGTGGGGCTGAATGGCTGCTAGTAGCAAATGCACTATGGGCTTCTGCTGTTCCAACGCTACTACGTTGGGTTAACAAGAAGGATCCAGCTTTTGGTTTGGTAGCAAAGGCCGTAACATCTTCAGTTACAAAGAAGCTTGAAGAGGTAGCTGTAGAGGCAGCTAAGAAGCCAGCAGCTAAGAAGGCCACTGGCGAGAAGAAGCCAGCAGCTAAGAAAACAACAAAGAAGTCTTCTGGCGGAGGCTCTGCCAAGACAAACGAAGTTGCATAAATAAATAGAAACTGGCGGTCTGCATAATTTTGCAGACCGCTTTTTCTTTTGGTATAATATATATGCCTGCCATTTGGGGGCAATAACTCGCTTAATAAAAGGAGATGATAATATGATGGTATCTTACCTAGATCCATTTGCACAACTTAGTCGGGAATTTGATAAGTTCTTTGGTGCACCAATGCAAAAAACAAACTATCCGCCCTATAACGTAAAGAAAGTAAACGATGATCACTTCGTAATGGAGTTCGCCGTTGCTGGATTTAGTCGTGGAGAACTAGACCTTTCAGTAGAAAGGGGGATTCTAACGATTAAGGGTGAAAAGTTAGGAAAGGATGATGAGTACATTTATAAGGGAATTGCTACCCGTAAATTTATTCGTTCATTCTCACTACCAGAATACTTTGAAATAACGGATGCCTCGGCATTTGACGGTATTCTGTACATTGATCTAAAACGCAATATGCCAGAGGAGCTAAAACCAAAGCAGATTGAGATCAAGTAGTATATAATTAAACAGTCCCCATACAGGGCAAGGCCGTTATCTTAGGATGGACTAGTTACCCATTTTGACCCCTGGCCTAATACAGGTTCTGTATGGGGATTTTTCATGCTATAATGTTTGTATGCCATATCGTGTTGGAGCTAAGGGATCGTACGGCTGTTCTGGCTACCCTGCTGTAAAAGATGACGGTACCGTAATGGGATGTCATAAAACAAAAGAGGCTGCAGCACGACAAATATATGCAATTAATCAGTCTGAAGGAAATATAGACAAGGCTGCACCATGCTGGGAAGGATATACACAGCGTGGCATGAAGCCAGGCAAAAATGGAAAAATGGTTCCAAATTGTGTTCCAATATCTAAAATGGATGAGAGAATTGTAGAAGGCGATTTTGTTATGGGGCAAACCAAAGAAGGTATTGCACACGGAATGGTAGAACATATTATGTGGGAAGGCGGAACGCTTGGAACGCCTGGGAGTGAATATGCCCTTGAATCTATGCCACCAGAAAATCCAGCAATGTCAGTTCGTATTTATGAAGAAGATGATGGTGCTTGGGAGCCAACAGCTTATAGTATTGGTATGATGTACCTAGATGCACAAAAATTAGAAAACTTGGAGGGGCATGCAATGCCAGAAGACATGGATGATGAGATGCTTGAGCTTATGAGCAAAGCAGAAACTTTTACACCAACAGCTGGAATGAAAGCAGCTGCACGTAGAGCACTAAAATGGAAAGAGCAAGGCAAGGCAACTGGTGCAGGAACTGCAGTTGGTTGGGGAAGAGCAGGCGATATAGTTGCTGGCAGATCTATGTCGTTAAGCGTTGTTCGTAGAATGTTTTCTTTCTTTTCTCGTCACGAAGTAGACAAGAAGGGTAAGGATTTTTATAACACAAGCAATCCATCTAATGGTCGCATTATGTGGGATGCATGGGGCGGAGATGCAGGGTTTAGCTGGTCACGTGGCATTGTAAATAGAATGAAAGACAAGGCTTTGTTTGCTGATTTTGGCAAAGATTGGACAACATCAGAGTCCTTAACTAATATATTTAAAGCTCTAGGCGTAGGCTCTATGGTATCTTGGAACTCATCTGGTGGCAGGGCAACAGGTAAAATAAGACGAATAATCAGAAGCGGAACATATAACGTACCAAATAGCGATTTTACTTTAAATGCCTCTGAAGACGATCCTGTGGCCGTTATAACCCTATACAGAGACGGCAAGCCAACAGATATTACTGTTGGTCACAAGTTAAAGACTTTACGATCTGCATAATTTCATCAATATATTTTTCGTAATCAATATCTATAATAATATTATCATCATCAATCTTTAGCAGTTTAATTTCTTTGCCAATATTAAAGAGAACGGCCCTAATTTTTTGTTCTATATTATCCATAATTATGATCAAATACTATGCTGGCTCTCGGCTCAAAAACAACTGCCTGATGGACTATTCCTTTTGGGGCAAATAATAGATCTCCTGGTTCAATAATATATGAGTCATATTCATTGCTTTGAAGTGATGGATATATTCTCCATTCAACGCTGCCCTGACACTGTATTAAAATAACATCATGGTCGTCTGTATGTATATAATAATCAGCCTCATTGGCAACAAAGTTTATAAGTGTTTTTATATTTCCAAACGGAAATCCAGAATATTCTTGCATTTGTTTTATAAGCTTATCATCTGTAAATAATTTATTTGGACTTCCTATATCTACTGAATGTCTTACCTGAAGATCTAGTTTGTTATATATCATAACTTCAGTAGCATTATTATTTAAAATCAAGTCTCTGCTATCACTCCAATCAGATATTTTTTTAGAATTAAACTTATAATTTAAATTAAAAATAAAGTTTTCCCAACTGGGAAGATCCGACACAATGTTTTTTAAATGTAAAATTGTACCAGATTGCCTGGCATAAGATATACGATCTTTTATTTGATTTGGCATAAAAATATTATATCACTATACCTTTTCTTGCTCCCTTTGGTATGTTCTTATTTTGTGGCAGTTAGCACATACCACATCACATTTATTCACTTCAGCCCAAGCAGCCGCTTCTCCATAGGTTCGTAATACTCTATAAACAACATCAATTTTTATTTCATCTGGTCTATGATCAAATTCTAAAACATAATGTGGAAAGTGATTTCTGCAGTCAGTACACCCATGCTTTTCTTTATAGAGGTGAAGCTCCTCTAAAACTTTATGCAACTGTTTACGCTGTTTGGCAGACTTTACCATACAACATTATTATATCAGCCGTTATAGTTTAATTGCTTTAGCAAACACTACTCTAGATGCCATCTTAGATGCACTAATAATTGCAATTGGAGCAGCAACGCTTAGTGTAATGCCAGCCCACATACGTGGCTCCGTCCATGCCCATTCCCAAAAATCAAAAGTATGAAATGCATTAGCAAGAACAGCAATGCCACCAAAGGATATCATTCCAATCAGTGCCCCTCCAGTTCTTTCTGGCTTGCCCTCTTCATCTATTCTAGAGGCCAACACAAGATAAGCAATTAAAAATAGAAGGTACATAAGTTCAATAAAGAAGAAAAATAAGCCAGCCATCCATGCCTGGGACAGTCCAACAAATGTAGCAACAGATGTAATACCATTAAAGGATACAATTGCAGATGAAATAAAAGCAGCAGCAATGCCAATAAGCCAAGTCCAAAGAATTAGCTTTTGATCTACCTGAATTTTTGGAGCACGTTTTGATTCCTGAAGCTCATACCTTTTTCTTTTTTGATCTTCAAGTCGCTCTTTGGTAGCAGCAGTTGCCTGCTCGCTAGACTGCTCCTGAATCCTTTTTCTTCTTTGAGGGCTTAGCCTTCCCCATGCGTTAATAGTCATAATATTTTATTATATCATAGCAGTGTCTCCAGTGGGACTCGAACCCACACTGTGACGATTTTAAGTCGTCTGCCTCTGCCATTGGGCTATGAAGACACCATCTATTATATGTTTTAGTGCTATAATTGTCAATATGTTTCAAAAAAATAAAGATATTGTAAAATTAGATGATGAAATCTTTGTTATTCCTAATTTTATTTCGAGAGATGACCTAGGTCCAATAGTAGAATACCTGGAAAATATAGATCAAAACATGTTTGTTTCTAAGGCTAAAAATGTATGGTATAACAATAAACTAACAAGACCAATTCAACAGCTAATTCCTATTTATGAAAAAATGAGGAATTTGGTTATGCCAGAATATGAAATATTGCCAGAAATTAGTGTAACTAGGCTTATAAAGGGAGAGTCTATGTATGTCCATGCTGATAGCCCTGGGAAAAATAATAAAGACCTGGTCACTTCCGATGATCCATATGAAACATGTCACTCAATAGACTATGGCCTTGTTTTATATTTAAATGATGACTACGAAGGCGGAGAGATATATTATCCAAATAGGGGAATTGTTTATAAACCAAAATGTGGAGACCTTGTTATTCATAGCTCTCTTGAAGAGTATAGTCACGGGGTAAAAGAAGTTTTGTCTGGAATTAGGTATGTTTATAGTAACTTTATTTTACTAAAAGGCGAAAAATATATTCCAAAAATCTCTTTAGATAAAAATTTTAGTGGGGCAACTGGGACTTGAACCCAGGACCGAACGATTATGAGTCGTTTGCTCTAACCTGCTGAGCTATTGCCCCTGGCTTCATAATCTAATTCTGTTTGCAAAAATCTTAATTCCATTTCTATCGACTCAATTGCTTCTTTATTCATGCTAAGCTGCATTTCAATAGCATCAAGATTTTTTTTAATAGATTTAAGCTCTTCCCAAATATTATTGCTCATTAATAATTTTCTGTAATTTAAAAATTGCAATGTCTAAATGTCCACCAGAAGACTCTGCAAGTAATGCTTGCTCAATTCTGGCTCGCTCTTTTGCTTGTCCTGCAGCAAATGCATCTGCAACAAACTGCATATCTTGTGGTGTTCTGGGAGTTGCTAGGTCAACACCATACTCAAATTGTCCCACATCTCTCAATTCATAGTCAATGTCTGGTAGGCTCATATATTAATTTTACACTAACTGGGTCAAAAAATCAAGCAGCTAAAAGGTTAATCTTGTCTGGCTGAAAACCTGCCCAAGTGCCCTTTTCTGAAATGACTACTGGTACTGATGAAAATCCCATGCCAACAATTAAATCTAATGCATCTGGGTCTTCAGTAATATCCACGGTATTATAAGAAATACCATTCTTATCCATATATCTTTTAGTCATATCGCACTGTACGCACGATGGTTTTGTATAAACAGTAGTCATAAACACTTCCTTATTAAGTTGATGATATATTATACTCCCGTATGGGAGTAAAAATCAAGTAATTTGTTACAGTTTGATAACCTATTCACAAATATATGTAAATGACATATGGAATTTGTCATCAGTATTAATAATTACTGGAGTGTTGTGATCAAACGGGGCATCTGCAGCACTACTACCAATTATCCAAAGACTGAACGTTGTACTACCAGGAGCCAAGTGACCTTTAATGCTATAGTGGTCTGTTCCCTGGTTTGTTATCTTGTGTACTGAACCGCCATAAACATCTGTGTGGTACTGAGATGCAACTGGTAATGTTAAAGAATATTGTCCAGTTCCAAAGTTTGTAACGTTAGTAAAAATAACATCCATCTGTACAGTTACAAAGTTACCTACTTTAACGTATGACCCAGTTGTTGGAGTATTTGTATAAGCCAATCCAGTTCCAGACCACACTGGAGAATATGTTTTAATCTCAGTGGTTAGTCCACCAACATCCCCAAATGCTGGGTGGGTAAACCTAGCCATTAGCTACCACTCTCAAGATTGGTAATCATAACAGCTGCTTTCATAGAATTAACAGAAGAGATTGCATAAAGAGCGTCCTTTCCAGGAAGCTCAAAAGAAATGGAGTGATTTGGCAAAATTCTAAAACCGTAGTTTGTGCTAGATACTGCAGAATTTCCAAGGTAGATGTAACCAGTATCATTAACATTTTGTACTGTTACGTCACATCCAGAGTGAACGCCAGCTGGAGACACTCTTGTAACATTGCTGCTTGAAAGGGTAATTAGAGAATGTGTTAGCATTCTTATATTGTATCACAGTTATGTGTGCTAATGATAGCAGGGATTTGATCAGTCTGCTCTGCCCCAATAGATATACCACATTTTGGACATTTCCAAAAAATAGGTATCATTTGCCAATTATATTCTATTTATATGGTAAAATTAACTAATGATTTGTTCATTTTGCAACCAATTTTTTGTAGTCCCAATAGTTTATGGATATCCAACGCCTGAACTAATCGAGGCTTCTAGAAAAGACCAACTTGTTCTTGGTGGTTGCAATATTAAGGAGTACACACACTACTGCCTTAATTGCAACAAAGAATTAATTTTTGAATATAAGGGAGAGCCAAGTGTTTAGCAATGATCCTAATTTAATAAAATTAGATGAAAAGGTAATGATCTATAAAAATTTTGTATCAAAAGAGACAGTTGATTTAATTAACTCAAAAGTATATGAAAAAATAGATACTGGTATTAATGTTGTCGGGGAAGATGAAAGTAGAATCCCCTGGTATCGTGATAAGCAGTCTGGATTAATACCAGAATTATTTGATGTTTGGACTCAAATCTCTGAATTTTTACTTCCTTCCCATATAATTCATCCAATGATGAAACTTCAAATTATGAAAACTGGAGAGACAATGTTTGTTCATGAAGATAGTCCTGGTGAAGGAGAAGACCACAAGCTAACAAATTATGATGTTTGGAGCACATGCACTTTGCTAGAATATGGAGTAATTGCATATTTTGGTGACTTTTCTGGCGGAGAAGTTTTTTATCCAGAACTTGGTATAGAAGTAGCACCACAACCTGGAGACCTTGTTATTCATGGAGCAACTCCTAGATGGAAGCATGGTGTAAAGCCAGTGACTTCTGGATATAGGTTTGCATTTTCTAATTTTGCATTGCCTGCTAGTAAAAATCCAGGATCTTTTTACAGCTATAAAACTAAAGAATTTTATGACCAGGTAAAAGATAATCTAGATACCTGGGTAAATCCATTATTTGCTAATGAAAGGGAGTATGCTGAATTTGAAGGACAAGATTAAGAAATAATTTTTTTTAATTCTTCTTTAGAAACAATTCCAGCAGTATATCCTATAGCATGTCCATTATAAAATCCTATAAAAAATGGACTAACGGTAGGAGCCTGAGAGCTTATTAAGGATTTAACTATTTCTGGATCTTCGTCATAATTTACTTTTGAGTAAGATACATCTGGATTTTCATAGAGAAACTCTTTGATTATTGGCTCCATGATAACAGATGCTTTAGATTTATTATTAGAAAACTCAATAATTTCTTTTTGTGTCATATTCTTATTATATACCTCAAAAATACTATTTTGCTCTAACAAGCCTTCTTTTTTCGGTATCAAATACTAATGGCTTTTTTTTATTTGCCTTGCCATTTTGCCTATTGGAGTTTCTTTCTCCTTTTGTTTTCTTACCTGCCATCATTATCCTCTCTATAATCTGATGCTAATACTATCCATTGTCCCCCAGTATATACTGACGGGGGAATTGATTTATTCCATGGCTCTATAATTATTTCAGAACCATTCTTCCAAACCACAAAGTTATAATCGCCTTCACGTGGCTTATTTTCAGCCATGCGTTTTTGCCAAAGGGTATGCCATTTGGCATTTTGAATATCAGTTTTAATTTTATTCATTAGCTATTCGAAGCTTTCCGAATATACCGTCAAGCTTCCTTTCTCCCTCTTTAAAACCACCAGTAACTGCATGGGCCATTCTAAACATGTCAGAAATAACCATGTCCCCTTCTTGCCAATAGTGAACAAACCTTATGTCAGTATTTTTGGTCACCTCATCGTATATGTATTTCATTACTTCATTAAATTTCTTTAGGTCGTCTTCGCTTGGATCTTTTCCATAAATCTTATAGAGCTTAACATCATTAATCGATCCAAGAAATACCCTTAGAACATTCCTATCAAGTATCCAATGCTTTTGAACCAGTCTATATACGGCAGGTGGAAAGTTCTTTTCTTTTTGGTGAGCACCCCAATAGGAAGTAAGCAACACATCTACTCCTTCCAAAAACTCTTTGTAGTCATTAGATAAACTATCGTAAAGAGCAAGCATATCTACAAAATATGTTTTTCCAGCATCTGGATCACATCTAAAAAGATTCATACACCAGTTTGCACCAACATAAATGTCTTCTTTTAGCTGAACATGTTCAAGATGCCAGCCAAGCATAAGAGCATCTTTATTATTTTTATTCTCTAAATTCATGTGCAGCTCATGCGTTTCTTCGTAATTAGATACTGACTTTAATTCTGGAACAGATGAATTGGGCCACCAATCCAGCCTATCTCCAAAAATTTGCATAACTTTTTCTTGAGTATTTCTATCGCAATGTGCATTTCTAAAAGCAATTACTGCGTTTTCCAAAAACATTTTGGCATACATATCTATATTATTTGATATGTAGTCAAGGCCTGGGAACTCTATTGTTTCCAGCTTTATCATGAAATCTCCTATATTTTAATTGACAATTTTAGTCAATTCTTGTATAATTATATCGTATTAAATTAAAGGAAAAATGTCTAATTTTGTAATAGCTAAGCGTGACACATTTATTAATCTTATGAAAAATATGGATGCTGAGACTGCAATACCCAAGGGTACTCGTATGTTTCACATTACCTCAGAGAATCAGGTCAAATATCTAGAGCCTGATGAAATTTGTGTTTATACCCCAGAATATGGATTAAACTATTCATACAAAGGTGATTGGGAATTAGAATGAATGGCGTTTTAATTGGCGGTCCGTACAATGGTAAGATAGTAGAAATTCCTGAATATTGTCCAAAGATTCTTTTAATGCCAGAAATAATGCCATATTCTCTGCATGTATATGCCAGACAAGAAGACGGACTATATGAATATCAAGGAGGGCAGAAATGAGTCAAGTAAACAATGCAGAACGTATTTATGATTGGGCACAACAGGTTATGCAAGTTGAATTTGTAAAGTTAATCAACAAAAGATTTGGTGGACTTGTACTTCACGATGAAAGGGATGCAAGGTCTGTTACTGCTGCCATAGATTCACTACTACAAGATATAACTCGTGTAGAAAATATTAGTGAGCTTGGATTGGGAACTCCAATCTTTACCCTAAAAGGAGAAAAGAAGTGAGCTTTGAACGCTTCAGCACATCAGACATCTATATGTTTGAAAGTGTTGAAGGATTCATTGAATGCTGTGGCTGCTTGCTTGCAGATTGGGATGCTGGAGGATTTACACTATCTAAAACCCCAAGGGAAGCGTTAAAACATCTTGATAGACATGAAGAGATTGGCCATGACATTGGGGTAGCAAGAGAAGTAATACTAGACATCTTCCCAGACCTTGATATTGAAATAGAGCCATGGAAAGGCCATTGACATTTTGACCACCCAAGGGTATAATTAAGTATGATCAGCCGTTACTTAACTTTAAAGAATATCCTTAAGTACTATAAGAAACAAATTGACTGGAATGTTGTGCAGGTAGTTGCATTGGTTGGACTAGTTCCAGCTATGCTAATTATAGGTGCAATATTTTTTCCATTTCTAACATCATACTATAGTAGGTAAATATGGATTTTATGTATAACACTTTTGGATCTGCCTGGGCATACTATGTTGCCTTTGGCATCTTGTTTATATGGTGGCTAATTTATAGGATAATAAAATGATAAAATATGAATATGGAATGCTAGTATTGGATGCAGCCATGTCTAAAATGGATGCCAAGGCTATTAATGATTTTGTAGAAAGCCAGCGAGAAAAAGATAGGCAGCGGATTCTAGATCAAATTAATCAGTTTGAAACACAAGCCCATGCCACAAGAACTCCTATCTATCAGGACACTTTGTTTAAGAAAGTTCGTGAAATTGTGGTAGATACTCTCTAGGCATTAGTCTGTCCCAATGCCCATTTGCAGAACCCTGAAATATTTTTCCAGTTTCTCTATCAATAAGTATCCACTTTTTGGGGGACTTGGTATGAACCACAAGGTCTATGGCCTGTTCTAGTTCTGGAAATACGTGGGGCTCTCTGTCTGTCATCGTAATATTATACCATTGACTTTCTGATGCTAATCCTGTATAATAGACCTACATTGAGCTAAGGATTCCCATGCCAACTAGAGACCCAAGACCTACCAAGGTTAAGATTGGGCCACAAACCTACAATATTGAGTATCGCTATTCCCATGAAGATGGAATGTTAAGCGATGGCTCTCACGGATATACCCTGGATCAGGGCAACCTTATTGTAATAGCAAATGAGCTATCTGTTGGGAAACAAAAAGTTGTTGTAATGCATGAAATACTTCATGCTATGCGTATGATATTTGAAAATGGTTTGCCAGAAAAAGAAGCAGATTATGAAAAGTGGGAGCACTTTTTTATTGGGGTATACGAAAATGCACTCATCATGTTTATGAGAGATAATCCAGAAATTATAGATTGGATGATGACAGAATGAAAGACTATAAAGATTTAACTCTAGAAGAGCGAGAGCTTTGGGATGCGG
>Ga0315909_10002496_pt1 | contig 23557 bp, 22 predicted proteins | sample LakEriMetagenome_11_FD_203527 | JGI IMG/M metagenome (GOLD analysis project Ga0315909, IMG submission 203527) | Freshwater fungal communities from buoy surface, Lake Erie, Ohio, United States - Buoy 2 MA125 | ecosystem: Environmental > Aquatic > Freshwater > Lake | place: USA: Lake Erie, Ohio...
GAAGCAGTTTGAGAAGATATTAAAGTAATTCCATCACTAGCATTTGCAAGTACAGTTATTCCAGTAACAGAAGAATTGGCAATAGCAGATGAAGTAAATACTCCACTTGTTGTAATATTGTTTGCTGCGGCTCTAGCTATAGCACCCATTATGACAACCTCAAATATCGTACTGTAATTTCTGCAAGGTTAGCAGGTGCGGCAATAAATGTTAAAGTTGTTCCACTAATTGTATAATCTGTTGTTGGAACTAATGTTATTCCATTAACAACAACTATTACATCAGCAACAGCTCTACCAGCATCTATTGTGATTGTTGTAGCTGAACCATTACCAGTAAAGTTAGCTGATGAGTAAGCACCACCAAGTGGTAAATATCTATAAGTAATTTCAGCAGATGATCCTGGTGCAGTTACAAAAGTTAATGTAGTTCCTGATATTGTGTAATCTGTTGTAGGTGTTAATTGAAATCCATTGACAAATACTAATACATCTTCAACTGTTCTACCAGATGATATTGTAAATGCTGTTGTAGAAGCATCACCTGTGTCTGTACCAAATGTGTATGTGTAAAGAAATGTGGGATCTTTTCCAATGTATGGCATTAAATTATTTCTTCCCAGTTTAAATTAGTTTCGTTCCATTTGTAATTACCATTGTCAGAAGGATAAGCAACTGGTGCATTCCAACGACAAGTATCTTCGTTTAATATCCAAGAGTTAAAAGGTTTAGGTGGAATGAAAGCATCTCTTGTTTCATCATAAGTATATCCTATTCCTGCATGATTTTTTCTTAAAGGTGTTCCACCAGATGAGTGAACTCCACCATGAGTGTTATATGATGTTTGTTTCCAAACAGGATAACCTGTAAGTTTAGTTAAAAAATCTATACCAATTACTTCTTGTTCAATTCCATTTGAGTCATGAAGAATTTCATTAACTACAGAAAGAACTTCTATTACTTTTGAATTTAATCCTATTTTTGCAAATGATGCCATAATTTATCCTGTATAAGTTCCTGAGCCATTAAATACTAAAATTTTATTACTTCCTGATGTAGATTCTGTAGGTGAACCAGTTATTGTTCCTGAGTAACTTGCAGTTGGAATACTTAATATAACAACTCCTTTACCACCTGCCCCACCTGCTGCAGCATTAATAGTACCACCTCCACCACCACCACCAGTATTTGCAGTTCCAGCAGTTCCAGCAACTGCATCTTCACCAACAGATGTAGCACCAGCACCTCCACCACCTGTTCCACCTGCTCCTCCTGCAGCTCTATATCCTGCTCCGCCTCCTCCACCTGCTCTTGTAATTGAAGAACCTGTTATTGAAGAAGCTGTTCCTGTTCCACCAGCACCGCCTGTTGATCCATTACCTCCATTAGAATTTGGATTTCCATTTGAGCCTGTTCCACCTGCTCCACCACCACCACCTCTAAAAGTTCCACCATTATTTCCTTGACTTGGAGATGTGCTTGGAGTGTTTCCTGAACCAGCAGTTCCTCCATAAGTTGCGTCATTTGAACCAGCACCACCAGATCCACCAGAACCTGCAGCTGAGCCTGATGATTGCCCATTACCAAAACCACCTCCAGCAGAGGTTATAGTTGTTAATCCTGTTCCTGAAATAGAAGATGAACTTCCTTGAGAACCATTACCATTAGAAGTTCCACCAGCACCACCATCACCAACTGTTACTGTAATTACTGTTCCTATCTGAACAGACTGAGTAGATGTTCTATATCCTCCAGCTCCTCCACCACCTGCAATATTAGAACCACCTCCACCACCTCCAGCGATTACTAAAAAATCTACTGAATAAGGTGTTGGTGATAAAGCATCTGTTCCTTCATTAATTCCTGAACTTGCTAACCAACCTTGTGTTGAATCTATATAAACTAAACTTGTTCCTTCTCTCTCACCAGTTAATTGTAAATTAGCTGTTCCACCTTCTATTTTATTTGAATTAGGATTTATTGTTAAAGCATTAGTGTCAAAAGTTCCTGCGTAATCTAATAATATAATTGTATCTCCAACAGAAGGAGTTGCAGGTAGTGTTACTGTAAATGCAGCTGAAGTTGTGTTACAAGGATAACCTCTACCAGCAACAGCTGTAAAACCAGTTGTTTGAACTGATTGCCAAGTAATTAATCCTGATATTCCAGATGCTAAATCTGCAGCACCAATAATACCATTAGGTATATCGTCTGCTGTTAAAGGTGCATTGGTTGGTTTTCTTCCTACGAAAGCCATGTAATTCTCCTGTTAAGAAATTGCATCAACAGTTGAAATCCAAGTGTCTAAAGATGAAGCTGTATTTGAAACAACTTTTAAAATATCTCCAGATTGAACTACAACTTTAGCACCACCATCTAAAACTTGTAAAGCAGATCCTGAAGGTATTGGTGCATCTTTGATTAAATAAAAATCGTTAGTACCATCATTAATAAATACTGAAGCATTAACTGAACCTGCAGTTACATTTGCTACTGATATACCAACTATTGTATCGTTTGAATTTGCTGTAAATAAAGTAGCTGCTGAAACTCCAGTCAGTCTAGCTTTATATCTTGTGAAATCTTGTGCCATATATATTCCTTATTATAATGCGATTGACATTGCAATACTAAATCCTTTAGTTGCAAAAGTACTTGTATCAGTAGCTTCTACAGTTAACCAAGCAGAACCTGTATAATATTTCAATACACTAGAAGTTGAGTTAAAGTAAAGATCACCAGCATTCAAAGCACCACCATCATTATCTAATGTTGGATCACTTGCTTTAGCACCTAAATATGTATCATCAAAATTGTCAGCCGCTGTTAAAGCAGCATCTCTTGCAGCGTTAGCCGCATTAGCTGCATTACTAGCAGTGTTAGCAAAGTTGCTAGAATTGTTAGAAAAGTTTGATGAGTTAGCTGAATGGTTGCTAGATGTGTTAGCAAAGTTACTAGAATTAGCAGAATGATTAGATGAATTGCTTGCATGGTTAGCAGATGTATTAGCACTGTTAGAACTATTGTTTGCAAAGTTAGATGAATTGGCAGAGTGATTTGCAGATGTATTTGCACTATTAGAACTATTGTTAGCAAAGTTACTAGAATTTGATGCGTGGTTTGCTGATGTGTTAGCACTATTGCTAGAATTGTTTGCAAAGTTAGAACTATTACTAGAATGATTTGATGCTGAGTTTGCACTGTTGCTAGAATTGTTTGCAAAGTTAGAACTATTTGCTGCAGAATTTGCGGCAGCATTAGCATTAGCACTTACTCCAGCTGCATTTGCAGCAGAAGCATTTGCAGAGTTAGAGCTACTGTTTGCAAAATTAGAACTGTTAGCAGAATGATTAGAACTATTGCTAGCATGATTTGCAGATGTGTTTGCAGAATTAGATGAATTTGATGCAGAGTTAGCTGCAGCATTTGCAGATGCACTAGCAGATGCGGCATCAACTAATAATTCATATAAAGCAGAGTTAGCATTTGTAGTTAGTGGTTGCGATCCAGAAGATGTGTGTGCTGTATTAACAATAAATATATTATTAGTAGAAGTATCTTTAACTATATCTCTACCAGCATAAGATGTGGCAGTAGCCCAGTTTCCTCTAAATGTACCTAGCTCTTGTGTAACTGATATTTCTCCATTGGTATCAAATGCTAGAATTTTATTAGCACGATCTGCGGCAGCTACAGTAAATTCTGTAGATGTCATTGTATTTGTTTTAGATAATTTAATAGCTCTTTGTAATTCTTCCTGAATTTCTTGAGCTATCATTGTAACTCTATCTAGAGCTTCCTCGTGTGAATTAGCTGGGAATGGATCGTTAGCTACATAATCTGTTTCTTGTGTTCTTGTTGTATTTCTTTTTAAAACAACAGTCTCTCCAGTAACAGGAGCTGTTAAGAATGTAATGTTTCCACCACCTGATGAACCAACACCAGATACTGTATAATGAGTTGTTTTTGTTTTAACTGTTTCTGTTCCAGTAGATGATCTTATAATAACCTGAATTTCATCATCATCTAATATTTTAAATGTATAAGCAAATACAGTAGTTGAACTATTGCCACTGTAACTAACTTTAACTGTAGTTGATGATATTGTCATAATTCCCTATATTAAATTCAATCGTTAATGTCTATCTTATTTATTCAAATATATTAATTTTTGGTGTTCTTTCAGGAAAACTCTCTCCTGGCTTCCAAAAATATTCTTTATCTTGTTCATCCCTGTATTTATTAATTCGTCTAATAATTCTATCATTAAATTTAGGATCAATCATTTTTTGTATATTATCAAAAATTAATCTTTCCAAAGCTAGTCTGGCATACCATAAACTTGCTCCAGGAGTGTATTGTCTTAAAAAATCACTTACATCTCTTCCATAAGTAGTTTCTTCACCTGATGCTAAATTAATAATATTTCCAAAAGTAAGTTTTGCAACATCTTCAAAGAACCCAGCAGGCGCGCCTAGAATTGTTGAAGATAAATTTCTGCCATATTGATTTTGTGATGCAGTTATAAAATCTCCAAATATACCTAAACCTCCACCTTTAATCATTGCTCTTAACCAGTAACTAGGTTCCTGTATTTTTTCTGCAGAAGTAACATCTCTACCTTTTGTTATTTCTCCAAGCTCATAAGCTAAAGCTCCCATAATTGTTCCTGAAATAATTAAAGGAACTACATATTTCATTTTACCGGTTAAGTTAGTTTGAGTAAAACCTCTTCTTAAATGAGTATAAGCAAATGTTATTGGAAAGTTTTTATACATTGCAACAGAATTAATTAATTCACCACCAATAGTTCCTGATCTTTGATTACCAAATAAAGCAACTTTACCTCTTGCAGAAGTTGCCGGTATTGCAAATTCAGTTTCATTAACAACTAATTCCATTAATCTAGTTGTAAGATCTTCTCTTAAACTTTCTGTTAAATCAGTTCTGGTTCTTATATCATCGGGTCTTAAAAATGTTGCGCCTTTATTTGCATAATTAACGTCGTCAATTCCTGCATCATATAATTTTGTTTGACGAATAATATTCCATGATCCATCATTTATTCCATAACGTAAAAATGTTTTTTGCATTGGTTCAGGTAATTCTTTAAATGTTTTACCAATATTTTCAGCCCAGAACCCCATAAGCTCCATACCAAAACTCCATCTACCTGCTTGAGTTAAATGTGATAAACCAGATATTCTTAAAACTGAATCTGATATTCTTTTTGCAACTTGTGGAGCTTCTATTTCTCCAAGAAATCTTGCAGATGCAGATGCTACTGTACTCCAATGTTCAGCAACTAAACCAAGTCTAATTGCAAGTTTTGCTTTACCTTTTTTATCAAGTGGATCAAATAATAATTTAACACTATTTTGTGCTGTTCTGTGTTGAGGTAAACCAATATGAGCTGAAGCAGCTCTACTCCAGTTAAAGTCTGTTAATGCAAGAACTGATGCAGATCCTAATTGAGCTGATGTTAATATATGTCTTAATCCTGCTAAAGATCTTGCTACAAACCCATCAACTGGGTTTGTTAAAGCACCTTTATGATAACCATATAAATTTTTAATTAATTCTATTTTGGTATTAGCTCTATCTTCTTCTAATGAACCAAAAAATTGAGCTATTGACTTTCTATTAAATTTTTCAGCATCAGAAATATCTTGAGCATATTGACTTACTTGTCTATTAAGTTTTTCAATTTCAACAGGATCAGTAGATTTAGCAAGTAATGCTTTTGCTTCTTCTAATTGTTGTTTAGCAACAGGAAGTCTTACTTGTTTAGTAACATCTGTTTGAGCTTGTTTTTTAATAAGAGTAGTCATGTAAGAAATAGTAGCATCAGGATTTGCTCCAAGAACTTTCATTAATGCAATATCTCTAGACATTTTATTAATGTGATCCATCATCACCTGAAATGCATTATTATTGCCAAATCTATTTTGGTATTCAATCCAAGACTGTGCATTTTTAAAAACTAAAAATCTATGATCTGTATAACGTGATGCAAGATTACTTCCAAAAGTTCTTTGTGTAGCTTTAACTTTATTAAAACCTTCATTAGTTATTGTTTCATAAACATCTGATAATGCTAATCTTAAAGTCTTTTCATTAAATGGAAGTTTGGTTTTTTCATTAATCATTTTAACAGGATCTAGTCTATCAATAGTATAATTAATCCAATCTTCTTTATTTGTTTTTCTAATTGCTAAAGTGTCATGTATTTGTGGTAGTCCCCAATCTTTTCTAGATGGTATTCTTCCACCATATTTATTAAATTCTAATCTTAAAAATTCAGAAGATGCTTTCCATGCTTCTGCCATTTCTTTTGCTGCTTGATTTGTAGTTGAACCAGGTTCAATAATTTCTCTAACTAACATAGTTAGTGTAGCTTTATTTCTTGTATAACCACCAATGCCAGGTTTAAATGTATCTAATACATCAACTAATATTTTATGAGCTTGTCCCTTAATAACCTTAACTTGGTTTTCTACAGTAACGTATGGTGAATAGTCATCAGGAGATAAAATAGAAATACCGGCATTTCCATAATCTACTTCTCCATTCATATTTCTGTATGTTTTAAAATGTTTTGATATTGATTGTTGAGCTTTAAGAGTTAATAATTCTCTACGTTTTTTTTCTGCTGCTTCGTATTTAAAAATATCAAATGAATCTTTAGCTGCTTGTTTTTCAGCATCGGCTTGCGACATTCCTTTAGCTAAATATTCTTCTACCTTTTCATCAAATAACTTTATCTGTTCATCAGCTTGATTTTTGGTAACATTACCTTCTGCAATACCATTTGTAATACAATCTTTATAACTCATACGCAGTCTGCCAATCTGTTAATAAATAAATTAGTTTGATTTTCTTCATCAAGAATTTGTCTCATAGTTTTTAATTCTGGAACAATTTCATTAACATCATCTAATTTAGTGCTTAATGAAAATTCTTGATCTAAAATACTTGCAGTATCATCGCCAATAGTAACTATTGGTTCTTCTCTAACAATAGCTCTTGCTCCAGTTCCTTCAGGAGTTTCAGCTCGTAATTCTCTCCATCTTCGTAAATTTTGTGCAATTTCTTCTTTTGATCCACTAATGTATCTGATGGTGTCTTCAACTGTGCCATCAATTTCAGCTCTGACATTTATTTGTTCCTTTGTTAGTTTATTGTAAATTGTTTTAATATTATTATCAACTTCTTTTGTAATGATTTGACTATCAACATATCTGCCTGTTTTTATAGCTCTTTTAATGTTTCTTAACTCGGCAACAGCAAGAGGAACATCAACTCTTATCATAGCAATTCCATATCCTTTGCTTTTTAAAGAATTAATTATTTTAGTTAATGGTTCTTCGTTCCTTCCAAGTGTTGGAATAATAATATTATCTCCATTAGTAATGGTTTTTTTTAACATTCTTTTAAAGAATTCTTTACTTTCGTTGTGTACTGATGATGTGCCAATACCATTTTTATACTCAGGTATTAATTTTTTATAATCATCAGAATCAATTACCATTCCTTTAGTAACGTCTTTAACTTCATTTGTAAATTTTGATTTCCCAGAAGCAGGTACTCCTGTTATAATTACAGCAATACGATCTTTTGTTTCAGATCCTGTTTTATATACAGCATTTAATACTGTCTCTATTCCTTTGTATTCATCTTGTCCCAATTTATAAATTTTATTATTTAAGTATTCTTCTGTAAATCTTCCATTAACAAAATTAGGTTCAATATCAGTACGATTAATTTCATAATAAGCATCTTGATCTTCTATTATTTTTTTAACTAGATTACTGTTTTCAATATCAATAACATCTTGTTTTGTTGCAGCGCCTGAATTTATTCTTTGCTCAATATCATTAACCATTCTTTGTTCTTCTAAATTAAGAATTTTGTTTTCTGCATTTAAAGAATTAGTTAAATCTGTTTGTGTAGGTTTAGCAGTAGGAACTTCTGTATCTAATAGTATTTCGTTTTTTAATGATTGACTTTGCTCAACTGAACCTTTTCCACCTGGTTCGTCAAATAACTTATTACTTATGTTTTCTGATTCTGGTCTGCTTCCTGCAGTGCTTGTTTGTATTTCAGTTTTAATTGCATTATTGTCTGGTGATCCGCTAACATTGATCCCATCAAAATCGCCTCTTTCTGCTGCTCGATCGACAGCGTCGGCAAAGTATTTTCTTGCTTCTGCTTTGTTTCCTGCTTGGTAGAGTCTGGCTGCTTCTGTGAGATCTGTAGAGAGTTGTCCAACTCTGGTTGCAAGGATTTCAATTTTTTCTTGGATCTTCGCATTTTGTGTTAATATTTTTTCGTTATTAATATTATCTAGCTTATTGCCGGCAGAAGTCAATAATTCATCTTTACTTACAACAAGTGAGAATAACTTTTTCTTGTCTTTTGTGCTTTTTGCAAAGTTTGTTAATAATATTGATTTTTCAACAATTAAAGATTGTTTAAATTCTTCAACTCCAAACAATGTTTGTTCCTTCATTTTAACAGAAGGAGTTTCTCTAATCTGTTTAAGAATAAGATCTACTTGCTGCATATTATCAAATTTTTGTTTTTTTAATATTGTTAATGCAGATGCATGCAATTCTTTATCAGGTAATAATTCACCAACTCTAGATGCTACTTTGTAATCAATAAATTTATTAACTACCATTGAGAATGAATCGTTAGATAATTTTGTTAAACCTTGTGCAACTTTAACTATTTCTGATTTAACTGGCATACTTGCCATGATTGCATTAATATCAAAATTTTTAACACGCATCATTTTAGCGGCATCAATAGCAGTACCTGTTCCTTGTCTTAGATTAATTGCAACACCTTGAAGCATTGCATGATCTGGTACATAACCATCTACTTCTTTAATTCTATATCCATATAATCTAGGTTTTTGATCTATTAATTTTTTTGCTAATCCAAATCGTTGATGTCCATCAACGACTGCTAATCTACCATCTTTAAACTCATAAACTAAAAGAGTGCTTGCGCTTGGCTGATCCCATTTAGTAACATCCATAAGTTTTTGAGATATACCAAATTCATTTGTTTCTGATTTATATTGAAAAGTCTTTGCGTCTGTTGTTAATTTATTAATATTAAATTCTTCTATAGATGCTCCTTTAAGAATATCTTCAAATTTTAATTTTTGTGGTAATTCATCAGGTATTGTAATTGGTTCATCATTTAATAATTTTAAAGTTGCTTCTGCAGCTCTTTCATTATGTAAATCTCTGCTTCTAACATTATCCACCATTGGATTTTGTTTTTCTTCAAAAACTCTATTTTCTATAAATTCAGCCGCAGCATCAGTATCTTTTGTTTTAAATTGTTCTGGAAAGTTTTCTTTATAAATTTTTAAAGAATCTTCATCAGTTAGATTTTCAATATTATTTTGAATTTTAGCAATCATTTTTACTTGCATATCAGGTGTGGCATTTGCAAATAGTTTAGATATTCCAAAAATACTTGTGTTTAATACACCACCAATACCTGCAGCGAAAATTGCAGAGTAAGCAACTTCTTTAGCTCCAGCTTCAAAACCTGCTCCTTCAAATCCTAATTTTTCTCTATAAGGTTGAACATTTAATTGTCTTGATGCTTCAGATCCTGCTCCCAAAACTCCTTCATAATATGCTGTTTTTAAAAATGTCCCTAATGCTGTTCTTCCAAAACCATAAGCTAAACCAAGAGGTAATGTAGTAAACACACTTGGTTCTCTTAAATAACTAACTGCGTTTCCTGCAAGGTTACCTACTTTGCCAGAAAAGTTTGTATTTTCAAAAAGTTCATTTGCGTATGCTTCAGAGTCTTTTGCATCAACACTAATCTTTTTTAGAATGGCATCTAAATTATTTAATGATTTGTTTTCTAATTCTAGTTTTAAATTTTCATTTTTATTTTGCTCTTCTTGTAATAATGTTAAAGCTCTAGTAACTCTTTCGTGTCTTGTTTCATAACCTTCTAGTCCAAATTCTGTTTTATAAAAATCCAGATCTGGCATTGGATTATCAAACTGAACATTATTTTTAATCATAATATCAGTGATTTCGCTCCAGGCATTATCAAGATTATTAATCTCAGATACTTCTGATTTAGATTTATCAAAGGATTGTCTTGATGCGTTGTAGTTTTCTAAATATTCTTTTGCTGTAAAGTATTTTTCTCTTCCTTTAGCTCTAGCTTCAACACCACCTAATTGTTCTTGTTCAGGAGGAGCTTCTTTTTTTGCGTAAAAATTTTCTTTAGGTTCTAGTAAAACATTAGTAGATTTTTCTTCTTCAAAAAAGAATGACATTATTTATTTACTGTTCCTAGATCTCCTTTAATCTTATTAAGATCTACGATAAAATAACCGCCATTTTTATTTAACAAATATTCAGGTTGTACATTTGAACCAAAAGGTTTTGATAAAGATATTTTATATCTTCCTGGACCCACTGTTACAAAGTAAGGATCACCAAAAAACTTTTCAGAGAATATTTTAATTTCTTTTCCATTTCTATCTAATGGTAATGTTTCAACTGCGTTTCCTTGAGGATCAGTATATGAACCAGATTTTTTTAAAACATTTTCATTTTTTTCTAAATAATCAATAATATTATTAAAGTTACCTTTTTTAACATAAGCAGGAACAACAACATCTAAACCATTATATTTATCAAATCCTCCATATTCTTTTCCATTAACTTTTAATGAACCAACTGCTTCATTTAATGCTTCTGTATATCTTGATGAACTAAATGATTTGTTTAATTCATTTGCATCATAAGTTCTTTTTAAATAAATATTATCAGCTGTTTCAATAACTCTGTTAAATGTTTCAGCTCCAACTCCTGTAAATGCTTTTTGGTAACCTGATATAATAGATGATTTATCTTTTTCTCTAAAGTTTTCTAATTTAATATTTTTATTTTTACTTAATAAATAACCATCAATAGCATCTGCAGCTCCTTTAGTTGGAACTCCACCATTAAACATTGTAATACCACCAACATGCGCAAATAATGCATTCTCTTTAGAGATTTCAGAAAATGCAGCTGGAGCATCAGCGCCAAAACCATTTGTTATGTTTGATGCTAATTGTAATAACATTTTACTATCTGTAGATTTTTCAACAATAGCTTTTAATTGTTTAGATTCTGCATCAGTAAAAAATCTTGTAGGTAAGTTATAATATTTACCAGCAGTAGTTGCTGAATTTTTTCTTGCTGCCAGACTTTCTGTAAATAGTTTTTTATTTTCTTCAGATGGATTAATCATTACATCGTTAAAATTAATACTATTTAAAGTAACAATGTTTCTTTCAGATGCTGTTCTTAATAAATCTTTTTCTAAATCTGTTTGTAAATCTGCTTTAAATTTTTTAACTATTTCATATTTTTTTAATTCAGCAATAGGTACATCTTTGTTTTCAGCTTTTGCAGTAGTAATCATTGTTTCCATTTTACTAATTTCTGCATCCATTTCTGAAAGCGATTTACTTCTAATGTTTAAAATAATATCTCTTTTTTGAATTAGAGCATCAATCTTTCTTGCGTTATCAAAATTATCAACTGCTATAGATCTTTCTTTTGCAGCATTAAGAGCATTAATTCCTGGATCATTGCCTTTATCAATTTGAGCTTCATAATCTTTTAAGTTATTGCCTGATGTTTCATCTATTTTAAGAGCTGATAGTTTTGCATGAGATCTTAACTTTTCAATCTTTTCTATAGGTAAAGCAGAATTTGCAACAACATCATTAATCTTTGCTGGATCACGATCAAGTGTTCTTAAACCTTTATAATAATCTACATCTTCTCTAACTTTGTTTTTTTCTTCTGCAGCTTTTTTCCCATAAACTCTATTATAAACATCAGATTCTAAAATAGTATTAAGTTCATTTTGTGCATTAGATATTTCAAGATCAGTCTTTCCATAAACAATAGATTTTTTTAAACGATCAGTATTTGCTTCTACTGCAAGTCTATTTCTTTCTAATAAATTATTAGTAGAAGAGTTTCTAATAAGAATAGAATCTTCTACAGCTTGTTTTTGAAGAAATGCTTCAAGTGATCTTTTAGCTAAAAAACTTTTAGTAGTTTGTGAATGATAATCTTGAATCTTTTTAAATTCTTCTTTATAATATTTATCTGCTTGATCAGGATCTTCCATTTTAGATGCATCTTCTTTAACTTTAGATAAACCTGGAATATTTTCATCGCCATTATATATCTTTTCTTTTTTCTCTAAAATTTCTGTATCGGCTTTTACTTTTTCTTTTTCTATAATAAAATCTGTAACAGCTCCGGTAAATTTAGATGAGGCAGCTCCAAGAGCTGATGCTGTTTCCATACTAACTCTCATACCAGGAGTTGTTTGTACAGCGCCTATTTCTTCTGTGGGTCTAATTTGAGATTGATAAATTTTAATTGCCATAAATTATTATTTTTTTGTTGCGGTTTGGTAATTGCCTAACAAAGATGCTCCGGCTTTAAAGTAACTTACAGTTTCAGCAACTTGTCCACGATATCTTTCAACTCTTGCTTCAGCTCTTCTCATTACAGCTTCATTTTCTAATTGTTCTTTTTTAACAAGAGCATTATATTCTAGCATATCTCTATCTCTTGCAAAGTTTAGAGCATTGTCCATAAATACTCTTAAACCAGTTCCTTCTTCTGTAACTCCTCTTACTGCATAACCAGTTCTAATGTCTCCAGTTGATTTTGTTTCTAGTGCATAAATTTGTGGTAGATCAAATTTTTCATAAACTTTATATCCTTGCTGCGCTTTTTGTTCTAAAACAACAGCATCTCGTTCTAATAAAGCAGCATTAGCGTTAGCTATTTTTTTCTGCGACTGTCCAGTTATTAGATCACCTACGAATGACATATCAATAAATCTTTGCGAACCTTATGTAATCAGCACCATCTGGTCCATAATGTTTCATTAAACCCTCTGATTTTAAACCTAACCATTCAGCAAATTTTATCCCTAAAACAAAATCTGCTTTTACAGCGGTTTGTAATCTTTTCACTTTATAAGTTTTTGTTAAAATATCTAGTTTTTTTTTAACGTGTCTTGCAATAGATATAGGATTCTTCCATACATCATTAGTTGCCAAAACCCATCCCTCAGCAACATTATCCCATAATATACCAATACCGCCTGATACCACAATCTTTCCATCTTTAATAGCAGTAAATGACATTCCTGGTATTTCTAAAAATAATGCATATTTTTTAAATTGCGGTGCAATCTGAATAGCAGGATCATTCATTGGATTGCTAATAATATGATGTGCATGTTCCTTTTTAAAAGGAATAATATTAATGTTATCCATCATTAGTAATCAATCTTGGATATAATGATAATAATGTCATTGGTAATGCTTGATCTTGAACTACAAATAAATAACCATCAGTTTCAAAGTTACCTCTAAACTCAATTTTCTTATCTCCAGTAAAAAGTGGCACAGCAACATCCATAGATGCAGCAGAAGATCTAAATGGTATTTCTTCTAAGTTAGAAGTATCTGGACCCACTTTAGCTCCAACTGTTTCATAAAATCTTAATGTAACATCAAATATTCTTTTTGTTTTTCCTTGTGAAGTTCCATCTTGTGATCCAACATCTAATCTCATTGTTTGCAATTTTGATGTATATGCTAAACCTACTTTTGCAGCAGTTGTAGTTCTATCTAATGTAATAGATCCAGAAGCCACAACTTCATCAGGATGTGTTGATCCATTTGCTACTACGCTAACTGTTTGTCCATTAAGGTGATCTAATCCTGTAAGTGTAGAAGTTGAAGATCCAGAATAAGATAATGCGCTATCTACAAATTGAAATTGTGTAAGTGAACTATCAAATTCAAATGGTGTAAGATATTCTACATAACGTCTTGTTACACTATTAATAGTACGTTTAACAATAATCCATATTTGATCTTCATCACTTCTATTATAAGAATTTCCAGAAATAGAAATAACACTTTCAACTATACCATGAGCTGTAGCTCCAAAAGATCCACCTAATTTATGTTGATGCCAGGCGACAACTTGTTCTGATCTTTGATAAGTTAAACCAACTAAAACTCCATCTCCACGAATTCCCCAAATAATACTATGAGGTTCTTGTTGGTATGTTAATTCATCTAATCCAGATAAGGTAACGTCTTCGGCTAGGATAGTCATGTCTGGTGCTACATATCCATCTGTGTCAAAATTATAAGCAAGTTCTCTTAATTTTCTTTTAGCACGTTGAACAAATAAAGTTGCATTACCAACTGATAGTGCATCTATATTTGATGCTCCATAATTAGATTGTTTTTTAATATTAATATTTGTAGGCGATACTGCAGTTCCGGTAGAATCTGAGTTTAATGTAAATTCACCACCTGATGTTAATATAATTAATGTTCTTGTTGCCTTTAAAGATTGTATGACGTTTACTTGGTTTGATGCGATTGTATAAATCATTGCATCATCTGCAGCAACAGTTCCCCCTCTATTCTCATCCATGTTTTCATAATCACCAGATCTTGAAAAAAATAATGTTTGAGGTTGATCAGTAGTTCCTGCAAATACTAATCTTTGTTCATAAAATGTTACGCAAGAAGGATGACCAGTAGTGTCTGAGAAAGCTCCTAATGCCCAGTCAGTAGAAGCAGTTGAAGAAGTCATGTCTTTTATAACTGTTGCTGTTACAACTGTTGTGCTGGTAATAGCTGTGATCTCTCCATGACCAGTTCTAAAACGAAAAAGTCTACCAACATCAGTAGATTGAAAACCTGTATTGTTATTAATTCCAGTTACAGCGGATGCTGTTAATGTTCTGCTAGCTCCAACTGTAAATGCTGACATAGTAAATGTTGTAGTTGTAATATTATCATCTAGGTAGGGACCACTTGTAAAATCTACTTCTGTAATAGTCCAAGACGTATGTCCAGTTCTTGATAATTTTTTAACTGAATAATCAGGATGACATAAATACATTACATCTGCTGATTGAGCATATTTAATTTCAAATAAATCTGCAGTTAGATAAGTTGTTACTAATGTATAAACTCTATTTGCAATACCAGCTGATGTATAAGCTGTGTAAGAAGTTGTGTTAACATTAACACCATCTATATCTTGTAATGCAAATGTGTTAGCTGCAACACTTGCTACTTTAAATCTTTTACCATTAACTTGTGTCATTCCCACAACACCAGTAATAACAACTGTATCTCCATTAGAAAAACCATGTGATGTAGATGTAACAACACCAGGATTAGCTTGTGTAATACCTGTTATAGTTTTGTTAGCTTCTAATACAGCTCCATTATCTTTATAAAAACGAATATATTCATTTCCAAATTCTAAAGCATAAGATTGTTCAGTTGAAAATTCAAAAGGGATTAATCTTGTTTTTAAAGAAGATGTTTTAACTTCTGCTGCAAAGGTAGTTCCTGGTCTTCGTGTAACCGAACCATGCGGCTGAACTATAAAATTTTCTAAAGTTTTGCAGCCACTAAAATATTTTTGGAAGTCTGTTCTTCCTTCCATACGATCAGATAACTGACCCCCAGTAAAGTTAGTAAGAGCTGTTGATACTCTTGCCATAATTAAAACCTACTGTTAATAAATTCGTCTGATAATATTACATCAACTTGACCCATATTAGGATCTGTGTTTTGACCCTCTGTAGCATCAACGTGTTTAGCTTCACCCATTTTATCTTTATAAATTTCTTTCATTGATGTTACTAATGTAGCATTAGCAGTAACAGCAAAACAAATATCCGCAGCTAAAGCAGCTGAAATTGTCTCAGCTAGTAATGTATCATATTCATTTGGATCGGTAACTAATTTAACATATTGAAGTTTTATTGGAGATATATTTGCCATTATTTTTCTACCTTCAACTTTATAATCATAATCATAATCAGATATTGTAATAACTCTTAAACAGTCTGCAGGTAATGTGAATTGATTAGTCCAACCCCAAGCAGGAGTTGCTGTATCTGCTGCAAGCTCTTGTCTTGCCATTAAACAGTTCCAGGCATGAGATCTAAATACTGCATTACGAATGCTTTCATATCTTGCATTACAAAGTCTTGCATTTTTAGAATCTTCTGTAAGTGAAAGTATTGTTGAAGCACCAAGCTGGTTTAATGCATTATTACAAATTTCTACAACTGATGCCATACTAATCTTTTTTTATTATATATTTACGTCTTAATTGTCTAGGTTTAACTTTAGCAAATATCTCTGCCTCTGTTAGTTCTAGACTTTTATCAAAACCATGATGTGCAGTTGATGTATGTTTAAATCTATCAACTAGAACATAGCGATAGATATAATCTTTATTTTGTAAATGTAAAATTGTTTTTACGTTGTCAGTCTTCTTCATAATAAACAGTGGGGATTTTTAGTCCCCACCATTTAAAGTAGTATTATTCTACTACGTATCTTACGATTAATTGAACAAGACCAGATGCTGATCCACCAGCTAGCGTAATGCTAATTGGTAATCCATCTTGGTTTGCATCAACTACTGATCCAGATCCTAATGCTTGTGTAGCAAATATATCTGTTCTAGCAGCAGAAGATGTACTTGTAGCAGCTAAGTAACCAGCTGTTGATAAAGCAACAGTTGTTCCTGCAGCATTTTTATAAGCAGCATATCCAACTGATAAAGTTGTAGAAGCTCCTAATGCAGCATTTGATAAATAACCATCAATGATTCTTGCACCATTTGGTAAATTTACCATTTCCACAACATCGCCTATTGAAGCAGAAGCTAAAGTTACATCCGCAAATGCAACTCTAAGTTTTCCACTTTGCTCATTCGCATCAATCTTTTCAGAAGGTACGTTTTGCGACCATTTAGTCTTTTGTGTTGAGTATAATGTAGCCATTATATTTTTTCCTTTTTAGTTAGTTATTATTCGTCGCACGCTATTTGAACAACTTTTTCTTCTTCCATTCTAGTTGCGCCAATGCTCATGCAGTAATAAACTTGAGTGCTGTAAGATTTGTCAGCTCTCTCGTCAATTCTTGCCATAACATCTTTACCGATAGCTAATTTAATAGCATCTGCTGTAAAGGCATAACATAGTCTGTCGTCAGTGTTAGTTGCATCAAATGCTAATCTATTGCTAACAATAAATTTAAAACCTAAGAAAGAGTCTACTTGACCCTGAGCTAGAGCTTTAACTGTATTGAAATCAGCAGATGTGATTTGTGTTGTTCCTAATAAATCAGAGATTTGTTTTGGTCCACATACAAAGTATCTTTGTATAGATGGATCAACATCATTTACATCTAGGATTTTTTTAGCTTCCAACAATTTAGTTATAGTTAAACCATCAGCTTGTGATGAACTATAAGGTTTTTGAGCAGCAGGAAGAACAACGGAAGTACCGCCTGTTTCTCCTGTAAAACTCGTTCCACCTAAAGCAGCGATTACTACATCATCCATCGCTCTTCCCATAGCAGCAGCCGCAGCTTTTGCATAAGAAGAAGTTGGATCAATTAGCATTCTAACTTTATCTGCATTGTCTATTAGATCAGCCCACTCATAGTCTCCAAGACTAACTCGTCTACGACTATGTGGAGTATCTATCTGGGGTGTGTCCGAGTGGCGCGATGTTCTTAGAACAGCAGTAGTTTTTCCTACTTGATCAAAGAAAGCATTTTTGCCAACGATTGTTTCAACATCCGCAGCGCTTCTTAAATACGATCCCATTTGTTGAGATAGCATTTGTACGTTTGAACTGTACTGCTGTACAAAAGCAGTTGTTATTTGATTTGACATATTGTCATCTCCATTGGTTAAGTTTAATTAAAATAAACGAATGGATTTTCCACAACGTGGATCTATTCTAGAGTTTTACATCTTCGTAGATGTTTGTCTTTTCCAAATGCCAGTAGGGTCTAAAAGATTATCCTAGTGATTTGCTCTATACATCAGTTAACTGCTGACGTAAAGCGAAAACTTCTTGAACAGCTTTATCATGGTTTGGATGTGATTTATTCCAATAAGCAGATCCTGGAGCTTGCAATTTAGCTATCTCACCCTCTATTTCATTAGGAGTTAAATAGTTTGGACCAGATTGCGCTACAAAGCTATCTTCTCCTACCATTTCAGCTAATTTAGCAAATGCTTTAACAACTTGTGGATGATCACCTAATTTAACACCACTTTCTAAATTCATGTTAAGAACATCTTCTCCAACATACTCTCTAGCTAATTGTGATGCTTTAGTTATCTTTTGTTCAAAAGCTCTACCAAATTCTTTACGAAGTTGTTGTTCACTTTCAACACGAGCTGTTTCAGCAGCAGCATCTAAACTTTTTAAATTTTCAGACATCATGTCGTTATAGAATTTAACAACACCATCTGCTTGCTGTGGTAATAAACCTAATTTATGAGCTTGCTCAGAAAATACTTTTAAAGCGCCTTCATCAATGTTTGCATCTTCAGATATATTATATTTATATTCTTCCGGAGATTTGGGTCTTCCTAGTTTATCATAAACTACATTCCAATCTTCTTCAGTTGCATGTTTATTAGGTAGTGGTATTTTTTCTACCCCAACTAATTTTTGTGCATGAATATAACTTTTAGCTAAACTATTAATATCTTTAATAGGTGCTAAAGATTTATCTGCTCTGATGTCTTCTGCAATACTTGTTTTCCAATCTACTGCAGCTTGTTCAACTACACTTGTAACATTATTATTTACTGGAGAAGTCGCTGGACTTCCAGATGGTTGAACTACTTGTTCTACCACTGCCTGTTGATCACTCATTATTTCCTCCATGTTTTTTGTTGATCATTGATTTAATAAATAGATAGACAGATCTTTGTCCCTCTAAATATGCGCTTTCATAACTATCTCCTTTAACAAAAGTAGTTACGTTAGCATTACATCTTCGCTCTAGATCCTCAAGAACTTTTTCTCCATTCTCAGATCCAAAACAAATCTTATAACTTGTGTTTAAATTTTTTATATCTTTACTGTTCATTTATCGCTTTAAGTGCAGGAGCAGCTTTTCCAGCAGCTTCAGCAACTTGCATTTGTTGTTGCATTTCCATTTGCTGTTGTTGCATTTGTTCCCTTTGCAAGCGAATTTGTTGTACTTGAACATCTGATTTCATAACCTTAGCTGGTATTCCTAAAATATCTTGTATGTATCTTACTAAACCATCTATATCTATGTGATCAAACACAGGTGCCATATTTTGTAAAGAACCAAATATTTCAACACCTCTCATAATTGAGGATAACTCTGAAGTCTTTTGAGCTTTAGCTAATGGTGATACGTATTCTATTTCAATATCTTGATTTCCCAAAAATTCTGGTGGTTGTGGAAATTTTTTATTTCTTAATAGAATATTAAAAGCTCTAGTAATTAATGGTTGTAATAATTCTGATTGTAGTCTTCCTAGAACTGGACCCAACAATCTCATTTTTTCTTCTGTTCTTTGTAATACTTCTGTTGCTGTCATTTGTGGACCAGTGCTTGTCATTAATTGATCAACGAAAAAATTCTCTCTAATTGCTTTACGTCTTTGTTCTTCCATATTTAAACCTAATGGATTGTTAGCTCCAATATTCATTGGTTCAATTTTATCTCTAGTTCCAGCTCTATAGTAATTTAATCCTCCAGGTATAGTTCTTATTGGTAAAAGAAAACCATCATCAGGTACAAGCAGCGGAGGATCTATTTGTTTTTGTGCAGCTCTAATAGTTGTTTTAGACATTGTATTTAACATCTTAACATCTGCTAAAGCATTCATCGCAGGTGATCTTCCATAAATTTCGTTAGATGCTTTTAAGTATCTAGGAACTACATAAGGAAACTCTTCATAACCACCTTCTTTTAAAACTGCTCCACTATCTGGATCTACATAAATTGAATAATAAGGTTTACCTTTATTACCCTTTGCAATTCCAAATTCTTCATTTGGCATTACTAAATGTAATATTGGAACTTCATCATGTGGATATGATTTTGCTTTGTCTTTTAAATTTTTTGGTAAGTTTGCTTCACCGAATTTTAACATTACTGTTCTAGCAGGTAGATAGAATTTTCTAAGCATACTATCCACCATACCTCGCTCATCTTCGGTAATAAAAATTTCTGCAATATAAATAGTTCTAAATCTTAGATCGTCATTAATATCTTCTTCAATCAACATTGCTGCGGTACCAAAAGAAATTAAATCATGGTATAGTTCAAATATTTCTTGTTGAAAATTAGATGAAGAAAAAACTTTGTACATAATATCTGTACAAGATTCTAACCATTCTTTTGCCTCATCATCTTTATCAAGTTGATTATTTCTATATTTTAAATAAAAAAATGGTGATGCAATATTAGTTAGCATTCCATGTAATGATGCTGACAATAATTCTAAAGAATGAATTGCTGTACCATCAAAAATTAGTTCGTGTCTTTTGTCTCCCTTAGATCTTTTTTTTGTAATATCTGCTTTTCGCGGCATCATATAATCCGCAACTTCTTGCCAATGTTCTTCCCAAGTTTGACGTTGAGTATTTAAACTTTGGTATCTATCCAATACCAATTTTGCTTTTGGATTCATTGCCATATTATGCGCCTAATAAAGTTTTAGTAGAAAGAGTAGTCTGATCGCTTACACCAGAAGGTGATGTAAGTATAGTCATAGATCTTCCTCTTCTTTTTGCTTTAATTAATCTTGATGCTTCTCCCTGATCAACTTCTGCTTGAGTTGGTGATGAAATAGGTTGTGGTTTTGGAGCATCAACTTGTGGTGTAGATGGTTTTGCTCCTCCTCCAAAAAGTGGTGCTATTATTTTTATTGGATTTGCTCCACCCATATTATTCTCCTAATAAAGTTTTTTTCTGCAAAGTTTCTTCTTCTGTTAATCCTTGCGCGCCAGTTAAGATTGTAGATGATCTTCCTTTACGTTTACGTCTAATCTCAGCTTGTTGTGCAGCAACTTCTTCTGCTCGCGCTTTGTCATCATAAGCAGGCGGAGGAGCTGGCGGCGGCGGAGGTGGTGGCGGAGCTGGAGCTTTAGGCATTAAAAATCCCATAACTATTCTCCTAAAAATTTTGTTAAGTTTTGTAACATGTTAAATCCATATTATATTATTTGCCATTGGTAAATAGCTTATTTAGAAAATATCTTATACTCAGAATCTGTAGCTCTAGGCATAGAGGTGCTTTTATTTAGCACTTCATTTACAGACAATGCTAAATATCTAAATGCATCTGCAGCATGAGAAGACCAAGCATGTACTGGCTTGCTATGAAATATCTTCATCTTTTCGTTATATTTTCTATGGTAGTGTCTTAATGCATCAACTAGATGTTTACAATTATCCATGTCAATCCAGCATCTAGGTAAAATCATTTTAGCTGAATGTATTCCATCTTCCAGCGGCAGCTTCGGCAAAATTTTAAAATTAATACCTAGCTGATAAGCTACATCTCTTCTAGTCTTGCCAGAAGAAAATTCAGTAACTTCTATATCATGTGGTGCATAATGCGTTTTATAAAAATAATCTTTCTTGCTAACAATATCGCAGTAGTGCGGTAAACCTTCTTTGTTGTTTTCGTAATAATCTATTATATGAATTGCAGCTCCAATTTGTTGGTAGAATATTATAGCTGTAGAATCTCCGACACCAATATCCCAAGATGTATTAACTGGGTATGCCGGATTGTAAGGAACTCTAGTTAATTGTTTTTTATCTTCTAAATCTTTAATAATAGATCCGAAAATAGATCCTGATATATTTGCTATCCAGGAGCATTCAAATTCTTGTTGATATTTTTCTTCTCCCATTTGCTCTCTTGCAGCTTTTAATTCTCCTTCATCAACTATGTTTGTTTTGGATGCTGGAGCTGTATAAGCAAACCAATCATCATGGGTTAATGCATACTGATATAATTCATAAAATTGATTTGACATTCCGGCAGGTGTTCCAATAAAAACGCACCATCCTTTTCTGTCTGATAAACAGGGTCTAAGAACTTCATTCCAAAGTGTTGGATCTATTTGCGCCATCTCATCGCAACAAGCTCCATCTAAAAATATACCCCTAATACTATCAGGTGTTTCAGAAGATAGCAGGGTTATTCTAGCGCCATTGGGTAGATCGCATCTCAATTCTGTTTCGTGAAATCTAACTCCAGGAATAACACCGGCATATTGTTTTAAATAATCCCAAGCAATGTTTTTCGCCTGGCGATAGGTTGGAGCGATGTAGGCATATCTAGGATTCTTTTTTGTGTTTAGCAGTGCCTCAATAAGTAAATGATTAATTAACATTACTGACTTGCCAAATCTTCTATGACAAGCAAGTACAGAAAATCGGAACTCTTTTAGCTTTTCGTGCAGTTCTTTTTGTTGGGGTCTTGGATCGTAGGGTATATCAACTATCATTAGTGTATCTTTGGCATGTCAGAAATATCATCTATTTTATGATAATCAATTCCAATCTTTTTTAAAATCTTGTTTGCAAATTTATCCATATGATCGCTATCTTCAAAACCATTAAAATGAATGACTAAAGAATTACTATCTTCATTTACAAATAACAAAGCTGTAATTAATGCGTCTTCGTCTTTAGGCATGGTGAGTGTGTGGCTGTGTGTGTCTAATTCCCAATATAGATATAAATAATTTTCGCGCCTGCCTGCTTGGGTATACCCCCTCAAATGTTCTTGGTTTGTTCGCCAAAATCCAGGCAATACAACCTACACTGCATTTCCGATAATTAACAGTTATCACCCTTGCACTGCAACATAACAGTAATTTATTACTAACGATAACTAAGGTTATCACTAGCAACTTGTAATTGTGTAGCAATAAACCGCATAGAATATGAAAAGAACTCCATAACGCGCGCGCAAGACTGTGTGTCAACGTATACATTAACCAACTATTCCACATTATCAGCATCAACCTGTATTGTTTTCTTAACCTCTCCACCCCAACGTATTGTAATTGTGTTATCCTGTTTAATCTCTTGCTTAGACTTCTCACCAAAGATATCTGATATCAATTTACTAACCATCCAACGTACATGCGTTAACTTCTCTCGCCAATACATCATCTCCTGATTACTCTTGGGGTTTGCTAACTCTTCGTTAATCTCATCAAGCAAAGTGAATGCACCAATCCTTCTTGCTTTCATTACTGTTAAATAAATCTTATCGTCTTCACGCATCCATTTGTAAACTGTAGATAAACTTGGCATTGTTTTATCTTTACAAATTTTAGTGAGTGGAATCCCCTTCTCTAACTCAGTAGAGATTTTATCAAGTGTTATTAATTGTTGAGCTGTCTTCTCCTGGATCTCGCTGCTTAATGTATTTTGCTCTGAGTTCATCTTCAGTTAAATGTTTTAAAAACTTTAAGTTACGTAATGCTCTGAGTTTACCTTCAATCGTCTTAGCATTCCAATCACTCATCCCACCATGATTTTTACATCTATAAAAACCAGACTTCATCAGGTAACCTTTTGCCTTACATCTCACAGTGTATTTACTACCCCTCGT
>Ga0315909_10002498_pt1 | contig 23542 bp, 26 predicted proteins | sample LakEriMetagenome_11_FD_203527 | JGI IMG/M metagenome (GOLD analysis project Ga0315909, IMG submission 203527) | Freshwater fungal communities from buoy surface, Lake Erie, Ohio, United States - Buoy 2 MA125 | ecosystem: Environmental > Aquatic > Freshwater > Lake | place: USA: Lake Erie, Ohio...
TCACCCTTATTTCATTGGCGCCCCCGGCATGAATCGAACATGCGACCTGCGGTTTAGGAAACCGTTGCTCTATCCCCTGAGCTACGGGAGCGGGGGATGGTGCGAAATGTGGTGCGAAATTCGCCGCCACACCTCACGTCATCTATGTAGAGGTTACTGGAGTGTGCCCAGAGTGGAAAGACTACGAAAGCCTTCCCACCAGCACCATGGCAGGACCAGACCGAAAACGTCGAATTTGGGATGATTCGACAACGACTCCACGAGTAGACAAATCAGCAGTTAACTCTGCGATCCATTCTTCTGCAGACACCGCATCTTGCATGGCCCACGTGTGTAACAGAACCACCAACACACCTCTGGGAACGAGAACACGAACACACTCGTCGAGACCAACCGCCCTGTCACTCCACAGTTGAATGTTGTTCACACTGACAACAGCATCTTGCGAACGTTCTGGCAACGGAAGCAACTCTGCCACTGCGCGCTCAACTCTTGTGATGTGTTCTACTCGCGCGCGGCGACACCGAGCACGAGTTCGCTCAACCATCACTTCTGACGGGTCAAGACCAATCACCATTCCGTTAGATGCGCGACGAGCAGATGCGACTACCCCTACTCCAGGTCCGCAACCGATCATCACAACGTTGGCATCAGGTCGCGGATTCACTAATTCGACTGCCGCGTTCTCCATGTCCGCGTTGCCAGTAGCCATAACCGTCGCCATGATTCGGCCGCCCCAGCCATCCCACGGCAATATTCGATTCAAGATGTCCACCACAAAATGGTGCCACACATGCGTTCCAAAAAACGGGGTTTCGCGTTCCAAACGTTTACTGAAACCCCCTCTGCTACCCCATCAATACTGAGGTTTGGAATTACGCACCAGCCTCACGGGAGCGGGGATGGTGCGAAATGTGGTGCGAAATTCACCGACACACCTCACGTCATCTTCATAGAGGTTACTCAGCCTTGGGCAGGTCAGCGGCGTCTGCGATGTCTCGTGGGCGCCCTGTGGCCAATTTGTTGGTGCGAAGGTCATCAACGGAAATAAATGGCACTTGGACATTGCCAAGAGTTATGTTGACACGGTTTTTGTAAGCATCAGCAAAATGAAGTCCGGAGGCAAAAGTCAAAATGTCAATGCGTTGAGGCTCTCGTCCCAACTGCACCATGACATCGGGCTCTTGAAAATCGGCGGCAGTAAGGCCGAGTTCGCCAAAACCAAACTCTCCTATCGCGGTAATGATCCGCTGCGCATTTTCTGCACCAATCCACACCCAAACATCGAGATCTTTGGTGTAGCGAGGATGTCCATGCGCCGCAAGCGCATAGCCACCGACAATGAGGAACTCAACCTCATGGGCGACGAATAATTCGACAAACTCTTGAAAGTCTTGGTTCAGGTTCATTTGTCCATCCGTGGTACTCAGCTCGCAACTCTTCAACCATTGCAAGCCGCTCAGCGACGGGGCGGGTTACCCAATATTTCCATGCAGAATCGTCGTCACCTTTATACTTGCGCGTCACGACTTTTTGGATGGAGTTCACTTCTCCAATGATACCCGATAACCGACCTCAGCTCTGTTGGGATTCGCTATTTTTGCCTCGATCCCCTTGGAACATGTGTTCCAAAAATCAACACGAATTTAGACCTTGACGCATCCACAGCGTGAGGTCTAAGGCGGGTTCATCGCCACCTTGCATCCATCCGGTTGTAGCTGGTGGTTTGCTGTTGATACTAATTACACAATTCACATTCGGCTGAACGACGTTTCTCTGATTGATGAGCACTAGTTGAATGGGGTGCACCAGATAGCGGTAGTGAACAAACGCATTGGCAGCGCTTGTGTTGAAGTCAACCGCCACTTGAGTATCAGAGCGCTTGTCTTCAACGGTGAGGGCTTTAATGCGATTATCTAAAACAAGTTCATCACGAATCTCGTTATAGGGAATCACTGTTTGGGTAGCGGTGTATATGGTTGCAAGAGCACCAATGCAGCCGAGAAAAACCAAAGCATATGTTGCTGAACGCCACCACAACATCAAGATGCCCATAGCGATGCCAATAAAGACCAAAGCGAGTACGACATAGCCGATTGGCGCGAATGTGTCTCGCGTCCAGTCAAGAGCGATGGCGTTAGGAGGCGAGAAATAACGATTCGCTGCGGTCATCTCCCGCAGACGGTCGCCATCTGTTGCAATCAGCAGAGTCCCGGTGAGCACCACCACTACTGACAGACCGAGCACCCAGAGTCTCCACCGAAACGATGCCAGCAGTGCTGCACACGCAATTGCAACCAACACAGGACTCATCGCTTCGACATAACGTCCATAAATCAAATGATCAGCTCGTGTGACGTAAGCCAGTTGCACAGACGAGGTAAGCGCAACCGCACCTACTATTCCGATGACATACATCGCGGGCATTGCCTCTCGCCATGATCGTTTCGACAAGTGTTGCCATACAGCCAGGATTAAGACAGCGAGGCCAACAAAGGCAAGTCCATATGAAGTGGAGATGAGGTACCACATTTGCCCCGCAGCTGAGCGTAAGACGCTGGGCCATTCGCTCAGTGTTGTCATCCGCTCCAATATGCGATCTTCTTTGCCAACAGATGCCACATACAACTCGTTACGGAGATACATGTTGAGTTGATCACATGCGAGGTACACAACCACACTTGTAGAAAGCCCAGCTATCAGTGGCTGATACCGCCTCGGCTGCGTAAACAATGCAATTCCAATCATTGCGAAAACGGTCAGGGGAAGAAGCAATACAAATCGACCATGCACAATTGGAAGAAAAGCGGCGACCGCTCCAGTCGCAATCATCTTCGACACTGTGGCCGATGAACTGATCTCAAATACAAGCAATACAACAACTGCGATCAATAAACGACTTAACGATTCCGCATAGACAAATAATGAAAAGGCAGCGACCGAAGGGGCTACAGAAACAGTGGCGGCAATGAGAGCCGCCCAACGCGAAGAGATAGAAAAATGTCGCGTCATTAACCCATAAAGCGCAAGTCCTGTCAGCAACACAAAAAACATATTCAAGAAAAGTGAGACTCGGAACTGCACCTCAATTGAGGCACCAAACAATGCTCCGACAGCGGTAACCATGCTGTAACCGGCTTGATAGAAGGCGCGAACGCCTGGCAATGGTGTTTCGTTGTGACCTGTGAGTACACGGCCATTCAAGAGGTAACTCAATTCATCGGGTCGTGTTGATGGTCCATGAATAAAAAAGATGGAGACAGCGAGAACTATCGACGTGATTGTGGAAATTGCGACGACGTACCATTGCGCCCAACGAGGAGGCTCATTCATTGGTGATTGCTACTTTTATCACCAAGTTCCATAACTGATGTTCTAGCTTTCTCTCCACCTTGTTCCCGCCAAATTTACTGGATTTGGAATGACGCACCAACTTGAAGGGGCACAGCGAAATATGAGGTGGGTAATGTGATTTACTCACTCTGAGGAAAGCTTTTCCGCCAAGAAGAGAAGCTTTTGACAGACCCTCCGTGAGGCATCCTCAACCACGGATACGGATAGACCTCTGCAAGGTTTTTAAACTTTTTGAATGAAGGAACCGGAGCGAACGTCGTGGCTACTGGGTGGTCTTTTGCGAACTCATACGGGTCGCCCAGATAGACCTGAAGATCTCGTCGTGTAGACAAATCTTGGAGAGTCTGAAGATAGAACGCAATTCGTTGCGAGCTCAGTTGAAGCTTTCGCAAGGCAGGCTCATTGAACACAAATACGACTGGGAGTTCTGGATGTGCAGTCATCGATGGGTCTGAATCACCGAGTGAGTCAATTGTCAGCAACACGTACTCTGGCTCCCTATTGAACTCTGGCACTACGGGTCCCCGCGTTGCAACAAGGTCAAGATCTACTTCAAGTCGCTCATTGCGCAAAGCGTGAGGAAGTGTGGTTTCCTCAGGGAACTCTGCAACCGGACAATTTCTAACAAGTGAACACTGCGCACATAACCCTGGAGCTCGTTTGTCGACTTGCCACTGTGAAAAACCGTATGGCTTTCCGGTTCCGGCACCAACGGTCCATTGCCAACCAAGAAGATTCGCAGCTCTCGACCCGTCAAGAAGTTGTTGGTACATCCGTTCTTGCCCGAATATCCAGCCCTTCTCATCACGCACTGTCCATTGGGAGGCAAGCCACATTCGGGTTTGGTTGACGAGCCATCCATCTGTTTCTAATTCAGAAACAACTTCGTTGATACAAAGCATTTCGCGATTCCATCCATCACCAGCTTGATCTTTGTTGGCTTCAAACCGAAGATTTTCAAAAAGCTGCACGCCCATTCGGGCATACAAATGTCTTGCATACTCTTGCCAGAAAAGTTCGTCCTGAAACTTTTCGCGATCTTTGTAGGGCGCTTTGCGAACTGCTTGGAAGACATCACTCAGAGTCAAAATATTGTGACGAATGTAGGGCGACAATACAGAGGCACCACGACTTGATTTTGGGAAGACCTGACTTCTTGAGTTGGAATATCCCGTGATGTCTAAAATCGCTAAGGCCTCGTTAGCGGCAGTTTGTCCGCCAGTAATTGAACTTACTCCTAAGGCACCTGAGTAAATCCCCCGAAAATCACGCTCAATAATTTCGAGCACATCTTCCATTTTCTGAAAAGAAATGCTCAACATGACCTGAAAAATAACAGAGTTGCTTCAATACCCGCGATCAGGCGAGCCTTAGCCACTCGTCTTCTGTCCAGTGCTGGCGTAATTCTTCCGTTATAAAGTCAGTCACCCATCTCACCGATTCGATCCACGGCAAATCTTGTGACATCACTTCGGTGAAGGCCATTCCTTGAAGCAACATTGCAGCATCATCAATCCCGAGCAGAACACCTTCGCCTTCGGCAGGCTCCATGAGCCGAGCTTCCAAATCGATGATGCGTTGGGAGTTCCAGCCACTTGACTCTCCATTGCCAAAAACGTCGTCAAGCATGATTGCAAGTATTTGAGACAGCGCCAAGACTGCATCTTGTTCCAGCGGCACCAAACGTGGCTCAATCATGGCGCAACCCCTCCTTGGATTGGCAAGATATTTTTAGGCAACATAATCTGTCACCATATGAGAAAAGCCCAGATCAAGAACGGCTTTGCTCCAAAAACCTGTGCTACCTGCAAAAAAGCCTTTGAGTGGCGAAAAAAATGGGAACGCCACTGGGATCAAGTGCTGTATTGTAGTGAACGCTGCAGACGCTCATAAAAACTGACCATTGCTTTCTGGGAGAGGCCACGCTCACCTCTCATTTAACGCTTCATTGCCACTAAAGTTGACTGACTTATGGCAACACCTCCAAACAAGCGCGCAGCCTCGCAACTGAACAGAAAATGCTTGATGCCGCAGAAGAGCTTCTTAGCGCTGGAGATGCTCGACAAGTAACGATTGAGAAAGTCATCGCGCTTTCTGGAGCTACCTCAGGTTCCTTTTATGCTCGGTTCGGAAGCGTTGAGGGGCTCTTTGACGCACTCCACCAGCGGTATGTTGACAGTGTTTATCAATCAAAACTTCTTGAAGCGCTCAATAGCGGCATTGAGCAGCCCGACCTGCGTAAAGCTCTCCATCACATCATCAAGACAATGCTTGAATTTGGATATAAAAGACGCAAGTTGCTTGCTTACTTTGTCACCAGGAATGAGGGGGGCGATGCTTTGGCGATCCGCCTTTTGACTGTCAAAAACTTGCATGCAGTTTTAAAAGTGCACCGCGACGAAGTTGCCCACAACGACCTTCGGCGCGCAAGTGAAAATACGGCACGATTCGTATATCAAGCGTGGGTTGGTCTGATTCTTCTCGAACCAAGTGACTTCGTTGGTCGCAAAACGAGTATCTCCAGCGTGATTGACTCCACCACACAAATGGCCTACGCCTACCTGATTACTGAAAAGTAGTTTCAACTGAATCACTCGTCATCAAGATTCAAGGTATGACGCAAACTACTGCCATCAATATCAACACTCAGCCAAAGCGGATGTTCTTCAAATGCGGTTTCTGTGTTTGTGGTAGCAAATAGAAGTGTTCCTGCATCTGCTACTTCTTGCAGAAACTCTCGGTGCAGTTCATAGTGGAAAGCCACTGCAAAAATTGCTTGTACCGGCTTTGTTAACTGCACCCCAACCACCACCATGTCATCCCGACGAATCGCATGGGTACTGACATCCCCTATTCCTTCCACCGCATGCACCCGGGCCAGGTCTGCAACATCGGGCGAGTCTGAAACATCAATAGTGACCGTCGGCATCCATTCATTTTCACCAATGAGCGTGCGACCAATTTCTTGTGCGACGAAGAATGGCACACTCATAAAATCCCCTGTTACTCTCTCGAGATGTCTACGTTGCAACGATACATTCGTCCGCTTCTGATAGCTCACCTCGCCTCCACACTCTTCATGGTGGGTCTTATTTGGACAATCCACATCGTGCATTACCCACTCTTTGCAAATGTCGGCGAGTCAACGTACGTTGCATTTCAATCGGAACACGTCAACCGTATTGGAAAGCTGCTTTTCGTACCCTGGCTTACCGAAGGCCTCACCTTGTTGGGCATTTTGATACTTGCTTTCTTAGGCAATCATCGCGCGCTCAGGCTGCCTGTATTTCTCAATGGAGTTGGTATGGCAATTGCACTTGTCATTAGTGGTTTTTGGTCTGCACCAGCCCATGGAGATTTGTCTGATGGCTTCAATGCCGCCATACATCAACGGCTTATGAACGCAAACCTTGTGCGTTCTCTTGCATGGACACTGTGCGGCATTTGCGCTGTGTGGCTCGTGGCGCGACTGTGGTCTACAGATGTTCGCAATAACGAGCAAACAATACCGTCATGATCTTTCAATTTTGGGGTGCAACAAGAGAAGAAATTGAAAGCTCCGTCATTGGCGACGACATCTGCAAACACGCGACCTTGGTTGCAACACGCTCCATCACCATTGCTGCTCCACCCCAAGATGTCTTTCCCTGGATTCGACAAATGGGTTTCGGTCGAGCAGGCTGGTATAGCTATGACTGGCTCGACAATCTAGGCCGCAAGAGCGCAACCACTATTCACGACGAATGGCAATCAGTTGAATCGGGAGACAAAGTACCTTCTGGCCCAATTGCGTTCACTGCCAGCATTGTTGATTCTCCGCGGCACTTTGTGCTTGAAATTAGGACCAAAGGAAAGAAGACTCCACGACTGCACTTCACTCTCGCGTACGAGTTACGAGAAGACCCGCAGGGAACTCGGTTGGTGACACGCATGCGTTCTCACATCAATCTTCCGTTCGGTTCCCTATGTGAAAAGCTCGTTCTCGGCCCAGGTGATGGCATCATGTTGCGTCGCCAACTACTCAACCTTGCAAAGAATGCTTCGTGAGTAAAGTTCGCCACGCACGTATTTTCTCTCTGCTGCTCAGCCTCGGCGTTGCGGCTTGTGGGACAAACGACTCAGCAACAGACAGCACAAGTAGCTCCCCTTTGCCAACCACAACCGTTGTACCAGCGCCCATCACTATGAGCCTCGCCTTTGCAGGCGATGTTCTCATTCATAGCCAAGTGTGGAAAGCAGCTGCCGCAAACAAAGGCGGCAAAGGTTTTGACTTCACCCCAATGTTTGCCCGCATCAAACCACTAATTGAGAATGTTGATCTTGCAATTTGCCATTTAGAAGTGCCCTTGGTTTCCCCCGGCGACAAACCGACAACGAATCCTCTGTACTCTGCTCCAACCGAGATCGCATACGCCATTAAAGATGCTGGCTTTGACCGCTGTTCAACTGCGAGCAATCACACCTTTGATAAGGGTGCCAAAGGGATCAAAGCCACGCTTGATGAGTTCGATTCGCTTGGGCTTGGTCAGTCAGGCATGGCCAGAACCCCCGACGAAATTGAACCAAAAGTATTTAGTGTCAAGGGCATCAACGTTGCGCACCTGTCGTACACCTATGGATTTAACGGAATCTCAGCACCCAACGACGAAGCATGGCGATCAGCGAGAATTGAGCCAACGCGAATTATTGCCGATGCTCAAAAAGCACGCGATATGGGCGCTCGAGTTGTAATAGTCAGCATGCATTGGGGACGTGAAACACAAACCGAACTCAGCGAGTTTCAGTTGACGAACGCCGATGCCATTACGAAATCAGGACTCATTGATTTGGTCATCGGGCATCATGCACACGTTGTACAAAAGATCGACAAGGTCAACGATGTTTGGGCCATCTTCGGCTTAAGTAACCTTATTAGCTACCTGCCGACAACAAATGCGTTTAGTGCTAACACTCAAGATGGAATTATTGCGACCACAAACATCACCTTGAACCCAGACGGCTCCGTCATTGTCGATAAACCCGGTGTATACCCAATCTGGGTTGACAAAAAAAATGGTGTTGTTGTGCGGCCAGTCATCGCCGACCTAGCTGACCCATCAGTTCCAAAAAATATCAAGGACGACCTCAAAGCCTCCCTTAATCGCACACGCTCTGTCGTCGGCAACTTCATTGCGACTGCGCCTTAACATCCGCAAATATTCGCCGAATCACCTGAATAGGGTTTCTTGTAGTAGATTACTACAAGATATGTAGTGAATTGCTACAAGTACTAAAGGCTCTAGTTATGGCGAAAACAGAGAAACCAGCGACCGAGGCCAAAAAGGCGCGTGTCAGCAGAGAAGAGGCAGTCCAGCTGTTTCTCAATGCCACGATGCGCCTGCTTGAAGAAAAACCTATCCTCGACATCACCCTGCAAGACATTGCCAACAAGGCTGGGCTGAACCACGGTTATGTGTTTCGCTATTTTGGCACCCGCCTCGATTTATTCTTTGCAGTAACTGAAGAGTTAGCTCGTCTTGCCGAGCACGCAGTTACTAATGAAATTGAGCGCCGGTCACAAATGGGCGAAGATGTCATCCCGTTGAACTTCTCGGTAGCCGAGGTAGGTAGAGCGTACTTACGTCAACGTCAAGCTGTTATTCAATACTTGGTGACAGCAGGAATTGACCCAACACGATTCAGCGAAACATCGCGTAAAACCACCGAGTACTTTGCGCAGCAATTTGTCAACTTTGGCATGAACGAACGAATGGCCATTACTCAAGCAACAAAATTGAGCATCTTGCTGTGGGCCGAAGGTTCGGTCGCCTCGATCTTTGGTGTGAGCAAGAATGAGGCAGACGATATCCGGGCATTGAGTTTGGACATGATTATTCATGCCAACGACATCAGCAACCGTTTGGGTTGGGGCTAGAAACCGCGCACCGCCCGCACATATAGTTCATTACTTTTATCTCCAAAATCAGCAACATCAAAGTTAAAAAAGGGCCGCGTACTTGCATAGTTGGCGAGATTCCCCTCAGTGGAACTCCAATAACTTAATGTCGAAACAAAATTGCCTTTGCTTGGTGAGGCTGCTTTGAGATTGGTCTACATCAGTGCGAGTTCTCCGGACGACGGCAGCCACCAATCAGAGGCTGTAGCCGTACTGTAAGTGTCGGCGACCCCAGCCGCATACACATTTTTGGCAACTGATCCTGCGTCATGACGCGCCACTATTGCGGCAGTAGCAGCGCGCCCAGTTCCCACCGCCCGGTAATCGACAGTCATGGAGTAATTCACCAGATTATTTAATTGACAGTCTGCAGTGCCAGCATCTCCGCACTTCGCAACCGTCGATGCCCATTGTCCTCGCGCTTGGCCTCCGGAGAAGACTCCGTCTGTAGGTGCCGCTTCTAAATAGTCATACCCCGGAACGTCGTTGTTGGTGTCGACAAAAAAGATGAAACCGCCTCCAGGACCTTGAGTTCCTAACGCGCACAAAGTAGTACCGTCGGCTCCACAAACGCTGCGCGAAGTGAAACCCGTAGGAGACGTTGTGCCGTCGCGCCCATTTGTTCCATTTGTTCCATTAGTTCCATTAGTCCCCGGTAATCCGGTGGGGCCCACTGGCCCAGTTGGGCCTGTAGCTCCAGGTGTGCCAGCGGGCCCAGGGAGTCCGGTTAGTATTTATCTGAGTCAACATAGTCGCCGTCAAAACTGACCACGCCGCCATCTACCCCTCGAGGAGCCGCTAATTCAGGGCGATCACTGACGAAGTCGTAACCCTCAAGTACGGGTTGAGGCATGTCGGCATGGACAGTACTACCCGAATCGACGACGGCGACCACAACCCCTTGGCCCTCTGTGCCAACCGGAAGCAATTGCTCCACCCCAAAGTCGCTCCACAAGTTCCACTGTCGCGGGGCGTACTCAGGGTCGGGTGCTACTTCTGACGTGGTGAAGATGTCGTCGGCTTCAGCCCATGCCACACGTGGGTCGGCCTCCAACGTATTGATAATTTCATCAGCTACTTCAGTCGTTACCGCTTCACTAATTTCAACTGTGTGCACTCCACTGCCGAGGTCTGTGAGTGGAGTTAGCTCCAAGCCTTCAACGGCTTCGGAACCTGTTGCAATACCTTCCACTTCAGTTGCATCAACACCATCGTTGTACTTCACAATGAGTTGACCAACAACACCGTCAACACCACTTGTTGGGGTAACGAGTAATGGTCCTGCAACTTCACTTGCACCAAAATCGTTACGAGCAATAACACTGACTTCATATTCTTTTCCGTTGATGAGGCCCGATACAGACGCACTACGCGCAGGTGCTGTTACTTTGACAACAACATCACCCGCAGTCACCGTTACTTCAAATGAAGTTGGCGCATTGTTGTCTTGTGTTGTTTCAGCCACCGCTGCATCCCACTCCACTTCTATTCCATGATCTGATGCTCGAACGCTCACATTCGTCGGAACGCTCGGACACGCGGAAGCGATAGTGACTACATCTGGATCAACCATTTCAGTACAACTAATGTCGGCCGCATTTGCCGACGTTGTGGCGAGCGGAATAAAGGAAAAGAGTGCAGCAAAAAGCAGCGAGACGCCCGCGAGAAGATGTGTTGGAGTACGCCATCTGCGATGTGAAAATGACCCGCTACTCATGACCTATGAATTCTATAGGTCACGGAGTTTTTGCATAAATTGATGACAAAACTAAGTCTCAACTAGACCTTGAGGTTCTTTCGTTTCCTCCCTACTTTTCAGCTTCCTACACTCTCTGCCACCGAGAATCGCAGAGACACCTGCCAAACTGTCGCGATGTCGGGGGGCGCAACAAAAACTGCTGTGCCACGTTTGGCAGTTATCGGCCTCGCCACTTCCATGCTCGGCATGGCCGCCCTGCCTTTTGCCGTGACCGGCACCAACTTGGCAATTCCGCTCATTAAGAAGGACTTTGGCTCCAGCCTTGCTGCGTTGTCGTGGACTTTGTCGGGGTACTCCATCATCATCGCCGCACTCACCATGTTGGGCGGAGTCATTTCGGTACGCATCGGCACATTGCGCGCGTTTCAAATTGGCATTGGCATTTTTGTTGCAGCATCTGCCGTGTGTGCATTTGCTCCGAACATTGCAGTGCTCATTGGCGGACGAATATTTCAAGGAATGGGTGGCGCACTTGTTGTACCCGCATCTATCTCGGTTGCGCTTGTTGGTTGGCCAGAAGAGCGACGCGCATTTGCAATCGGTGTGTGGACGGGAGCATTTCCCATTGGCTCATCTGCAGCACCCATTGTTTCTAGTGCACTCATTACTGGCGGTCAGTGGCGTTTTGTATTTGCTGTTCCTCTCGCACTCGGTGTTGCAACTCTCATTCTCTCAATGCTCATCCGCGGGCAGGCACTCTTCGCTGCAAGTAACGAGCCCACCGATGGGCTCCCCGACTTCGCCGGAATGCTCATGGGAACAGTGTCGACTGGGCTACTTGCGCTCGGGCTTGTTGAAGGCAACACCTGGGGTTGGACCAATGTAAAAACGCTCATCGCTTTTGCCATTGCCGCCTTGTTAATACCGCTCTTAATTAGCCGTTCCGGCAAGCACAAACGGCCATTTCTTCCCGTCAAACTCTTCCGGGTACCCACCTTTCGCATTGCCAATATTGCCAACGTCTCTGTTTCCATGATCGGCATGTCCGTCTGGCTCGTGTGGCCTCTTGTGCTGGGCGGATTATGGAAATACGACGCCTGGGGTATTGGTTTAGCCATGTCCCCCACACCCTTTTTAGGAGGTGCCGGCGCGTTTGTATCCTCGTGGCTGGTAGCGCGTTTCGGATACCGCCAACTCTTAAGCACTGGTGCCGTTGCGCTTGTGCTTGCAACTGGTTGGTTCATGTTCATGATTCAAGAAACACCGCATTATTGGACACACATGTTTCCCGGCCTCGTACTCACCGGCATTGGCATGGGACTGTTGTTCTCGTTCCTGAATGCAGCGGCACTCGTTGACCTCGAACGTGAAGACTTCCCTGCAGGTAACGCCACCTTTAGTACAGGGCGTTTTCTTTCTGGAGCAATTGGTATAGCAGCCGTTGTTGCAATGATTGGCTCGGGTGGCAATTCACCCGTTGACCCTTTCCGTAAGGCCTATGGATTCCTCTTTGGAATATCAATTATTGCTTTCCTCGCAATTATTGTGCTGTGGCCTCGCAAAGAATCTGACTCTTAGTCTTCCTCGCGCATATCGATATACAGCGTGGAGAAAAACGCCACCAGCGTTGCAATACCTGCAATGGTTCTGACAGAACCCGACAATGTGAGATAAACAACAATGAAGCCCACCAGCGTAAAGCTGTTTTGCATAATGCTGAGTATCAACTTCTTCGAGAAATTCTTCTTATCCACTACACGTTTCCCATCTATCAATTTATATTTTCTGATTCTTCGTATTCGATTGCTTTCTGATTTAAATGCTTCGGCAAGTTCGGCACTACCGCCACTCGCTGGCACTCCACCGCCCATTGGCATCGCACCTCTCACGCTCATTGAGGCCACAGTGGCTGTACTCACTACCGAAACAGCAACAACCGTACGACGGTCTTCCACATTGATCTTTGAGTTCAACGGCACATACTCATCAAATTGGCCCTCAAAAATATTGAGTTCGTCTTCAAATGCTCCACGAACATCGTTGTCTGCATTTTGAACTGCGTCTACTATTTCCGCGCCTTCTTCATCAGTCAAACCGTCTAACTCAATTGATGCAAAAATCTCAACAGCCTGATCGCCATCGATGCTTTCCAGTACTTTTTCCGATTGAGCCAAACTCTCAGCTTCGGTTTCAGATAGTTCGTCTTCCAAAATTGCATCCACTGCAGAAGAAACCTGCTCTTCCGAAATAGTGTCTGCATCCAACACACTCACAAAGTCATCAAATTGACCTTCTGAGAGCGGTGCGTCAAGAACTGAATCCAAAACGCTATCGAATTGTTCATCAGAGAGTGGTTCTGAAAAAACGGCATCGAGCGCGGCGTCAAAGTTTTCATCGGATATGTTTTCTACAAACACGTTGTCGGCCACTGCAGCAAATTGTTCGTCAGATAGATCTTGCTCTAAGAGTGAACCGACAAGCGCAGCCACTTCTTCAGGTGTGTCGGCTGCTTCCACCAAGTCGGTGACCGCATCGCCTAAATCTGCAACAGTGACCTGTTCATCGAAAATATCTGCAACAGCCTCATCGGCTGCTGCTTGCACTTCGGGTGAAATTTCAAGCGGAGCATCTTCGCCTGGTGCTGTTATTCCGTCTTCACCGGGAGCGCTCTCCCCATCATTTGTTGCTCCAGGAGTTTCGTCAACTGCTCCCGAATCAGGCTGAGGTTCATCTACTGTGCCTTCGGGATCGGCAGCGCCAGGGTTATCAGTCGGAGTATCAGGATCAGCAGGAGCTGGATTATCGGTCGGAGTATCAGGATCAGCAGGAGCTGGGTTATTCGCCGGCGGCTCAGGATCAGCAGGAGCGGGGTTATTTGCCGGCGGCTCGGGATCGGCAGGACCAGGGTTATTAGCTGGCGGCTCGGGATCAGGCTCAGGCGTAGGTGCACTCGGGTCATCGGGATCAGGTTCGGGCGCCATCGCCACGCCACTTCGGCTTGAAAGCTCTCGCAACTCGCCTACGTTTTTGGCCGCTGATGCTGGGGCGAACCAAGCCAACGCTGCCACCATCATCAAAATGGCGGGAGGAAGTATGCGGCGTGCTTTAAACATCACGGAAGGTTAACAGTCGCTCGACAACCGACAACTCTTAGTCTTCGTCGCCTTCGCGCATATCGATATACAGCGTGGAGAAAAATGCCACCAACGTTGCAATACCTGCAATGGTTCTGACAGAACCAGACAATGTGAGATAAACAACAATGAAGCCCACCAGCGTAAAGCTGTTTTGCATAATGCTGAGTACCAATTTTCTTGAGAAATTCTTCTTATCCACTACACGTCTCCCATTTATGTATTTATATTTTCTGATTCTTCGTATGCGACTATTTTCTGATTTAAACGCTTCAGCAAGTTCAGCGCTGCCACCACTCGCAGGCACCGCTCCACCGCCCATCGGCATCGTGCCTCTCACACCCATGGTGGCAACAGCCGCTGTGCTCACAACCGAAACAGCAACAACTGTTCGACGGTCTTCCACATTGATCTTCGAGTTCAATGGCACATACGTGTCGAATTGACCTTCAAAAATATTCAGTTCGTCCTCAAATGAACGCCTGACAGTTTTGCTTGCAACTTGCACAGCCTCAACAATTGCTTCACCTTGAGCATCAGTGATCTCGCTGCTGTCGATTGCGCTAAAGATCTGATCGGCCTGGCTTCCGGTGACATTATCCAGCACTTGACTGCTGGTCGCAAGAGCCGTGGCTTGGTCGTTTGTGATGCTGACGGTTTCGGTAATTTGCTCAACGATGCTTGCAACTTGCACAGGCGTCAGCGCATCTGAATTTAATGCATCGATTGTTTCACTACTCCAAATGGTCGTGGAGGGGAAATTCGTAATGGGTCCAGTAGGTATCGACGAAGTCACAGCAAACGTCGTAGAAGGGAAATTCGTAATCGGGCCAGTCGGCACGGACGAAGTAACACCAGACGTCGACGAAGGGAAATTCGTAATCGGACCCGTCAGCACCGAAGGCGTAGGAGCAAACGTCGTAGAAGGAAACCTCGTTATCGGGCCAGTCGGTACCGAAGAAGAGGCACCAAACGTTGAAGACGGAAAATTCGTTATCGGGCCAGTCGGTACCGAAGAAGAGGCACCAAACGTTGAAGACGGAAAATTCGTAATCGGGCCAGTCGGTACCGAAGAAGAGGCACCAAACGTTGAAGACGGAAAATTCGTAATCGGGCCAGTCGGTATCGAGGGCGTAATGACCATCGTTGAAGATGGAGAGGTCACCATTGCTTGCGTTTCAGGCGCGGGAGAAAACCAAGCGATCAGTGCCACGGCAGCAAAAATGACCGACGGCAGGAGGTGGATAAGTTGCTGCTTTGATCGTCGCTTCCTCAATTTCACAGCCCAAATACTACGCCGAAATAAAGTTGAGATTCACCTTGAGCGTGCCGAGCATGATTCCGGGTTGATGCATGAACGTATTGTCGGCAGCAAAAGAAATGTCTTTAACGCGGTCTAGGAGCACATTCCAGGCAATTTGTTGCTCAATTCGCGAAAGGTTTGCACCTGGGCACACACGTGGGCCAGCCGAGAATGTGAGATGACGCGTCACGCCACCTTGGCGCTCAAGATCGAGGTCAAATGGACATGGGAATTCCTCTGCGTCAACATTGGCTGCAGCAAAGCGTAGGTGAAGCAATGAACCTGCAGGAACCTTCACGCCTTGGAACACTTCGTCTTGTGAAGTCATGCGAGTCGACAAGCCATGCGTTGGCGAGCGCATCCGCATACTTTCTTCTGTGAATGCGCGAACCTTCGTACGGTCGTTACGCAGTTGTTCTAAAAGTCCAGGGGTTTCGCACAGCAATTGAGCTTGTTCTTCAAGCGCGTATTGCGTTGTTTCAAGACCACCAAGAATCATTGCGTGAACGATGCCGGCAATTTCCAAGTCGGTGAGCTTGCGGTCGAGCGCTTCGTAGTGAACTTCGCAGAGAAAGCTCACCATGTCGTCTTGCGGGTCGAGTCGCTTGGCACGGACGTGCTCGTAGATGTAGTCCTGAAAACCTTCAAGGCGCTTCAACATAGTTTTGGTTTGCTCTGGAGTGAGTTCGTGCTTTAACCCTGTGCCATGAACAAAAGGTGTAACTACAGCATCGCCCCACTCGGCAAGCTGCGGAATATCGGATTGCGGGAAGCCCAAGATGCTGGCAAACACACGCTGTGGGAGTGGCCGAGCGAAACGGCTCACGAACTCCACCGAACCATCGTTGATCCATTCATCAATGAGATCATTTGCGTGTTTCGTAATCATCTCGCGATGACGCGTTGCGCCGGTACCAACCCAAGGGTCGGTGAGTTCTTTACGATGCTTGATATACAGCTCTTGCGTGGGGCGAAGAGCCACCATAGACGCCTGCATTAACGAGCGATACGTCTTGAACATGTCTTCAGCGCTCAGACCTTGCGCTGCAAAATCGATAATGCGTTGTTGTGTGAGATTGATATAACGCACAGGGTCTTTCACAACCATGGCGATATCGGCGTGTTTCGTCAACACATAAGCGTCGGTTCCTGGCGTAATGCCACCACCCTCAATGCGATACACCGGCGCATCACGATGCAGAATTTCATAGGCCTCGTACCAGTGCTCTTGCGCACCTTGGCCAAAAAGATCGACATCTTCCAAGTTCACGGGGCACTTCATTGGGCTGAGATCGTGATTTTGATGCTTCGGATACGATGCCACGCTGTATTTCCCCCTAGTGAACGGCTTTCACTTACCCCCTATTTTTAGCAGAATGACGCGAAACAGCACTAGGCAGGAAAACCGTCGTCGCCATCGGGGATTTTCCCAATTTGGCAGATGCAAAATTCGTTCCCTTCAGGGTCGCAGAGCACCATCCATTGTGTGCGGTGCTCCTGAATGGGCTTGCGATCGTTGAGCAGTATTGCGCCTAGCGCTTCTAAGCGCAGTGCTTCGGCTCGAATATCAACTGCTTCCAAATCGAAGTGCACGCGATTCTTTTGCGTCTTTTCTTCAGGCACTTCTTGGATAATGAGTTTTGGCCCACCAGACGGGTCTTCAAGTGCTCGGTAACTTCCCGCTGCACCCAGGAAAGTAAAGCCCAGAGCCTCCGCCCAGAACTTTGCCATGGCGTCGGCGTCTTTACAATCAATCACTATCTCTCGAATGGTTGCCATACGAAAAACACTATCAGCCGAAATTAAAGCCGCTTATAGGAACCCAACAGATTCATGGGGTGTGTAGGGCTCTTCAAGTCGCGCAATATGTTCTGCACTCAGCTGCAATTCACATGCAGCAATTGCATCGTCAATATGCGCATCTTTGGTCGCACCAACAATGGGTGATGTTATAAATGGCTTTGAGAGCACCCACGCAAGAGCAACCTGCGCACGGGGCGCGCCCAGCTCGAGCGCAACCTCCGCAACGCGTTCCACAATCACTTGGTCTTCAGGTTTATATAAACCCTTTCCAAACTCATCGGTTTCTGAACGCGATGTTGCGTTATCCCAGTCGCGTGTTAAGCGCCCGCGCGCAAGTGGGCTCCAAGGAATAACCCCAACGCCTTGGTCCACGCACAGCGGCATCATTTCGCGCTCTTCTTCGCGGTTCAACAAGTTGTAATGGTTCTGCATGCTGATGAACTTCGTCCACCCATTTTGCTCGGCAACGTATTGCGCCTTCGAGAACTGCCAGGCCCACATTGATGAAGCACCGATGTACCGAGCCTTGCCCGCCTTCACCACATCATGGAGCGCCTCCATGGTTTCTTCAATTGGAGTGGTGGGGTCAAATCGATGAATTTGATACAAATCGATGTAGTCCATACCGAGCCGGCGAAGGCTGTGGTCTACTTCCGTCATTATTGCTTTGCGTGAAAGGCCCGCCGCATTGCGCCCTTTACGCATGGTGCCATGCACTTTGGTGGCCACTACCACTTCGTCACGAAGTGCGAAGTCACGTAGTGCTCGGCCAACAAATTCCTCACTAGTTCCTAGTGAGTACACGTTTGCTGTATCGAAAAAGTTGATGCCAGCATCTAACGACTTCTTCATGAACTGACGGCTTGTTTCTTCATCAAGAGTCCAGGCGTGAGTGCCCATACCCGACTCACCAAAACTCATGCAGCCCAAACAAATTTTGGACACTTCAAGACCTGAATTACCTAGCTTGACGTACTTCATTCCGACCCCCTCAGAAACTTGATACTGCAGTTATGCGTCGCGACGTTTCATAAGTAACGCAGCGATGACGGAAATTACTAAACACCAAATGGAGAAGTAGCCCACGAGCCCCCAACGCGCAGCATCGGGTTCAACTTGAACCGCGCGAATAGCTGCAGTGAACGGTGTTTTACGAGAAATATCGATATCAAAAGCAGCGAGCAGCAAGCCCGTCACAATTCCTTCCACCAAAAGCGGCACAAGAATGAGCGTCGCAATTGCTCCGGGCGAACTCCGCAAGAGAGCCCCGAGTGCGAACCCAACGAGAGCGAACAATATGCACACTATGCCGAAAGCAAACAGCACCTGCCAAGCAGAATCACCGTGACCACTAGAATTGTCAAAAATACTAGGGCTGTAAATTACTCCGAAATCAAAGCCACGACTATCGAGCGCATAATTTGCTCCTAGCAAACCAACCCCTTCAAGCACAGCAACAGAAATGGCAACCCAAAACGAAATCACAATTGCCTTCGCAGCAAAAACTTTCATTCGCATTGGGGTGGCAGCAAAGGTAATACGAATAGTTCCTTGAGAATATTCTTGAGCAATTGCAAAAACCCCCAAAACACCGCACAACAACATGCTCACCGTGCCCGTATTAGTAAGCACCTTGATGACCATCGTTTCACCAGGGCTTTTTGCGAACATCGCTGATAGCACCGTGACGGCAATCGGAAATGCGATGAGAACAAAAGTTGCCGTCAGAGTGGAACGCAACGTACGCAACTTGATGAATTCACTTTTCATGAGATGAAGCATTAGTGAGCCAGCCCTTCAGATTTTGCGCCGTGGTATTGCACAGAACTTGCGGTGGCGTCGAGAAATGCATCTTCAAGTGAACCAGTTTGTGGCGACAACTCATGAAAGGTCACTCCAGCCGCTGCACCGAGTTCACCAAGTTCTGCGGCCGTCACACCGTAGAAGTTGATGGCGCCATTTTCTTCGCTCATCGTTGCACCTCGCGCCACGGCAAGTGGTTTGAGAGCATCCACTTGCGGGCTCACTACTCGCACCCATTGCTTTGCATAACGTGCCGTGAATTCACCCACTGTGCACTGGGTAATGAGTTTGCCCTGGCCAATAACTACTAACTGTTCGGCAATGAGCGCCATTTCCGACAGCAAGTGACTACTCACCAAAACCGTGCGTCCCTCTTTTGCTAAGTCGCGTAGAAGATCGCGAATCCACCGGATGCCTTCAGGGTCAAGACCATTCACTGGTTCATCGAGAATAAGAACTTCAGGGTCGCCCAGCAGTACCGACGCAATACCCAATCGCTGTTTCATGCCCAATGAGTATTTCCCCACGCGACGACGAGATACTTCGCCAAGACCTACTTGTTCCAAAACAGTATCGACGCGAGATTTATTAATACCGGTACTTGCCGCCAACCACATGAGATGGTTGCGAGCACTTCGACCGCTATGAGCATTTCCCGCATCAAGAAGTGTTCCTACTCGATGCAATGGTTGCGTCAGTTTGCTGTAAGACACTCCGCTAAATGTGGCAGACCCACCTTGAGCATGGTCAAGACCAATCATGCACCGCATCGTGGTACTTTTTCCGGAGCCATTGGGCCCGAGAAAGCCTGTTACGTGACCCGGAGACACGGTAAAACTGAGGTCGTCTACTGCAGTAAAACCTGCAAATTTTTTGGTGAGGTGCTCTACGTGAATCACCCTCACACCATAACAACTACTATGAGATGGTGCCGACGATCACAAAAGCATCTCCACAAAAAGCGAAGCCTCGTGCACCTCGTCGCAGCAGAGCTGTATGTGAAGAACTGCTTCTGCAAGCAGCAGAAGACCTTCTTGCTAAGAACTCCCCTGCCGACATCACCATTCGCGACATTGCTGCAAAGGCAACTGTTCATCACCGGTTCATTTCTACTTGGTTTGTCGGAAAAGTTGAACTCTTCACCATTGTTCACCAACGCATTTCAGATCGAACGCGAACTCTTGCTCGCAACGCGTCTCTCTCCACACCGTCATCTGTTGCCGAATTAAATTTGCAACTTAGTTTGGCATTGTGGCTCATTCAAAATGGCGTGAAGTTCAAGAGTATTGAAGATGCTTTCCCTGCAATTGGCGGCGCCATTGATCGGTCAGTGCAAGAACTCGGCATGTCGCACAAAGAAGCAGAGATTGTGGCTCACACAGTGGGGTCGATGGTGCTCGCCAACTTCATTCTCCAACCACACGTAGCTTCAACGACATCTCTTGAAGAACTACTCGGCCATTACGGAAAACTGATTCAAAAAAATAGATTGAAATGAGCGAAGTCCTGTTATCAACATTTTGGGGGAAATGTGAAAGACATTAACGAGTGCATTCAGCAGTATCTGTCGGCATGGCATCGTCGCGTCGACGACAATGAATATGTGAATGCTGGCATTACCGGGCTCAGCGCAGCAGAAATTCTGGAGATGTTTGAACATCCTGCGTTAAGACTGCCCGAACACAAACACGCTGGTGTATCACTCATGGTCGACCTCATGGCTGAAAGCGACTCTATGTATTTTGACGCCATTTATGGTGCGATGTACGGGCGTGAAGATATTCGTGGATGGCTGATACCCATGATGAAGGAAATCGATTTCATTGAGTTCACTCCCACACAACCTTCAGCAGTGTTTACTCGCGCAAGTGACACATGGACGCTCGACGAGTGGCAAATGTTTGCCGTCTTTGGTGACGATCGCATACCTTTGCCAAAAGGGGTAAGCGTGCGCCGCTATGTAAACGGCTTCATCACGCAAGCATGCGACGTTTACGACACTGCAAGCATGCGCCAACCCGGCCCCGACGGTTCCGTTGCCGATATACCTGGTGTACCCGTGGTCAATTGGGTGCGTGATCACTCGGTAGCCGACATTCACTGGGGAGCAACCAACATCAACGAGCTTTGCAACCAGTTTCACCCCACCGAATCGCTATATATCGACCCAGTGCACGGTGAGTTCCGCGGACGCGATGCCATTTCTGCGTGGCTTTCACCGCACATTGCCACATTGAAAGGTGTTGTTCGTGAAGCTGTGGGGCCAGCACTCAATAACGGTTCTACAACTGTTCAAGAGTGGCAACACATATTGGTTCAGCCCAACGGCGAACGCACTTTTCTTACACGTGGTACAAGTGTGCGCCGCAGCGATGGGCAATTCTTAACATACGCCGCTGATTACTACGACGCAGCTTCACTTCCCAGTGCCTAGAACTACCTAGCCACGCCCCACCATTCCGCCTTCGACGGAAACAGTGTTTGCGTAACGAACAAAACTCGGATACAAGTACGAACGGACAGCATCTAAAGCATCATCAGCAATAGTGAAACCTTTCCGTTGTAACTCATCTAGGTCACGGAGTGTTTCTTGGAGAGCAAAACCCAAAGCACGATGCGCGCCAGCAACATCCTTCTTCTCGGGAACAGGCACGTCGGCAACAGCACCCAACGTTGCACCTCGCTCGCTAATGCGCGTAGCCGCATCACCATTAATGCTGCCAACCAGTGAGGCCACGTCACGTAGCACCTTGGTCATTTGATTATGTTCCTCAGCGATACAAATATCGAATACAGGCAACATCTGACGAATCTCTTGAATCACAGATTGCATCATGACTGCCGTTGCCTGTGACTTTTCATTGGTGAGATAGGGAAGAATTTCATCGCTGAGCGCAAAGATGAGACCCTCTAGGAGGTCGTCGATACTCGGTGTTGTATTCATGATGAAGCCCCCGTTGTTTCACTTGAATTTGATCCTGGGTATCCGAGAAGTTGCGCCATTGACGGAATAGCAGGAGCAGATGACTGGATGAGATAGAGATGCATGAATTGACGATGCTCTCCAGCAATACGTCGATAAATGGCCGACTGCACCGGTACTCCAATATTTGCACTACCAAAAAGAGTGAAATAGTCGACTTCTTCTTTTGTGACATCCCATCCAGTGAGTTTGTTGTAATACGAAATGAACCCACCTTCTTTTTTGGGATAGTCCATCACGTGTGTATTACTCAAAATATCCATCGTGGTCATCCAACCTAAATCTTCGCGCGGGTCACCGATGCGAGAATTTTCCCAGTCGATCAGTGCGGAGACCTTGCCATTTTTATAAAGAAAGTTTGCGGGGTTGAAGTCTCCGTGCACTACCGAAAGCCGCAGCGGCCTTGGCTTGCGACGCCGCAATGTGAGATACGCATCGAGGAGGATGATGGACGATGGGTCGTACACAATCTGGTCGTACGTAGATAGGTAGTACTGAAAGGTGGAATCCATGTAGTCATCCCAAGATGACGTACGAATTCCTACTCCTCTCGGATCTTGCAATATTCCTCGCGGGTCAATGACCGCAATATCTGCCTGATGCAATTCCACTAGCACTTCACACAAATGCCGCATCACTTCTTCCGCTTGGTCGACATCAGCACCATCGTTGAACAACTGTGATGTCTTCCCGTTTCCGTCGGCTCTCTGCAGCACCATCGCGGCACTACCGAAAACATCCGGATCGAGTTCGTATCCGTAACTTCGACTCACAGGCACAGAGGTATGTGCTCGCAAAGATTCAATAAGTTCATGTTCGTTAGCGCGACTGGTCTGGAGAATACAGACCTCTTCGGGCGGATCTTTGCGAATAATGAGCGGCAAAACCTCTTTTGCATCCCCTTGGGTCACCAGCGCAGTACAACTAAATGTTTCACGTGAAAATCCGCCTGGAATCGGCGCAAGGCCTTCAATAGCAATATCGCAGTTGTTACCTAAGGCTTCCCTTAACAACTCCGAAATCGCTCTTTCCATACTGTTAGTGACCGCTCCAGTTGGGCGGGCGCTTTTCCGCGAAAGCCTTCGGCCCTTCAATGAAATCATCGCTCTTCACGAGTTGTTTCACAGTCTCGTAATCGGCTTCCATTGATTCGCGAAGCGACGCAGTATCGAGGCTGCGATACACCACATCTTTACTTGCCCGCAACGACAATGGAGAGCACGCCAAGATTTGATTCACCCACACCATGGTGCGTTCCATCAGTTCATCGTGCGGTACCACTTCGTTGATGAACCCCAGTTCATGACCTTCTGCAGCACTCACATGACGACCCGTGAGAATCATTCCGAGTGCACGCTTGGAACCAATTTGGCGCGAGAGCCTCTGCAGCCCACCAGCTAATGCAGCAAGACCCACCTTTGGTTCGGGCAATGCAAACTTTGCCTGGTCGGAGGCGATGATGATGTCGCAGGCAAGTGCGATTTCAAAACCGCCACCCATTGCAACGCCATTCACGGCAGCAATGATG
>Ga0315909_10002500_pt1 | contig 23540 bp, 15 predicted proteins | sample LakEriMetagenome_11_FD_203527 | JGI IMG/M metagenome (GOLD analysis project Ga0315909, IMG submission 203527) | Freshwater fungal communities from buoy surface, Lake Erie, Ohio, United States - Buoy 2 MA125 | ecosystem: Environmental > Aquatic > Freshwater > Lake | place: USA: Lake Erie, Ohio...
TTTCTTTTTGCCTAAAACTTTGTACATTTATAAAAAAGTTTTAGAAATGTCAGAAAATTTACCTCGCAGAAATTTTTTATCTCGCTTTGGATTAGCGCTTTCGTCTATTGTTGCTTTCCCATTAACTAGTCAGTCTTCAACTATTCAAAATCAAAATTCTGAAAAAGAAATGAATCCTATTATTAAAATAAAACCTTTAGGTTTCCAATGGGAAACTGCTGATCCTTTTTTATTTTGTGTTCATCATGAAGATAATTTCCCAAAAGGAAATGAAAATATGGGGCCAACAACTTCACTTGATGGTAGACATTTAGGTGATGATTTTATCATTAAAGATGGTTTTAGAATGTATCATGGAAAATCTGTCCCTGGTTTCCCTGGTCATCCTCACAGAGGTTTCGAAACAATTACAGTTGTAAGAAAAGGGATTGTTGATCACGCCGATTCATTAGGTGCTGCTGGAAGATATGGCGATGGAGATGTGCAATGGATGACTGCGGGAAAAGGAGTTCAACATTCAGAAATGTTCCCATTGATTCATAAAGAAAAAGAAAACACCATGGAACTTTTTCAAATTTGGCTGAATTTACCGAAGAAAAATAAAATGGTTGAACCGCATTTTAAAATGTTATGGAGAGATACCATTCCGAATTATAAACATGTTGATTCAAACAATAAAACAACAATTATTGAAGTTATCGCTGGTTCAATTGGAGAATTAAATGCTCCTGCTCCACCACCAAATTCTTGGGCTGCTGATAAAGCAAACGAAGTAGCTGTTTGGAATATCAAAATCGAAGCCGGTGGAACATGGACTTTACCAAAAGCCTCTGAAGGAATTAACCGAACGCTTTATTTTTACGAAGGCGATACATTAACTATTAATGAAACTTCAATTCCATTATACAATGCAGTTGAATTGATTGCTTCACAATCAGTTGATTTAAAAGTAGGTTCCAAAGAAACGAGTATTTTGATTTTACAAGGAAAACCAATTGATGAGCCAGTTATTCAATATGGCCCTTTCGTAATGAATACAAAAGCTGAAATTAATCAAGCATTTGAAGATTATCATGCTACACAATTTGGTGGTTGGCCTTGGCCTCGTTATGATCAAGTTCATGATCGAGATAAAAGCCGATTTGCAAAACATGCAGATGGAACTTTAGAAACTAAAAATAGCTAAGTAATTAAAGTGAAAAATACTTATCAAATAGCCGATATTTCAGAGAATGAAATCAATGCTGTTCATCTTATGTGCAATGATGAATTAGGAGAAGATTACATTACCGAAACTTTTCTAAAAGATAGTATTACCAATAATCATCAAATCGTTAGGGTAGCAATAACCGATAATATAGAGGTTATTGGTTTTAGTATTGCTACGATTTATTCAGAAAATGAATTAAAGGAATATCTAAACGATAAACGTTGTGACGATTTAATTCTACCTGATTTAACGAACCAAAAAATTGGGATTACAAAAATTGTTGTCATTAAAGATCAATACAAGAAGAAAGGAATAGGAATTGATTTATTAAATGATTCACTTCAATTGATTGAAGAAAAAAAAGTAGCTATAATGCTTGGATTTGCATGGAAAAGCAAAGAAGGTGTTAATGCAAAACGAATTCTAGAAAGAAATGGTTTTAAAGAATTAATTGAAGTGAGAAAATTTTGGAATGATGAAAGTTTGAAAGAAAATTATTCTTGCCCTGATTGTGGTAATCCACCTTGTGTTTGTTCAGCGATTATCTTTATGAAAAAAATTAGAAATGCTGGTGGTTTCGACTCCGCTCAACCACCAGCACAATATTAATTTTCTACTTTTTCAGCTTTAGCTAAACCGAAATGTTTTTCAGCTTCTTTTGTAATGTAACCTCCAATTGCTAAAGATGCAGTAGCTGCTGGTGAAGGAGCATTTAATACGTGTATCGAATTTCCATGATATTCAATTCTGAAATCATCTCTAGTATCTCCATCTTGTCTTAACAATAAAGCTCTTACTCCTGCTCTACCTGGTTTGATATCATCCATTGTTAAAGATGGTACCATTCTTTGTAATGTTTTTAAGAATAATTTCTTTGAGAAAGCTCTTCTATATTCATCAATACCAAATTTCATATTGCTGAAAAATAATTTCCATGTTCCTTTGTAAGTCAACGCATCAATCGTATCTCTCCAAGAAAAATCAGTTTTTCCATATCCTTCTCTTTTAAAGGTAAATACAGCATTTGGACCACATTCGATTTCTCCATCTGTCATACGAGTAAAGTGAACACCTAAGAAAGGAAAATCAGGATTTGGAACAGGATAAATTAAATTTTTGATTTTATGTTTTGCTTGTTCAGTCAATTCATAGTAATCACCTCTAAATCCAACCACTTTTTCTTTTAAATCTACTCCATCTTTTTTAGCCAATCTATCCGCCTGTAATCCAGCACAGAACACTAAGTATTTTGCTTCAAAATTTCCTTTAGATGTAATGATTGTTGAAGAATTTGCATTTTTATTAATCCCCGTAACTTCATGACCTAATTTCAATTCGCTTTTTGGATTTTCTTTCAACGCCAATTCAACCATTTTAGCAGTAGCACCTCTGAAATCTATAATCCCAGTAACAGGAACCCAAATGCCAGCAATACCAACACAATGTGGCTCAATTTCACTGATACGCTTTGCATCTATTTTCTCGATACCTTCTATTTCGTTTTTTAAACCAGTTTGATATACTTTTTCTAAATTTTCTAATTCACTTTCATCTGTTGCTACAACAATTTTTCCACAGATATCATGAGCAATTCCGTGTTCTTTAGCAAAAGCCACTAATTCATGACGTCCGTCAATACAATTTCTTGCTTTTAATGAACCTGGTTTGTAATATAAGCCTGAGTGAATTACACCTGAATTATGACCTGTTTGATGATCTGAAAGAATATTCTCTTTTTCAATTAAGATTATGTTTAATTCTGGATATTGTTTTTGAAGTTTGTACATCGTTGCTGCTCCAACAATACCTCCACCAATTACTGCTATATCAAATACCATTTTTTTGTTGTTTTCTGAATTTGAAAACAAAATTAATGAATCATTCTAAGAGTATAGACTTTAAAAGCTTATTTTTTCAAACAATATCGCTTATTCAGCATCTAATTGTTGATCCAATGGTTTAGGAGCCTCAACAGGTGTTTGATTTTCAGGTTCAAGTTGAGTTGTGATTGGTTGTTTTTTAGGTGGATTATAACTGATCGCATGCTCCATATCACTAACATATTGGTCCAAAGGTCTTTGAATTTCTTCTGTTGTTTCTTGAATAATATTAGAGAAATTCATATCTTTTTTGATATCCATTCCTGACTTTTTAATTTCATTTTGAACATCATTTGTTGCTTCCTTAATTTGATACATCGTTTTTCCTACTGTTCTAGCAATACTAGGAATACTTTTAGATCCAAAAAATATTAAAATAAAAATAAGTATTAATAAAATTTCGGAACCAGCGATATCATTTAAAAAAAGAAGCATACACTATTTATTTTGATGCAAAATTACGAATAAAACACTGAAATAATAGCACGGATATAAAATATTAAATAGAATAATTCTCTTATTTTTACAATTCAAAAAATTCAAGCTAAAACAATGAAAAATATTCTCCTTTTAAGTATATTTCTATTAACATTAAACACTTTTTCACAAACCAAAAACAAATCTTCTCTTGTTCTGAGCGAAATCATGAAAGGTAATGAGTTTATTGGTTTTCAACCTGAAAATGCTTATTGGTCTTTGGATTCTAAACATATTTTCTTTGATTGGAATCCAGAAAAAAATCCAGGGAATTCATTGTACGCTTTTTCTTTAGAAACAAAAAAGACTTCAAAAGTCACTAAGGATTTTTTATTGAAAAATTTTGCATTTGATCAAAAACAAAAAGGTTTTTCTTTAATCTATTATATTATTGACGGCGCATTGATTCAATATAATTCAAAAGATAAATCAACAACGATTGTTTATCAAACGACTTCTCAAATTCACTCATTGCAACGAATTACAAATTCCGAAAATGCTTATTTCATAAGTGATAACAATCTATTCTGCTACAATGAAAAATCAAAAGGAATTCAACAATTGACAAATTTCATTCAAAAAGAAAACGAGATTGAAAAACATGATTCAACATATTTAGAAAGACAACAAGTTGAACTTTTTAAATATGTTAGAGATAAAAACACTAAAAATGCTTGGAACAAAAAAGAAGAAATTACTTTATTTCCATTTCCGAAAGAACAATTTTTAGGTAAAGAAGCAATTGAAAACATTCAACTTTCAAATGATGCTAAATTCATATTATTTAGGTTAGGACAATATGATGATGGAACTGAAACACATGTTGAAAATCATGTTACTAATAATGGATTCACAAAAACAACATCTGCTCGACCAAAAGTGAATGAAAATGAAAATCATTTCAAACTAGGTATTTATAATCGCTCAAAAGACACAATTCAATATGTTGATTTCTCAATTTTATCTGATATTCGAAAAAAACCATTGTATTTAAAAGATTCAAAACCTTTTGAGAAAGACAGAGCTATCGTCATCAATGAAGCTGTTTTTTCAAAAAACGGATCAACTGCTATTATTGATGTTAGAACTCAAGATAATAAAGATCGTTGGATTGTTTTGCTAAACTGTGAAACAGGTAAAATTACAGAAATCGAAAAACAACACGATGAAGCTTGGATTGGCGGTCCGGGAATTTCATCTTGGGATTATGACTATGGAACATTGGGTTGGTTGAACAATGAAACAATTTATTTTCAATCGGAAGAAACGGGCTATTCTCACTTATACACTTTAAACGTTCAGACAAAAAAGAAAACAGCATTAACTGCTGGAAAATGGGAAGTTTATTCTGCTGAATTATCAAAATATGCTTCTAAATTTTTCATTTCGGCAAATAAAACACATCCTGGAAATCGTGATTTTTATCATTTATCGCTTAAAGATCAAAATCTAATCCCAATTTTATCAAAGGATGGTTTTCACGAAGTTTCAGTTTCTCCTGATGAAAAAACTTTAGCTGTAAGGTATTCTTTCAAAAATAAACCTTGGGAAATTTACTATTGTAAAAATGAATCAGCTACTGAATTACTGCAAATTACTCAATCGACTTCTAAAGAATTTAAAAATTATTCATGGAGAACTCCAGAAGTCATAACATACAAAGGTTCTGACGGAAAGGATGTGTATGCGAGAGTATTTAAACCTGCAGTTGAAAATAAAAACAAAGCAGCTGTACTTTTTGTTCATGGTGCAGGATATTTACAAAATGCTCATAATTATTGGAGTTATTATTGTCGTGAATATATGTTTCACAATTTATTAGTGGATAATGGTTACACAGTTATAGATGTTGATTACAGAGCTAGCGAAGGATATGGTAGTGATTACAGAACTGCCATTTACGAAAATATGGGTGGTAGAGATTTAGAAGATTACATTGATGCTCGAACTCTATTGATCAACCAATATGGTATTGATTCAAATAAAATTGGAATTTACGGTGGCTCATACGGTGGATTTATTACTTTAATGGGGATGTTAAAAACACCTGGAAAATTCAAATGTGGAGCAGCTTTAAGATCAGTAACCGATTGGGCACATTACAATCATGAGTACACCAACAATATATTAAATACACCAGAAACGGATCCAATCGCATTCAAAAAAAGTTCGCCAATTTATTATGCAAACAATCTACAAGGACGACTTTTAATGCTTCACGGAATGGTTGATGATAACGTTCAATTTCAAGATATCGTTCGATTAAGTCAACGTTTTATTGAACTTGGAAAAACGAATTGGGAATTGGCTGTTTTCCCTATTGAGGCTCACGGTTTCAAAGAAAGTTATTCTTGGACTGATGAGTTTAGAAGAATTTATGAATTATTTGAGGAGGAGCTGAAATGATTGTAGATTATGGACTTCGACTCCGCTCAGTCTAAATTGTGGATTTTAGATTTTAATATTAAATAAATGACAAATTTTAATTTTCTTTTATTAAATCCTTCTAAAGGTAGTATAGCTAATACGTATGTGAGTACAAATCATATTTCAAATAATTTAGGTATTTATATCTCAATTGTATTTTTGCTCTTTGTAATTTACATTATTTTAAGAGTTCGGAAAAGCTTTAAAGAAGAAAATAAATAACAATCTCTAATATAAAAATGACAATAAAAGAACTACATACTATCAACGAAATGCTTGAGGAAATTGAAGTGATGAAAGAATTATATCCTTCTTTAACAGAGGAGCAATACACTGAAATGTTAACTTCTATGCTTCCTCATAATTATAAGCAAATTGCTGTTTATGATGAAGAACAATGTGTTGGAGTTAGCGGTTTTTGGGTTGGTACTAAATTATGGTGTGGGAAATATTTGGAATTGGATAATGTTATAGTTTCTGCAAAATATCGATCAAAAGGTGTTGGCAAAATCATGTCTGAATACCTAGAGAAAAAAGCGATTGAATTGAATTGTAACATTCAAGTTTTGGATGCCTATTCAACCAACTTTAAAGCGCATCGATTCTACTACAATCAAGGATTTAGTCCAAAAGGGTTTCACTTCATAAAAATTATGAATGAGGATGGGATTAGATGATAAATTATGGATTTTGAATTTTTGATTATTTCAATTTTGCTTTAAAAATCGCTTTCCAAACTTTTGCGTTTTTAATTGTCATCGTGTACAAATTAATCGTGCGTTTATTTCCATTATCTAATTCTTCGTTCAGTTGCTTTTTGAATTTAGATTTAGCCTTTTCTACAGCATCGATTGCATCGTAAATTTTACCATTTTCAGTATCATAACTTCTCATATTTGTTGAAAGGAATCTGAAATATTGACTACTGAAAGCATTGTATTCATAGTTCTTTTTCAATAATTGAAAATAGATAGCATTCATATAAAATTCAATATTGGAAGCATTGGTAATTTTCTTTTCCGCTTCCATCGTTTTCAAAATTGGTTTGTATTTTTTAATTAATTGATCAATCGCTTTGATATCCGTATAAGGATCTTTTGAAGGAATTTCTTTAATTAAGGAATCCATTACAATTTTATTTAATTGTGAAATAGAAGCTTGGGCTAGTGAATCATACTCTAAAATCGTTTTGTTATATTCCATTGTATTAAAACTCAAATATTGCTCATTTGTTCTTAAGTAATATTCAGAATAAGATGCTTCTTCAAATAATCGCTCCAAAACGGTTGTGTCAACAAGCGCATAATAATTCGTGTAATAATTTGACACTTTATTATTTAAACTATCTATACTCTTGAACAACGATTTTAACACCAACTTATCCGCTTCGTTCAATTTGATTTCATTCTCAATTGTTGGATATTTTGTAGCTATTTCTTCAATTTTCTTTTCAACTGCTTTGATTTCTTTATCATTACGTTCTTCTGACTTAGAAATTAAACCTTCTATTTTAACAATGTTCTTGTCTAATTTCTGAAGTTCTTTGATATGATTTTTATCTTCTAATTCGTTGACTTTGAATTTCTCTGCAAAATCTTTTTTATTCTCTTTGTAAGAACTTTTTTCTGTATCAATTGCTAATTTACCATAGATCAATACCGTATCAGACATATTCATCAATGTTTCATAAATTGGTAAAGAATGTTCCAACGGTAAATGTGACATTGACTTTTTAAAATCAGCATCCGTTAGAGCACCAATAAAATTATGATAATGTATTGCTTTTACTCCAAAGTTGAATTCATTATAACTATGTCCTTTTTCAGCTGTGTACAACCACTTATCTAACAAGTTTTTAGCGATATATTCGTCATTTAGAATTTCAAATTCAATTTTATCTCCCTTTGGGTTTGCAAAATTTTCAGGTAATTTTTCTGATTTGTCACAAAACTGATTCACGGTTATGGTTCTGCTTTTTAATTGCCACTGAGGTAAAGTCGGTAAATGTGAAAGTAAAAAAGAATCTTTGTCAATTAAATACCAATCTTTTGATGGGTTAAAAACAAACCCGAATTTATTGGTGTAAGGATCTCTATTTTCTTTCTTTTTTTCAAAACTTTCTACTTTTCTTAAAATTCTCTTTTTTCGTAATTTATTTCTAAGTGACCATTTGAAATTTTTCTCTTTTGAAAATCTTTTGGGTAGTACCATTTCTTTTTTTGGAATTCTACCTACATAACCTGCATCCCAAGTTGGATCAGCCAATTGCCATTTCCCATCAATATTTATTGCGATCCAAGCATGATTTGCATCTAAAACTGTATAGTTTGTATCCATTTCATAAGGTCGTGTATATCCTTCAATATATTCAGATTGAATGTTTGCCTCTTTTAACATTGCTAACATCAAATAAACATAACCACTACATACCGCTTTTTTCGATTTTAAAACATCTTTAGGAGATTGAAATTGAAGTGGCTTAGTTGATTCTAAGACTTTATAATTGTAAGCAATATTATGTGTTATCCAAGAATAAATTGTATCAACTTTTTCTTTTTCAGATGAACAACTCTTCGTTAAATATGTCGTTAACAAAGGAATTGATTTAACAATCTCTTTTGGGATTTTATTTTTTTTCGTTTTTTGAGAAAATGATAGAATTGGCAAAAAGGCGATTAAAACAATTGATAAAAGTAGCTTGTGCATTGATATTAAATAATAATTTTTAGCAAAGATATATAAAAGTAGAATTAAAGAAATATTTTAATAAAAAAAGCCCGAGAAATCTCGAGCTTTTAGTCTTTGTTTTTTATATGAACTACATATTTCTTCTGTACTGACCACCAACTTCAAATAAAGCATTCGTTATTTGACCTAATGAAGAAGTTTTACTTACTTCCATTAACTCTTCGAATATATTTTTATTTTGGATCGCAGCAATTTGAATTCTTTGAATATTTGGAGCGATTTTATCTTCATTTCCTTTATGAAGTGCTTCTAACATCTTGATTTGATATTCTTTCTCTTCTTCAGTTGCACGAATAACTTCTTTTGGAAGAACTGTTGGCGAACCTTTAGAACTTAAGAATGTATTCACACCGATAATCGGAAATTCTCCTGTATGTTTCAATGTTTCATAATACAATGATTCTTCTTGTATTTTTGAACGTTGGTACATTGTTTCCATAGCTCCTAAAACACCACCTCTTTCTGTAATACGATCAAATTCAGTCAATACTGCTTCTTCAACAAGATCTGTTAATTCATCAATAATAAAACTTCCTTGTAATGGATTTTCATTTTTCGCTAATCCTAACTCTCTATTGATAATCAACTGAATTGCCATTGCTCTTCTAACTGATTCTTCAGTTGGAGTAGTAATCGCTTCGTCGTATGCATTCGTATGTAATGAGTTACAGTTGTCATAAATTGCATATAACGCTTGTAAAGTTGTACGAATATCATTGAAATCAATTTCTTGAGCATGTAAAGATCTTCCAGATGTTTGAATGTGATATTTCAACATTTGTGCTCTTGGATTAGCTTTGTATTTTTTAGCTAATGCTTTTGCCCATAATTTACGAGCAACACGGCCAATAACAGCATATTCAGGATCAATTCCATTTGAGAAGAAGAACGATAAGTTTGGACCAAAATCATTGATGTCCATTCCTCTACTTAAATAGTATTCAACATATGTAAATCCATTCGCTAACGTAAATGCCAATTGTGTAATTGGATTTGCACCAGCTTCCGCAATATGGTATCCTGAAATAGAAACTGAATAGAAATTTCTTACACCGTTATTAATGAAATATTGTTGAACATCTCCCATTAATCTCAATGCAAATTCAGTCGAGAAAATACAAGTATTCTGTGCTTGATCTTCTTTCAAAATATCCGCTTGAACAGTTCCTCTAACTTGCGTTAATGTCTCTGCTTTGATTTTAGCATATACATCAGCAGGAAGAACTTGATCACCAGTAACACCTAGTAAGAATAAACCTAATCCATCGTTTCCTTCAGGTAAATCACCTTGATAACGAGGTCGTTCAACTCCTTTTTTCTTATAAATATCAACGATTTTCGCTTCAATTTCAGCTTCTAAACCGTTTGCTTTAATATATTTCTCACAATTTTGATCAATCGCGGCATTCATAAAGAAACCTAACAACATCGGTGCAGGACCATTAATTGTCATAGAAACTGAAGTCATTGCGTGTGTTAAATCAAAACCAGAATATAATTTTTTCGCATCATCTAAACAACAGATAGATACACCTGAATTTCCAATTTTACCATAAATATCTGGTCGTAAATCTGGATCGTTACCATACAAAGTAACCGAATCAAAAGCAGTCGATAAACGTTTAGCTGGCATTCCCAAACTTACATAATGGAAACGCTTGTTCGTTCTTTCCGGTCCACCTTCTCCAGCAAACATACGTGTTGGATCTTCACCTTCACGTTTGAATGGGAAAAGTCCTGCTGTATAAGGAAATTCACCTGGAACATTTTCCTGTAAAACCCAACGTAAAATATCACCCCAACTTCTATAACTTGGAGTTACCACTTTAGGAATTTGAGAATGAGATAACGATTCAGTATGAGTATTTAAAGAAAGTTCTTTATCTCTAACTTTGAATTTGAAAACTGGAGCTTTGTATAAACCTCTTTTTGTATCCCAATTCTGAAGAATTTCCCAGTTTTTAGGATCAAAGTTTAATTTTTCTTTTTCAAATGCTTCTTGAAGATTTTTAACCAATCTATCTTTGTCTTCAATCGTTGAAGTAGAAATTGTTTCAATTGATTTATTTAAACCGTATAATCTTTCGGCAACCTCAACTTGTTCATTTACCCATTTATCATAACCTCTATTGTTTTCAGAAATTTCTGATAAATAACGTGTTCTATCCGGTGGAATTACGAAAATCTTCTCAGACATTTCTTTCGTAATTTCGAATTTCGAATGCAAATCAGCCCCTGTTTTTTCAACCACTTTATCCATGATTACCTTGTAAAGGCTATTCATTCCTGGGTCATTGAATTGAGAAGCAATAGTACCGTATACAGGCATAGAATCAACTTCTTCCTCCCATAAATTATGGTTACGTTGGTATTGTTTACGAACATCTCTTAAGGCATCTAAAGCACCTCTTTTATCGAATTTATTCAATGAAATAACATCTGCAAAATCCAACATGTCAATTTTTTCTAATTGAGTTGCTGCACCATATTCAGGAGTCATTACATATAGAGAAACATCAGAGTGATCTAAAATTTCTGTATCTGATTGACCAATTCCTGAAGTTTCTAAAATGATTAAATCATATTCAGCCGCTTTCAATACTGTAATCGCTTCAGCAACATGTTTAGATAGTGCTAAATTCGATTGACGAGTCGCCAATGAACGCATATAAACTCTAGAGTTTTTAATTGAATTCATACGAATTCTATCTCCCAATAATGCACCACCTGTTTTTCTTTTTGAAGGATCAACCGAAACTACTGCAATTTGTTTTTCTGGAAAATCAATTAAAAAACGACGAACTAACTCATCTACTAACGAAGATTTACCTGCACCACCAGTTCCTGTAATACCTAAAACTGGAACTGAAACAGATTTCGCTATTTCTTGAATATCTTGCAAAATCGGTTGAGACAATTCAGCGAAATTTTCTGCTGCCGAAATTACTCTAGCAATAGTCGGAACAAATTTTTCGTTCAATTTCGTAACATCTCCAACCATTTTATCTCCTACTGGAAAATCAGATTTTTGAACCAAATCATTGATCATTCCTTGAAGCCCCATCGTTCTTCCATCATCAGGATGGTAAATACGAGTGATTCCATATGCTTGTAATTCTTCAATTTCACTTGGTAAGATTGTACCACCACCTCCACCGAAGATTTTGATATGTGGGGCACCTTTCTCTTTCAATAAATCATACATGTACTTAAAATACTCAGTATGACCACCTTGATAAGAAGTCATTGCTATTGCTTGAGCATCTTCTTGAATCGCACAATTTACAACTTCTTCAACAGAACGATCATGCCCTAAATGAATTACTTCACAACCTGTTGATTGAATAATTCGACGCATAATATTAATCGCTGCATCATGACCATCAAACAATGAGGCTGCAGTTACTATTCTAACGTTGTTGATTGGCTTATATGGTTCTATTTTTTCCATTTAGTTATAATCTATTTTCATTTTATTAAGGAATACGAAAATACAAAAAATGCGTGAAGAAAATAGAAAAAAGTGGAAAAATTTAATATCGTTACAAGTAAAATTTGTAACTTAGCGATATTAAAAGAAAATGAGATGTGGGACATTAATTTAAAAGAGCTGGAAGAACTTCAACCAATGATTGATCGACTTTATGAGAAAAAAACGATTTTAGATAAAAATCGTCCTTTCCCATCATTTATTGTTGAAAAAATCAAAGAAAACTTGTCATTTGAATGGACATATAATTCCAATGCAATTGAAGGCAATACCATCACACTTCGAGAAACACAATTAATTCTTCAAGAAGGCATTACAATAAAAGGAAAAAGTTTAAGAGAACATTTTGAAACATTTAATCACAATAAAGCAATTGATTATTTATATACTTTAGTTAAGCCCAATTATATTTTTAGAGAAATTGATATATTAAATCTTCATGGTTTAGTATTAAATAATATAGAGGAAGATTTTGCAGGAAGAATTAGAACAGGAGGCGTTCGAATAAATGGCGCTAATTTCATTCCTCCTAATGCTAACAAAGTCCCTGATTTATTTGATGAGTTAGTAAAATTTGTGAATGAAAACCCAATGCATTTAAATGAAATTGAAATGGCTACAATCTTTCATCATAAATTTGTTTGGATCCATCCATTTTTTGATGGAAATGGAAGAACTGTTCGATTAGCTATGAATCTCATATTAATGAAAGCTGGTTTTCCTCCTGCGATCATATTAAAAGCTGATCGAAAAAAATATTACGAAGCATTAAATCAAGCTAATAACGGAAATTATTATCGTTTGTGTTTATTAATGATTCAAGCAATTGAAAGAACGTTGAATATATATTTATCATCTCTGCCAAATAGCACTTCAGAATATGATACAATTAATAATATTGTAAGCGAAGAAAGAAGTCCTTATGGAAAAGACTACATCAGTCTTTTAGCTCGTCAAGGTAAAATTGACGCCTACAAAGAAGGAAAAAATTGGTACACCTCAAAAGAAGCAATTGCTAATTATATGGAAGGAAGAAAGAGAGTTAGAAAAGTTGGCTCGTCCGACATTTCGGACTCCGCTCAACCAACAAACGATTAATTTTATAAAAATATTTATGCTGACTTCGACTCCGCTCAGTCAGCATAATATTTTCTAAAACCTTAAGATCATTTTAACATTAAATCTTCTTTGAGTCAAATAATTTGGAACGGCATACATATTCCCATCAGTTGTTTGAATCCATTGATGAGAAAGTATATTATTTATCCCCAATAAATTAAATACTTCTAAAGAAATAATTGCATCTGTAAAATGCTCACGTATTTTTTTGAAATTGTCTTTTTTCTTGTACAACAAATCATAAGAAGTTCCAATATCAACTCTGAAATAAGACTTTTGTCTCAAGATTGCTTGATATCTTTTTCCTGATGGAGGTCCGTAAGGTAAACCTGTTCCATATTGAACACCAACTTGAACACTTATGCTTTCATGTCCTGGCATTCTATCTTGAATTAACGCTCCAAAATTTACCCATTGATCAGTTGGTCGAGGAATATAACCAGGATAAACTATTGAACTATCAGCTATCTTTTGATTTTGAGTTACTCCAGGTATAATTTTTTCACCATCAGTATTGAAATAATTATAATATGAATCAGTCAATAAATTTTCTTTTGTAGATAAAATTCCAACTTTAAAAAAAGACTCAATCCCTTCAACAAATTGACCATTTACATTTAAATCAATCCCGTAAGCATAAGCCACAGCATCATTGTTAGCTAAATAAATTGTTCTTACATTATCTATATAATATGGATTCACATCCCACATATGTTTGTAATAAGCTTCAGCCGTAAATTTAAATGGAGATTTTCTACCCCACATATTAAAATATACATCCGTTCCTAAAACGAAATGCGCAGATTTTTGTGATTTTACATCAAAATTTAATTCGCCTTTTGCGGTTCTAAATTCCCTATAAATTGGCGGTTGGTAATACAATCCTGTTGATAATCTATAACGAACATCTCTTCTAACTATTCGATTATTTTCAACCATATAAACCCTAGGAAAATAGGTCAATGAAACTCTTGGCGTTATATAAAAATCGTTATTAACTGATGTATACCCAAAACGGGTTCCATAATTTAAGGCCAACCTTGAAGATGATTCTTTGATTGTATCTGAAAAATAATGATTCGTCACGATCTTGTTTCCTATTGAATCTTTTTCCTTTGTTGTTTTTGTAATCTCAACAAATTTGTTCAATTGTATTTTAGACCAAATTGAATTCATTTGCAAAAATGCTGTTGATTTCTGATTTTGTAAATTCAACTTGCTTTTAATCGTTTGATACAATTCAAAATCCGGATTGTTGACATAAGGTAAAGAATAACCTGCGGAATCCAATACTTTCCATTCACTTAATACATCTAGAAATTGATCTTGTTGGTAACTAATCCCCCATTTTAGTTTGTGGTTTTGATACCTAGTTCGCTCATCATTTTTGTATCCATTAAAAAATTGATGCTCACCATTGTGATATATATTGAATATGTTAGAATTTAATCTATTCCTAGCATGATTCAAAAAAGTCCCAACTCCTAAAGAAGCAATCGAATCTCCAAAATCATCTTTTGATGGATCAGTTTCTAATTGATTTAAATAATATTGTCCTTGAATATCATAATACTCTCTCTCATCTGAATGAAAAATCGTTGCATAAAAATCCAACTTCGTTTTTTTTGTTGGAGTCCATTTTAGAGATGTTCCACCTGTTAATGTTTGAAAAAGCGTATTCTCTTGGCCATCAAAATAAATTTTAAATCGATAGGCCTCATTAGCCAAACCAAAATCAGTTTCAGCTGTTTGAGGTGAAAAACGGTAATTATTGGATGAGAAATGACCAATAACTGACCAAGTTAAATTCTCATTTATAGCGTAATTTGTGACAAACTGAGCATCCATAAAAACAGGATTGTAAGATCCTTTCGTTGGTAAAGAATTTAACAAATATCCATTAGCACGATATCTTGCTCCTACCAAATACGTAATACGATTTCCTATTTTATTTTCTAAATGTGCTTCAACTCCTAGAAGCGAAGCCATCACTGAACCTTTAAATTTTACAGGTGTTTTGTAAGTAATATCCAAAACTGATGATAATTTATCACCATATTGAGAATCAAATCCACCGCCAGAAAATTTAATATCTTTCACTAAGGAAGAATATATAAAACTTAAACCCTCTTGTTGTCCGGAACGAGTTAAAAATGGTCTATTAATACTGAAACCATTGATATATACTAAATTCTCGTCATAACTACCTCCTCTTACATTGTAATTAGAAGTCAACTCATTATTTGAAGTAGCTGCTGTTGTATAAACTAAAGAACGTTCAACACTTCCCATTGGGATTTTTTGAACATCATAATAAGGCAGAGTGGGAATATCAAAAGGATCACCTCTTCTTGTCGTAATTCTTACAATATCAACTTCTTCAAATTTGAAACGAATTTCACCTAAATCGATCTTTGTTTTGTTTGTAAGAACAATTCGTTTATTCAACGTTTCACCAAAATATTTGAATTGAATTTGAATCGTATCATTTTCGGGTTGAATAGAAAATGAAAATCTACCTAACGAATCAGAAGTAGTTAATACTCTTTCAAATCCTGATACTTCAACCAACTCAATATTTTTACCTCTTTTATCAATACATTTTCCTACAACTTGAACTTCTTGCGAAAAAGAAGTAGTTGAAATGAAAATCAATAAAAGAAATATTATAAAACGCATTGAACAAAAATATGTACTAGAAACGATATGAGCTATATTTTATTGCTAAATATTAATAACTCGACTGAATTAATAGATGATCAAATCATTTTCAAAAGGATCTATCACATTATAAATGTCGAACAAGTGACTATAAACTTGTCCATCTGTACATAATTGAAAGAAATTCAATGAACGCTCTTGAACTCCATTTCCAGGGAATAATTTCTCTTTTAACTGATCTATTTGATTTAAGCTTTGTTCATGTTTTGACTTTTCTGCTTTAATCATCTTTTGCTCGATTCCTTCAACTTGCTTTGAAAAACGAGTGATTTCAGCTTCAGCATAACTTTCTAGACCTAAATTCATATTTTTAGCTAACTCTTTCAGTTGAACATCAAAATCTTTCACCAATTTTTCCAATCCAAAAAAATCTAATTCCTGAGATGAATTCTTCAATACAAATTGTTTTTTTAAATCATTCGAACTTTTAAATAGTTCAGAATAAGTCAATCCTAAATTTGACATTTTCTTTTCAGAACCTGCATCAATAAATAATAACGAATTTCTAACTTGAATTAATGGATAAACAATTTTTGCTGCATCAAAAACACCTTTCAATTGCAACCAATAACTCATTTCTCCACCCCCACCTAGGTAACAGAGATTTGGTAAAACCGTTTCTTGGTAGAGAGGTCTTAAAATAACATTGGGTGAAAACTTTTCAGGATAAGATTCCAATTCTTTCAATAACTCTTCTTTTGAGAATTCCCCTTTTCCTTCAATCAAAAAATCAAGTCCTTTTAATTGGATTCGTTCTCTAAAATTTTGTTCGATGTAAAACAAATTTATTTCTCTTGGATGAACTTGTAATTTTATTTCCTCTTTTGATAATTTATTATTTGTTTCTTGAACTGCTTGAAATGAAAATGATGTTTCTAATTCAGATTTCATAATAGATGAAAACTGTTTTTTCAACAACACATTATCACCATCAACTTGCACTAAACCAAAATCTTTAAATAACTCATTAACAAAAGAAAAGGTAGCCTCACCTAAAGTTAATCCATTATATTTTTCGAGTAATTTCTTAACTTCTGAATCCTCTAACTTAAACAATTCTTTAAACTCTTCAATTACATCCTTAAATGACTCAAAATTAAACCTTCCAACTGGTCCTTTCTGTTCTGTTTCCCATTTTAATGATTTATTAAATAGAGTCACTGATTGAATTTCTTCAAAGTCGTGATCTTCAGAGGCTAACCAAAAAACAGGAACAAAATTCGATTCAGGATATGTTTCTTTTAATTCTTTCGTTAACTTAATTACATGTAAAATCTTATAAATAAAATAGATAGGACCTGTAAAAATTGATAATTGGTGACCTGTTGTGATCGTGTAAGTATTTTCGCTTTTTAATAGTTCAATATTCGATTTTACGGATTCAGAAATTTCAATCTCGGAATATTGGAGTTTAATGGCATCATATAAATCTAAACGATTTTGAGAAGAATAATTTTCTTTTTTTAGGTTCATTTGCTTCTCAAAAGCTTCTTTAGAAAAAGGTTGTTGAATATATTTTTCAAGGGTATTTTGATGATATGATAAACGATTGCTGATTCCTGAAAACAATCCTGTTTCTACCCTATTAATTTTTGATTTTTGCATAACACAAATTTACTTCTTTTTTTAGAATTCAAAGCAACAGTATATTCAACTATAGTATCAGAATACATTCTTAACTAAGCTCACTATTCCAGTTACAAACACAAGAATTAGAACTCCTTTTTTAAATTGATCATTCGATAATTTTAATACTATTTTTTTTCCGAAATATGTCCCAACAACACTTACTAAAGCTAGAATAGGAAGTAGATAAAGATCATGTGAATGAACAAACCCGTTGAAAAAATAAACAACACTTCTACTCAAATCAATGGATAGATCAATAATTGAAGAGGTTGCGATAAATGCAGAAGGAGATAAATCAAAAGAAGCTAGTACTATGCCTCTAATAGCTCCACCTGTACCAATTACTCCAGCTAAAAATCCTGAAATTATTCCACCTGAAAATGAATTTACAAAAGTTGGTTTTAACTTGATGTTAGAATAAACAAATAATACGATACTTAGAACTATCAAAAAAATCCCTAAAAACAATTCTAACCGTTTTGCTTGAAAATAAGAACTTAAATAGGCACCAATTATAACAAAAATAACAGAGGGAATTCCTATCCAGAGTATTACTTTTTTATCGACGCCTTGTCTAAAAAGAGCTATTTTAGTTAAATTACTCATTACATGGTACATCGCTGTTATTCCTAAAACAGAATGAAAATCTAAAAAGTAACTTGCAATGGGAATAAAAAACAATGAAGAACCAAAACCTCCAACAGTTCCTATAATTTCAGCGATTAATGCTAATACAATGAATAATATAATATGATCTATCATTTAGTTCTTTTCTGCAATCAATTTTATTGTATTCAAAAGTGCTTCCATTCCTTTTTGAGAATGCTCAAAACCTTCTGAAGAAGAAAATCCTTTTTGAGTCCACGTAAATTTAACTTCTGAATCAGAAACCTCATCAATTGAATAAGAAACTAACGAATAATTCTCTTTTAAATCATCTATTCCCGAAAACCCAGACCAATACCAATAACTTAAACTTTGATTTAAATTAATTGATTCTACAATCCCTTTGTCCTTATATTGATGTCCGTCAAATTCACCTTGAAAAATAATTTCACTTCCAACTTTCCAATCTGTGATTGTGTCAGTTCCGTACAAATACTCCTTTATGATTTCTGGATTTGTAAGGACGTCCCACATTCTTTCTTTTGATGTATCAATCTGAATTGTTTCAGAAACTATTAATTCGTGATTCATGTTACAATCTATTTACACGAAGTTAATCATAAACATGTAAAACTATTTAAATCATACTAATTTAAAATAAGAAAGCCTTTTTTAGAATCGACGGGTATGTCTTACTAAAAAAGGCTTTTCTTGTACCTAAACTACTACTACTAACTACATGACAAATTTAAGTAGCTTTTTGTCAGTTTTCAAGTTTTTAAGACCTTACTGTATAAGTGTTTAAAAAATTAAGGTAAGTGTTTTTACAAATCTAAAATGGACATTTCAATCCTATTCAATGAAAATAAAAAAGAGCTTAAAGAATAATCTTAAAGCTCTTTTTTAGTACCTAACCATTACTAAACTAAACTACAATGTACTATGAGTACTGAACAAAAATAAGTTATTATTTTATTGAAATTTAGAATAGCAAATCGAATTGTATAACCGTCAACAATTTACTGATAAATGTCTTATTCTATTATAGTCAAGTAGCCTGTAACTACATTTGAACCAAAAACAGATGTCGAATAATCATACTTCTGGCTAACCACTTCAACTTTATAGAAATAAACACCAGCGGGTAATTCTCTTAAATTTTTATTTTTACCATCAAATGAATTATCATAATATTCATTTTCATATACCACATTCCCCCAACGATTTAAGAAAAGCACTTTAACTTGATCATAATCTTCTAAATTTTTAATCAAAAAGAAATCATTTACATTATCATTATTAGCTGTAATAACATTTGGTACAGTTATAGGACATTGATCATATACACTGAAGGGAACAGAAATTGAATTATTACAATTATCAAAAGCATATAAAGTATAAATATTCAAATTAGGGACTAAATTACTTGTAAACTGAACAATTGTATCATTAGAACCTAACCCATTTAACCACGAGTATGAATAAGGTGGTTTTCCATTTGTTATTAAAGAAGTTAAACTAAATACATTGTCTGTTTCATCACAAACATTTAAGGAATCAATCGCCGAAGCAATCATTGGAAAGTAATCGGTTAATATTAATGTAGTATCTAAAGAATAAGGGATTCCTGTACAATGGTCTATATATTCTAATACTAAACGAACAGTTTCATCACCTTCAGTAGGAGCGTTAAATAATGTATTAATATAAATAGTATCTGAATATTGATTACGAAATAAAGTGTCCTTCAGTGGAAGTAAATCAAAATCACTACCATTTACCGCTGTTCCTATTGATGATATTGAAATTATCTCCTCTGCAGAAGCATCTTCTCTAGTGATGATTATTTGAGCATTTTCACATCCTTCAATCAATGAATTTGTCCCTGTCGAGGTTACAAGTTTAATATCGACTGAATTATTTTTTTGAAAACCTGAAAAATAGGCAAACATTGAAAAACCATTTCCACTTTGAAGAATCCCACAATGAATATAGGATGATGATTCCAATAATATGTCTGCCCCATTTAATACATTCGTTTCATCAAATTTATATAGATTCCAATCAGCATTCACAACTACAGGATTCGTCAAAGGAACTCCATTCAATGTTGGAACACTTATAGGATGACTAATAACATATGCATCGTAAGTCAATCCTAAAAAATCTTTGGTTTGAATAATTTTTGAACCAGTACAACTTAATGGTGGTAAAATGGTTTGACCAGCTTCGCAACTAATACCAGAACCTTGAGCTACAAGAATTGGTTTATCTGCTAACACATATTTATAATCAAATGTATTTACGCCATTTGAAAGAGTTACAAAATCACCTGTATTTACTAGTAAAGCATTCGCTCCTCCATTGATTGAATAATAAGTACTATCTTGAGTTGCTACAATAGTAAATTGCTCTAAAGTTAAACTTCCAGCACCTTTTACAATTAAGTAATCAAGTCCTCCTAGCTCATCAGGAATTAATTGATCAGCGATTGGATCTCCACATCCACCTGGAGCTTCAAAATTAGCACTAGATGACACACAAATTTTCTTATTAGAAGTGATTGCAGTACCTATATTGTTTCCAAGACCTATTGAATTGATTAAAATAGATTCTCCTGCATTCAAATTAATTTGCTGATTTGCATTATTTGCAATATTCACTATCGTACCATTTTCAATGGCTAAAATACCATAAACCAAATTCGTTGCTCGGTAACCAATCATTCTGAAATTTGTACCCAATCCTTTTTGACCTTTGCTGGTTAATGAATAATTTCCATTCATAGAACCTAAATAAAAATCATTGGCAATATCTCTAACGTTTACAGCTATATCTAAGTCAGAACGAACAATTAAGCCTTCACTTAATAAGACAGTATTATTGGTTAAAAGTTCAACACCTGGAGCTGTGTTTTCAACAATATGCCTTACAGGAAAATCTTTAACAACCAATGTATCAAAAAGAAATTGACCATTACTTTTAAATACATTTACCGTTACAACAGAAGTCGAAGTTGTCGAAATAACTAATTCTGTTTTATTATTTAAATAAGAAATCGCAACTGGAGGTATGATATGAAGTGTATCATATTGACTAAATAGGGTATTTACAATAAGTTGTAAAAATATGACAACACCTAATTTTTTCTTCATGAAAATAAGCTAGTAGTAATAAATAATGAATTGAAATTACTCAATTAATTTTTAATCCCAGCTGACTTTAAACATTTTTTAATCTTTTTCTCGTGAGCATCTCTTTCATCTGGAGTTTTGCTATCATCCATTACTAAGAATGCTTTACAATGTTGATCAACAACCTCCATTCTTTCCATCAAATTATCGTCAATATTACCGGCTTTAATTTGTTTATTTAAGGAATCATTCACTATAACACAATGACAGAAATCCCATTGCTCGCCATACTTTTGCTCAATCTTCGCTTTATTTTCCAAAAATTCTGCATCTCCTGTTGTAGAAGTATCTTGAACGTTACTCATTTGAATAGCTTCGACTGGTGATTCAGCAGTTTCAATACGATTCATATTCAAACCACACATTCCACAATCAACGGCTTTTTTTTCTTCACAAGAATTAAAGATAAGTAGCCCAATAAATAAAGCAAGTGTTTTTTTCATTTTCAGTAAATAATAAATGTTGAAAATAGAAATATTTTGTGAAATAAAAAAATTGTCCTATTAAAACATACTAAAACTCTTCAAACGTAACAACACCATTTGAGGTATCATAAAATGCAGAAACGATACTTACTTTCTTTGAACTAATTTCATCTTTTACAAATAGACTTCCAAGTAAAATCTCTGTTAATGAATTATTTGTATTCGCTTTAATTACCCTGTCTAACATTTTAGGATCTGATGAAAAAGTCTGTTCATCACAATTACATGCTTTAATAGAACGTTCAATCTTAGAAGTCAATGATGTATATTTTCCTTCATGACTAGATTTTATAGCATACGTGACAGCTCCACAATTTGAGTGACCTAAAACTACAATTAATTTTGTACCTATTTTTTGACAAGCAAACTCTATACTTTCAATTATTTCTTGGTTAATAATATTTCCAGCTATTCGAATAGAAATAATATCTCCAATACCTAAATCAAAAATCAGTTCTGGACTCGTTCTAGAGTCAATACACGAAACAACTACAGCAATTGGATTCTGCCCAACTGAAGTAGCATTAATTTGTTGACTAAAATATTTTTCTGTTATTTCACCTTTTACAAATCTTTCATTTCCTGATTTTAAGATATCTAAAATCTCAGAAGGCAATAATTTTTCTTGTTCATCTTTATCAATAACATTAACAAATTGAATTTGATCTTCTATTTGATGACTTCTTTTTAAACCTAAAATATTTAGATTAATAGATTTTTCAATCGCTATTGTATTCTTAAAAATATCTATTAGTTCTAGAATATCTGTATCAATATAATCGCTAAATTTTGCATCCAAAATAACATTCGAATTTTTTGGTAAATTCCATAGTGTATTTTTAATTGAAGCTTTATTTAAAAATGAAACTTGGTTCGGCAATTCAATTGTAATAGTTTCTTTTACATTTACTTTTTCTCGTTTAATTTTAAACGGATTTTTGTAATTACTTTTTAGTAAAAAAACTATACTAACACTTAATCCAATTAAAATACCAACTAATAAATCTGTAAATAAAATAGCAATCACTGTAACAACAAAAGGAATAAATTGATTCCAGCCTTTTTTGTATTTTTCAATAAACAAAGTCACTTTTGCTAATTTATAACCTGTCAAAATTAAAATCGCTGCTAAAGATGCTAAAGGAATCAAATTTAACAATGGACTGATTAATAAAATGCTTAATAACAAAAATATACCATGATAAATTGTAGACATTTTTGTTTGACCACCAGCATTAATATTAACTGAACTTCGAACAATAACAGAGGTAATAGGAATCCCACCTATTAAACCAGAAACAACATTCCCTACACCTTGAGCTAATAACTCTCTATTAGGAGATGCTTTTCTTTTATGTGGATCAATATTCTCTACTGCTTCAAGATTTAATAATGTTTCAAGTGATGCAATTGCAGCAATTGTACCTCCAACGATCCAAACATCTTTATTTGCAATTGATTTAAAACTTGGAAAAGAAAAAATCGACTGAAAATTATCAATTTTAGGAATATTCACTAAATGCTCGTGATGAATATATAAAAACGGAACAAAAT
>Ga0315909_10002501_pt1 | contig 23540 bp, 28 predicted proteins | sample LakEriMetagenome_11_FD_203527 | JGI IMG/M metagenome (GOLD analysis project Ga0315909, IMG submission 203527) | Freshwater fungal communities from buoy surface, Lake Erie, Ohio, United States - Buoy 2 MA125 | ecosystem: Environmental > Aquatic > Freshwater > Lake | place: USA: Lake Erie, Ohio...
CGCACCAATCGATTGGGGTAAAGAACCCTTGGAACCATTTAATATACCTGTGTCTAATTTCTTAAACCCAAAACTATCTTATGATAGTTATGATGGACGAATGTCTGTGTCAAATGAAAAGGCAAATGAAATAGAAAAATTAACAAAAAAAATGTCAAAAATGCTTGCCAACCAATTTGGTCAAAATGACGATGATGGTAACCCTCTGAATGGATATACACCGAAAGGAAGTCCGGTTCCCGGAACTCCGAATAAAAAATCTGATTTGGTTAAAGAAGATTTGGCGGTTTGGTTTGGAACAAAGAAAAAACCAAAAGGGAGCAAACAACCAAAAGGTCCTTGGGTTAATATATGTAGAAAAAAAGAGGGTGGGGGTCATCCTCCTTGTGGTAGACCGGAAGCGGAAAGTAAAGGTTATCCAAAATGTAGGGCTGCCGGAGTTGCCTCCAAAATGACAGATTCACAAAAAAAGGCCGCTTGTGCACAAAAAAGAAGAGCAGAAAAATCTAATCCGAAGGTTGGTACAGGGAACAAACCAAAAATGACAAGTTACAAACCAAGAAAAGAATCTATAAAAGAAACAATAAGAAGAATCTTAAAAGAAAGTTTTAGTTAATCTTATCTAATATCGCCTTCATTGAGTGTTTTATATTACTTCTGATTTCTTCTTCCAATTCGACTCTTCTTTCTTCTAATTCATTGTCGAACATTGTAACTATTTCATCATAATTTTTTGTATTCTCAATATAAATGTTATAACTATATACGTGATTAATTAAACTTATTGAGACATTATGAATAACTATGAACATATCGTTTTCGTCATTTTTAATATATCTTTTATTTGACAGGGGTGCGATAGTCAATTTGGAGGTTTCTTTTGATATTAGTTTTTTACATATTTCCATTGCGAAGACTTCTTCTTCTCTCAAAGGGGGAGTGGGGTCAAATCTTTCTTTTAATCTTAGGTAAAATTTATGTAATAACTTAATTAGATAATTTTGATTTGTTAGGTTCATATAAATTGTTTTGACAAAAATACAACAATCAATTGATTGTACAAAAAAATTAGTTTATTTTTATAAAAAATACATATAATGAAAAAAGTACAAAATGGTGACACAGTAAGTGTCAATTACACAGGAAAATTTGAAGATGGTACAATATTTGACACATCTTTAGTTGAAGGTAGAGAACCTATCAAAACAACAATTGGACAAAAACAAGTAATTCCCGGGTTTGAGAACGGACTATTGGAAATGGAAGTCGGAGAAAAGAAAACAATTGAAATTGAAGCCGAAGATGCTTATGGTTCATATAAATCAGAAATGATTTTTGATGTACCACGAGAGCAGTTCCCGGAAGGAGTAAAATCGGGAGACGTATTAACCGCTCAAAGTCAAATGGGTCCCGTCAACGTAACAGTATTAGAGGTTAATGAATCAACCATTAAAATTGATGCTAATCATCCTTTAGCCGGTAAGAAGTTAATTTTTGACCTCGAGGTTATGGGTATTGATTAATTTAAGAATTTTACTATATTTATACATAGTTGGTATGGTTTTTGATGCCAACAAATAAACTATTAAAAAACAAATATGAAAAAAGTTTTTTTAATTTTAGGTTTAGCGATTTCGACCTTGTCATTTGGACAGAAAAAATCCGATAAATTTGTTAGCGGTACTGTAACAGTATCTAAAGAGAAGGGTTCGGACGCAACATATGAAGTTTCACCATTGTTGGGTTACTACGTAACTGATAAAGTATCTGTAGGAGCGTTCGGTAGTATTTCTAAAGATGGTGCTGATAAAAGCACGAGCGTAGGTGTTTTCGGAAGATGTGACTTTTTGAAAGTCTCTAAATCAACAACTGTATGGTCTCAAGTTGATATTTCAACAAGTACTGATGAAGTTGCTTCTGTAAAAACAACCGCCACTTCAGTAGGTCTTGGTTTAGGATTAAATCATTCTATAACATCCAAATTAGACCTTACTTTGGGTTTAGGACAATTGGGCTCTTTTGTTAGTTCAGAGGGTAATACACAATTATCTTTAGGATTTACAGGTATCGAAAATCCTTTTGTTAAACCAACTGTAGGATTACTTTATAGATTCTAATTCTAATTTAGTTAATCTAATTAACCCCTTCTTTATGGAGGGGTTTTTTATTTGTATAAGATATTTATAGTTATGAAATTTTTACTCGAAAGTAGAAGGGGTGAGTTATTCAACAAATATATGAGTGAATATGACCCTCAAATCCTCAATACTGTTTTTAATGATGAGTTTTCTAAAAGAACAAATTATAAGTATGTAGATTGGATACTAAGCCATTTAGAATTCCCTACAAATCCTCACGCACTAGAGGTTTTAGAACTCGTTAAAGAATTTGATAGAATTGGAAAAAATCTCGAAGTAAAAGATTTAAATCAATACCCCGATATTGCGGAACTAAAGGGTGTCATTGAAAACTACACTTCAAAATCACAAGATAAGAAAATAGAGGGGGAGGCGGTCAAAGTTTATGAAGATAATAGAGTCTTAATTATCAAACCATTATCTCACAAAGCGTCTTGTAAATATGGTGCGGGAACAAAGTGGTGTACAACCCAATCATCTCCCGGTTATTTTGACAAATATACAAGTGGTAGAGGTCAGTTATTTTACCTAATTTTTAAGGGTGTTGATAGTTCAAACAAGTTCTATAAAATTGCAATACATAAGAATGGTGGTGAAGAAACTTGGTGGGACTCAGTTGATAATAATATGCCACACAGAGAGGTTGAACTAATTAAAGTAGGTCTTGGAAAAGACGCTAATTCTGCAATAGAACAAGTATATAAAACTTCAATCCCTGACCAACTTAGAGATATTTTCAAGAATGAATATTCTACCATATATGACGGAGGTCAAGAAAATTGGATGAAGTCAATTGGAAAATCTCTCAAAATAGGATTTTACAATCCAACTTATTTCGGTGAAGGAGATGGAAGAACATATTTAAACATTGATTATGAAGTTATAGTAGGAAATGAAAAGATAGAGGAAGGTACCTGTTTTTTGGTAATCGGGGAAGTCTCTGATAATTACATATATGTCAATGGTGGTGGTGTAGAAGCAAATGATGAATTTATAGCTCCGGTTACAATAGAATCCCTTCTTAATTTTACATTCCCAAATTTACAAATCTCTATAATGGGAAACCACTATATGGAGGGACCAAAAAAAGGTCTTAAAATTTTTGAAGAATTTTGTGGTCGTTTAGGGGCACATATGAGAAGGGTAATTTTGGACGATGAAAATTTCCAAAAATACTTACTCAAAGATAAAAAAATATGGCGTCCAAATAGATTCAGTTATGGTTTTACGTTCAAAAGAAAAGGTCTAATAAACAAACTTGTTGACTATATTGATAGTGGTAATTATGGTAACGCAATTGATTTCTTGATTGATGCCAAAATTCTTAAGAAAGAAGTCACACCTGATGGAGAAGTGAAATATATTGGTAAGAATGGTTATATACAACCAAAAGGTTATTTTAGTTCGTTCTTTGCCTCGGCAATTAGTGCGGGAATAATTTCCTACAAAAGAGAAAATAAGAAATACTATTTAGTTAAAGGACCTAACTTTGATGACTTTAAGGAAGGTAAATTAGTTGCAGATTAAACCACTCTTTCGGAGGGGTTTTTTATTTCTTAACAATATGGTGGGGAACATCTTTTTTTCCCATCTAATCCGGGTTTTGTTCCTTTACAAACCTGTACCCCGTAACCATTACTATAAGCAGAGGGAAAAACTTTGAATTTTGATTTAGCGGCAGCATAACCTCTTTTACATAGCTTAGTTCCGGATTTTTTACGTCCTTCTTCAATCATATCATTGTCCATTCCCATCTCACCTTTTTTCGTTTCATTCATCAGGAAGTCGAAAACTTGGTCCATATTGTTTTTTGCTTCTGCAATATGGTCTTGAGCCCAATCGTGACCACTAGATAATATGTTTTCTACTGTATCCTTATCCATTTCCAAAAGTATATCACACTGTCTACGCATTTGTTGTAGATTACTGAAGAACATATATCTTTCAGATTCTTGCTCATTCATTACTTTTTCAATTATTCGTGATAAATCTTTTTCTGTTAGTTTTACTTGTCTCATTTTATTTATTCGGATTAAAAGCATTTAAGAAGTTTATGAAACTGCCCCACTCTTTACTTATTGCGTCAAATATTTCCTTTTCAGTGTAATTTGTTTTATCTCCACTCAAATTAAGTCTTCCTCTCAACCAATATGATGTGTTTCTGTTTATTTGATTTGTTTCTTTCCTAATTACAGTATAAATCTGTTTTGCGGTGTACCCGTCACTATCTCTTACCTCAGGATTGGAACTAATATATGAACTGAACGCAGTATTAAATTCATTACGACCTGACCTATCCAATTTTTCATTATATTGATTATAATCAGGATTCAAATAAAGTCTAAACTCATCTTTACTTTGTTTTGCATCAATCTTTTGTTGTTTCTCAACCTCTTTTTGATATAATTTATCTTCCTTTGATTGTTGTCTATCGTACCTTTTGTCAGCCTTGCATCTAGCATCCTCAGCCTTACATTTACCACCCTCATCGGCAGCCCTTTGAACTCTAATGTCAATTTGTTCGTTAATTGATTTTCTGATAATTGTTATGAGCTCAGATTCTGTAATTCTTATAGTTCTTTTCATTTATTTTAACTATTTAGTCCGTTGATACCTCCAATTACTATCGCGTTCATTTGATATACAGTACCTTTTTTTCCATCTTGGTCGAGAGTTGAATAAGTTACAGGATGAGGAGGTTCGGCCAAAGTATCATTCCAAGTGCCACCTGAATAGCTACCAGTTTGTCCGGTACCATACTCGTAATATAAATTAACTAAAAAGGTTCCGAATGGAGTTTCAGTTGGTGTTGGGGTTGGGGTTTTCGTTGGGGTTACTGTACTTGTTTGTGTTGGTGTCTTAGTTACGGTTGGAGTTACAGATTTTGTTGGTGTATTACTTGGAGTTAAACTTGAAGTTGGTGTATTGGATGGTGTAACAGATTTTGTTGGAGTATTACTTGGAGTTACGCTAGGTGTTTGAGTTTTTGTTACTGTAGGTGTTTGTGTATTTGTTGCGGTTACACTTGGTGTAGGTGTTTTAGTTGTGGTCACACTCGGTGTAGGTGTTTTGGTTGTGGTTGGTGTTGGGGTATTTGTTGGTGTGTTACTAGGAGTTGCAGTTTTTGTTGGGGTATTAGTAGGTGTTCTAGTTGGGGTTGGGGTATTAGTAGGAGTTTTAGTTGGAGTAGGAGTAATCGCCAAACAGGTTGCGCAATCGTTGTAATTTGTGGACATTGTACTAACGGCATCAACTCCTGTTGCGGGTTCTGCACTATCAACAATCTCATAGCAACCCTCGGAAGTTGCACCTGTAAATGTAAGGTAATAGTTACCCCCCACGGTTGGTAACGAAGAGCCATCGAAATCTATATTTAGTGCTGCTCCTCCAGCACAAGGTGCGATATAATATGTTACTAAAGCCATTTTTTATATATAAATATTAAAGTTTATTTGTTTTTCTACTTTTTATTGACTATTTGGAAAGATAATTCTTTTTTATATGTATCTTTCTGACCGGAAATATTTACACGAATATCCACAAAATATTGATTTGGTATTTTGTCTCTCGTATCGAATATGAAGTAATATTCATTCGGTGTTCTATTAATCTCAGTCCAATCTTGTACTTGCACTTCTGTCATTCCTTCTCTAACATATATTCTATAGAAAGCAACTATATTTGATAGTAATGTTTGAGTTGAATAAGCCTTTTTAATTATTACGCCGACTTTTCTAATGTCGGTGTTTAATATTTTTTCATCTTGTTTTATACCATAAAAATCAAACCCGAAAATTTCAGGTGTGTTTGTTGACGTTCCTATTTGTATTCTATTACTCAAAGACTTCAAAACAAATTGATTTTCTACATTTGGTATGTAGTGACTATTGTAGATTAAATTTGACCAAGTATCATAGTATTCACAAGGACTTTTGTCGTTTACAAATACATTAGGTATTGTTATTTCATATACACCCCTTGTTCTTGTACAAGCGGTTAAATCACCAATTTTTAGATTACCTAATCTATCTGAAATGTTAACAACAGGGTTTTCATCGAGAACTATCGAATCACCATTTTGATAAGTGTAAAGATATAATTTATTTTCTTGGTTTTTTACAAAATTGTTTCTATCATCAGATATCAAATCATTATATGTGGTTTCCAAGAAAGGTTCATAAAAGGTTTGAGTATGTCTTGTGAAAAAACCAACACTATACGTTTCAGTTAGACCTGTGATATTTTCAACTTCGGGTAAAAAAGCAATACCCCAACCAGACACATTTGAAATGGTTCCATTCAATATACCATTTATTTCATTGGTCATATCAAAATCAATATCTTCATTACCAAATTCAAAATGTTGTCTATCAACAATAATTAAATCTTGATAATTTACAACACCATTATTCTTGTTATTGTAAATACCTGGTTCATCCCAAGTTGATATTGTTGTTGTTTGGTACCAATTCGATGGCCTTTCTGAAAAGGTTTTATCATTGGTTATTATAAGATTTCCACCTCCCACTTGTGGGTTGTTTGAAGACAAATCAAAATCATTAAAATCATACCCAACTCCTTCATCCCAAACTTGTGTCTCTAAATTTAATTTTTCCGGTATCCTGAATAAAATCAGGTCAAATGAAGTTGCTCTTCTTCTACCACTAGACATCTTTGTATTAAGGAGTTCTTCATCGAACGAAGAAGTGTTTGTCATATGGAAACGATGACTTAAATTGTTTCCGCAATCAGTAGAAATAATTTTACTTTCAATATTTAACGTCAAACTTGATAGGTCTATGTCAAAAATAAATCTTGTAAAACCATAATTTGGTATTAAAAAATCTGATGCACCAAAGCTCAGCTCCATAACAGGGTTCCTACCTGTATTAACGTAACTATTGGAAATTAATGTATTGTTCCTTTTTAAATAAGACCTAAAAATTGACATTGATTCTTTTATAATAAATATCAATTCAAGCGAATATGTTCATTAAGAACTTTATTTGGTGCGTTTTGGAGTAAACTTAATAATGTTGTGACATTTGAACCGTCTTGTGTAACCGGTACAGGAGGGAGACCCGGAAACGCGTGTGTGTGAGTCACCATAAATCTAACAATATAGTTTAATAATTCTAACAACTCTTCTCCCCTTACTGAACTCGAAGTTTTGGGGACTATTTCGTCCGAATATACGTCATTTGTAATTCCATATAAAGTACCATCAAAATTAATTTTTCCCTTACCAGGTATTGTTGAATTGTGCGATAAAAAACATATCTTGTTGGCACCAACAGATGCAAAAGTAAGTGGGGTATTATTATATTTGTATATTGGTAATTGAATATTTTTCGTTGTTGTTGGCGTACCAACTTTATCTTGAGTATATATTAAACCCCATCCATTTATTAATGTTGTATTATTAAGTTTTATACCATTATAAATTTGATTGACATTTTTTTGTATTATAGGGGTTATAGTTGTGTTTGTTTTGGATGTCATAAATTCATACATTTTATTGGATGGTCTATAAAAAATTGGAAATGGTTGTTCTTGGAATAGATTTCTTTGTCTTGATACAGAAAATGTTGACCAATCATTATTACATTCATTTATAAAATTATTAATAAATTTAATTGTGTCATTTTTAGAAAGAAGGACAAAATTTCTTTCGTGTATCAAACTTTTGAACTCATCTACATTAGAATCAACTTTTAATTCTGCAGAATTTGTTTTCAAATCTGGTTTTAACTTGTAAAGGTATACACTACCCGCAAATTTATTTTCATTATTTTCCGGGTTTGTTATAACCCACTCGATTAGATATTTTACTGATACTACAACTTCGTTATTTTGTACAAATGTTTTTACTTCATCCAGTATTTTAATACTATCAAATTTAGAAAGTTGTAGGTAGGCCCTTGTATTGTTAGCAGCAGGAATTTGGTTGGGGTTTATGTTACCAATTGTTTTACCGGCCCTTAATAAAACTTCATCTTCTTTAACTATCAAATCCGCACTACCCCTACCCATAATCGCATTATCTCCGGGTTCCGGGAAAACCCCAAAGTTCGGTGGGTCAACATAACTTCCATTATTATCTAAACATTTAAGTTCTAAGGGGTTTTTGTACTGTCCTCCCAACCCCAATTCAGTTTTCATACCCTCAATATATTCACCGGGGGACGTTGTTGGATTTGAAAAAGAACCTTGTACGTAAAATTGATTTTGATATTTATAATCGCTATTGTAATAGAAAACATAAATTAATTCATCTTTTTTTGGAACTTGGTAAAGAAAATAAGGTAGTAGTGGATTGAATAAGAATGGGTCCCTTGAGGTCCACTTATCCTTTTCCTCATTGTAAGGGGGGTTAGTTATACTTCCTATAGCGGCTGTATTATCGTGAACAGTCGACTCCGCCCTCACTCTACCCAACATCAAGGGGTCTTGGTTATCCAAGACCTTAAAAACATAAAACAATGGTTTAGTTTTACTCATCTACTTTTCTATTTTTATATTCACTCAAAATGATATTATATATTTGTTCAACTTTATCTAAATGCAGAGTGAAACTAATGATATTTTGTTTTGTAATTTCAAATTCATTTGTTAACTTATCCATATACTCCACAAGAGTGGCGTTTGGTAGATTTTTCAAATTTCCTTTTTGCGAAATTATACTTTCTATTTCTATTTTTGTCATATTATCTTTTTTTAGCGAAAACTCTAAGTAATCCACCAACAACTGGCGGTACTAAAACTGTTGCATCAATAGTCCCATTCTCAGACTCTTCTTTATCCATACCTTTAACTATAGAACCCATAAACTGATTCATCAAATTCGGAGAACCATCAGGCAAGTTCCCTGTGGGAACTCCTAAAGTTTGGAGTAGTTCTAATGTGTTAATTTGCGCTCTTTCAGATGAAAAACCGGGTAGAAGTTGAGTCAAAAAAAGTAATGGTATTGGTATACTGTTTCCACGACTGAAAGTAGAATTTATTAGATTTAGTAAATTTAATATATCATCAATTAAATTTCTACACTTTCTATAATCTTTTATAATATTCGCAATGATTATACCAAGTTGTACTAGTCTGATTATAATGATATATTTTTTTCTTGCTGCGGATTTTTTTATGTCTAGAATTGCCGTCTGAAGCAGATTTAAAATATCTCTTTTCAACAAATCAAATAATGTTTTCAAAAATTCTGAGTTAATTTTTGTGGTACAATTTATAACAAAGGTTTTAAATTTTTTTAAAAAATCTACCGGGTCACTTATCAAATTATTTACTTGTTGACCAGAGGTTGTACCTGAGCTAAGATAAGAATTACCGGATTGTATGACAGGGTTTACTTGATTTATCGATGAATTTACCGTGTTTTTTGCCCCTTGTTCTATAACAGATATCATCACAAATATAGGTAAAAGAACTTTCGGGGTTAGTATTCCTGAAGCGACCGCTCTCGGTAAATTTTTTATTATGTCTTTGTTTATTGATGCATTTATTTGTACTCCGGATGGTACTAATGGGACCCAATTTGGATTGTCACCAAACGCGTCAATAATTTTTTCTATAGTCTCTATATTTTGCTGTTCTGTATTACCACTTAAATTATCACGAAAATCGTCAATCAAATTAATTAATGTTTCAGTATCCACTGGTAATTTAACATCCCCACAACTCTCAAATTGAGTAACCCCTTGTTGTATGTTATTAATTTCGTTTTCAATGTTTCTCAAATCCACATCGGAAAACTCGAAAAAATTATCATCCAAACCATCTTGTTCCGCAACTTTCGCATTTCCGGAAATATCAATTTCAGTTCTGTTGTCTTGACAAAGTCCTAATATTCTTGTAAGTATTCTGTCAAATTTTGATTTATTAGTTAGTTCTCTATAAGAAATATTTGCCTTGATTGATACAAAACCACTTGCATAGTTTAGTAAAGTGGCGACGAGCGTAACAGGGTCAATTAATTTTATTGTTTTATAATAATCCGTAAGGAATTCACCAACTCGGTTATTTGTTGAATTTGAATTATTACTATTTGAACCGACTCTGTCCAATAAGAAGACTCTGAAGAAATCTCCTGACACACCTAAATCATTGGTATTAGAATAAGTAATATCAAACAACCTTTGTTCAGAAATGCCGTTGTAAAAGTTACCATAATCCCTACTATAAAGTGTGGAGGGGGAGTTTAATCGGTAATTTAACATTTTATTTAGTGGGTAGTTTATATTACCACCATAAGGCTTGAATATAGGGTCGGCATTCGGTTCGAATTTTTCGTAATAGGATTTACCTAAACTACCATTTGGGTCAATTTTTAAATTGCCCATAAAATCAATTGATGACACTGGAATATATGTTCCTTGGGAAACAGGTAAACTACTAATATAATTAAAAGGGTTTACTGAAGGTAATGTAATACCTTTATAGTTTTGTTCATATGAACAACCTAAAGCTTTGATGGTTTCATCAACTATTATCTGTAAAACTTTGGATTCCATAGACAACGCGGTTTCCAAAACTTTTTTTCTTAAGTACTTAAAAGTTGCCGAACCTCCACCCCTTGTTGTTGATAACAAATTCAACATTTGGTCCATCGATGTTGGAACATCCGCCTGAAATTTTTTGGTTTTGTTTTGTAATTGACCTAACTGAGTTGCGGTATTCGCAAAAGAAGAAGACAAGCTGTCTCCGGCTTTACTACTGAGAGATTTAAAACTTTCTGAAGTTTCCCTATATATTCCTAATGATTCAACCCTTTTCTGAATTCCTAACCAATCTGAATTATTATCCGGCATAAACTATTAAATTTTATAGTTCTGTTCATCATTGGATATATCTTTCTCTAATAAGTTTTGTAGTAAATCATCATCCAAATCTGCCAAGGAAAAATTATCATTTGTATTGTTTGATTTTTCCCATATTGTAGATTGTAGTTTGGAAAGATTAATTTTCTTTTCTACACAATCATTGACTATTTTTTGTTGTTTTTCAATTACAGGTCCGATTGAAATCATATCAACCGGGTCTTTCATCATTGACAACATTTTATTCTGAATTCTTATAGCGGTTGTTCTTTGTTCTACAAGTTCATTATATATTTCTTGCATTAAAGCCAATATAGACTCTTTTGTAAAATTAATTTCTTTTTTTATTGGTCTTCCCATATTAATAAATATGAAATGATTAGTTTTTAAATTTTACTTGAACAATGTGATAAAGTTTTTTAAATCTTTTTATCGAAGTTCTTATTTCTTTCGTATTCAAGTTTGTCATTTCCCTAAGTGATAGTAAAATGACATTTTTATTAAACTTATTATTTTGTGTGCCAAAAAATATTTCTTGGTAGTTATTAAAAAGGTCTATCAAGGCAATCCCTAACTTCTTTTCATTATCATTCAATTCTTCTTTTTCTATAAATTCTTTTAGTTCAGAAACGTAGGAATCAATTATATGTTCAGTATCAATAATTTCAGTATCGATTGTGTACGTCAAGTCAGGTCTTTCTTCAAGTGAAGATGAAATATCTTCATATGATATTTTTCTATTGGTCTCTTTTTGGTCTTTAATGATTTGACCCATAAGATAATTTTTACAGATAGTTCCAAAATAAGAATATGCCTTCTTATTTTTCGATGGTTTGAACTTATCTACTTTTGTCATCAAAAAAGAATGAGTATCCGAATTTATTTCTTCGAAATCCATCTCTTTTCGATACAATTTGTAACGTCTTATTATTGAGGAAATCATTTTATCCAAAGGATATCTCAAGAACTCATTATAGATTTTATTTTTTTCTTCTGAGGTTTTTGCAGTCAAAAATTCCTTAACAGCGTTTTCTTCTCTAACATCAAAATAATTTTCTTTTTGTGATTTTCTTCCTCTTTTTTTTGACGAAACATTATCTGTATTACCGGACAAGGTTTCTGACATTATGATATTTGTGGTTCATATTTTATGACTCTATCGTCTATAAAAAAATACTCTTTTTTTGCGGTTTGAACCCAAAAATTTACTTCTTCGTTGGACATTTTCAAATCTCCGAATTTATAATTCCAAAAAAGAGACCCTTCGCGCATGTTTGTGTGCCTATATCCAATTTTAGGTATGGACATAATTGAGACTGAGTTATATGTAAATCTCAATAAGATTTCATATATAAAAGTTAATTTTATTGAAGGTTTAAAGTATCCAAAATCATCGAAAACCTTTTTTCTGATTAGGGAGCCGGCGGTTTGGAAATTTTGATAATTCAAAAGTGTGTCATTCGTAAGGTAACCCATTTCTTGAGTAAAATTAGCAGCAAAAGTTGCCTCATTTGTAAATCCTGCAAACATATTCTTATCATCGGTATCAACTACAACAGGTAAGAAAATATCAACATTAGGGTAAGAAGACACATATTTAGAAAAATTTTTAAACCATATTGCCGAATATTCATCATCATATTCGAATAATGACACCCACTCACTTTTTGAAGATTTTATGCCCAAGTTTACTTGTTCTGAATAATTAGGCTCTTTATCCCAAAGTATTTTAGTGACATTGAGATTTCCAAAGTCAAAATTTTTTAAGAATTCTTTCAATTGTTCTTCTTCTGAATGTACAATAATAACTTCTTCGGGTTGGAATGATTGTAATTTTATTGATTCGATTGCTTTGTTGAAATATTCTGAAAAGTCTTTTTCTATTGCAGACTTTAAAGGTAAAATTATTGAAACTGATAAATTATTTTCCATATTAAGATATTTGTTGTTCTAATGATTCAATTCTTGTGTTTATGTATTTTTCGAAAAGTGATACAACATTATTTTCGAATTTTTCTTTATTTGTGAATTTTTGCGATGTTTCTAAACCCTTTTCATATAGTTCAGGTTTTATGTTATCTTCCAACCAATTTTGAATGAAGTCCGCTATGAAGTCAGGTAAAGAAACTTTATCATTTACCCATAGACCATTATCTTCTTTCATCCATTCAGGTTGTAAGTCTGGTACAATTCCCATTACCGGAACACCACAATTCATTGATTCGAGTGGAAATGTTCCGAAAGAACTTATTTCATCTATCCAAACACTTAAAAAACATTCTTTTAAAGTATCCGCAAATTCTACTTCAGAGAGGCCTCTCATATCTTTGAATGTGAACCACCTGTATTGAGGATACTTCAAATAAAAAGTCTTTATTAGGTTTATTGTCTCTGATTGCTCTCTAGTGTGAACCGCAACTATTGGTAGCGGTGGTAAATCCCTTCTAATAAAGTTTTCACCTATAGTAGGTTCCAATACATCAACAGTTGTTTGTCTCATGACGCCCTCTAAATATTCTTTTTGTTTTTCGGTCGTTGTGATACACTTTAAAAACCCACTTTGTGCCCAAGTTTGACCGGGTTGTAAGGTTTCTAATATATACCTATATGACTGTGATAGTACTATTTTCCCACACGGTAAATTTTTAATTTGTTCCATAACAAACCCAAAAACTTCAGGAAGTATAATAAAGTCTTCAGGTGCAATTTGTAGATTTTGACCCTCTATGTAACTGTGCTCCAACTCGTCCATAAATTTTTTATCTAACCATTCGGACACACCTGTATAATCAGATTTTTCATACAACATAACAGAATTAAATCCTTTTTGTTTTAAGACGTATGCCATCTCATAAATGTATTTTACTGATGCTTTTGGATTACCTTTAGTGTCCTGAACCAAAAAATACATTTTTGATTTTCTGTTTTTTAAATTCTCGATAGAAGTTTTTACTTTTTCTAAGTTATTTTCCATATTAATAATGATTGATTATTTTTTTATTTAATAGACTATTAAACGCTATTTTGAATGGTATACTAATACTTGAAGATGAACTTTTTAGTCCTAGCTTTTCGTCAATTTCTACGTCCTCAGAAAGTACTACATCTAACATCATTTTTATTAATTCGTACTTTATAATATTAACTCTCATTTCAGAAGTGCCGGACAAACTACTAAATTCTACTTCCTCAATGTCTAAACCTGACATATCGATATACTTTTCTATTTCATCGATATCAATGTAATAATTCTCACCAAGAATATTAAACATAAATTGTTTCAATTTTATTTTTTAACTCTTTTAAAGTTTTTATTGTGTGTTTACACTCTATATCCAAATTATATGTTGTTTCGTATTTTATAACAACTTTATTCTCGGGATAATTTAATAATAAGTCAGGATTAGCTGTAAGTAAAATGTCTACTGATTCCCACAACGAATTAATTGTAATTTTACTATAAAATTTTATGTTTTCTATTAAACATCCAAATTTTGATAAAAAAAATAGTGAAGCTGGTTTAGATTTACCAATTTCATCTGAAACAATGATTATCTCATTATTCTCTCTCATTTCCATATAGAAATCATTTAGGTCGTTCATTGAACTCATTTCTATTGAACCTGCGTGACCAAAAATTTCCATAGTATGTTCTTTATATAGAAAATCATACACATCATCTTGAGAAGGAAATAATAAATGTTTTGTAATATCCAAAGTTGTCAAATCTGAAAGTACTTCATATTTGAAGTCCGATTCTTCTTTGAATGGGTTGTCTATATTCCACTTTTCATACTCTTGTTGAATTTTTTTCAAGGTATCTCTGAGAACTCCATTAATTTCAATCCCTATTTTCATTACCTTCATAGTTTTTTAATATCTGTGTAATAAGTGGGTTTCTAACCACATCGTCGTCACCAAAAACGAAAATTCCTATGTCTGGTGTATTTTTATGTTTTTTCATTGCATCCCATAAACCAGTTTGAGTTTTATCTTTATGTCTATCAAACTGTTCAATGTCTCCGGAAATAAAAAATTTACTGTTGAATCCGATTCTCGTTAAAAGAAGTTTCATTTGATTTGGGGTGGAATTCTGAGATTCTTCAAATATTAAAATTGAATTGTCAATATTCATACCTCTCATATACGCTAAAGCGAAAACTTCGATGACCTCCATATCTTTTAATTTTTCCCTAACTTCTTTTCCAATGATTTTATTTAATAAATAAAAAGATGGGAAAATATATGGGTCTAATTTTTCTTCAAGATTCCCCGGTAATGAACCTAGTTTTTCTTCGGCTTCAACAGCAGGTCTTACAATGATAATTTTTTCATAGGAGTTAGATGGGTCCGCCAACAAATCTACAGCGGCTTTCATAGCAATATAACTTTTTCCAACACCCGCTGGTCCCGTACAAATAGTTATTTGATTATTTTTTAGAGTTTGATAATAGTGTTTTTGACTTTCAGATAGAAATTTATCTTTTGTCTGTCTTTTTATCAATTGAGTGATTAGTTCTTTTTTGTTTTTTGGTTCAACTTTGATAGTTTCGGTTTGAGTTACCGTAGGTTTTTTTCTAGTTCTTTTTTCCATAAAATTATTTTTTTTTTATTTACTGTCTTCCTAACCAAAATTTTTTAATATATTTCTCATTAGAGAATTCATTAGGTTTACATAAAACAATCTCCTCCAAATCATACCCCTCTTGATGTATTATTATTGCCCATAATCTTTCCATTGCTTCCATTTCCATCTTATTTTGCGGTAGTATTTTATCGAAACCTTTAGTTTTTATTCTTTCTAAAAAATTCCTCGATACGAATATACAAGACCCGAAAACCGCGACTGGGGGTTCGTGATAATTGTAAGATGTTTTAGTTTCTATTTCAGATATTACAAAGTTTTTCATAATTTGTGAACCGTATTGGTTATTATATGCGAAGTCAAAATTTGTAAAGTAAGAAATATCAGGTGATTTCAACTCTATCCTGTCATTAAGAATCATTGAGTCATGAATCAAATAAAAAAAATTTTCTTCTTGATATTTTTCAAAACAATACCATAAGGCTCCCTCCAAATAATTTTTATTCGAAATATCTTCTACGATAACATTTGAATCAATTCTCTCTATATATGACTTATCTTCGGAATCACTATCGACAACAACAATTTTTTCTTCAGGATGAAAATAACAGATTGTTTCAAGTAATTGAAACAATTTACTATTTTCAATCCATTTACAACTAATAATGAACATTCAATTCAAAGTGTTTTCTAAAAATTTATTTTTTTTCTAACCTCTTCCCAATCAGTGAATTCAACTGATTTATCGTCTATATAATAATCCGCATATGGTTTACCAAATAACAACTCGTCGTATGGTATTTCATATTTTTTCAGCCACTCTATAACTACTGGTGCTTGGTTAGCAATGATTTTTCCCAAAGAATCTTGATAAGTTACCATATTACGAGCGGTATGTATTATTATATAGTGACCCTGAGATTTCAAATTTTTTAAAAAGGGTATTGCACCAGGAATTGGTTCAACATCTGAATAAGACTGACCTTCTTTTCTTGTAAAACAAATTGTACCATCCAAATCAATACAAAATTTATAATTTTTCATAAACATCATTTAATATTTTGAGACCAGTCAAAAAAATTGCTTTTTGTCTATCAACACTGTCATAGTGTTTTGTACATATACTAATTAATATACAACCTTCGATTGTTTTAATTTTATTTAAATCATAGTTTTTTTTATCGACAAAATCTAAAAAAACATCGTTTATTTTTGAATAATTTTCATTGGTATATGTAATCTCAAATCCGAACCCTTTTGAAACTAATTTAAACTCGTCATTTATGAAATATTCGTATGTACCACTACAAGAATGAGATAGTTTTGCCAAATCGTAGTACAAGTCACCGTAAAATTTAGTGTCCCCGAATTTACCTCTAGGGTCTATAAATTTGAAAATAATATCTTTTGTTTTTGTATTGACTCCGTAAATGATATTATTGAAACATAAATCACCATGAAAAAAACTGAAATTTTCCGGTATATAATTATTAATAATTTTTTTCTTGATGTCACCCCAAATTAAATCGAAAGATTTTAGTTTATTTTCATTCAGAAGAATCTCGTTTTGTTTTGTCAGCTCTTGAAAAAAAGGGTAATCTCTTATAAGAGCATTATACTCATTTTCTGTTTTTTCTATAAACATTTTTACAGAATCATACTTTGTTTCTACATTTCTGACAAAATTTCTATAGTCATTAAGGTAGATGTTGATATGTTTAAATACTTGTTGCCAAAAATCGAGGTCAAATTCACCATAAATCATTTTCAGTCCTAAATCTTGATACGCATAATATTCGAGTTCCAATGAAAACTCTGTATCTGTTTTAGTATGGCCCACAATTCTTGGGAAATACAAAGTTAACTCTTTTGGTAGATTTAAGTAATAATCTATTTCATCACATAGTTTATCTTCTTTACTTTTTTTAATTATTGTGTTGGTGTTTTCACTAAACTCGAAAGAATTAAAAATTCTACTTACAAATTTACCCATTAATAATTTTTTTTATTTCACTTTTATTAAGTCTAAGGTCTTCAGGTGTGCCAAGGGAAAAAAATTCATTTTTTTCCATTGGAAAAAGTTTTATTTTTTTTCCGTCTTTAATAAGATAGTTGAATGTTTCTGATATGTAAAACTCACCGTTATTTTTTATATCATCTTTTATCAACTTTTTTGCAGAAACAACAAAATCGGACCCTTTTTTCCAATAGTGTATTCCATTCAAAGAATGATTGCTAATTGCGAATTTTTCTTTCATTTCGGTAACAAAGCCATCATCATTGGTTTTTGCAAAACTATATGGGCTTTTTTCGTTTAGAACAATATTTGAATGTTGGAAAGTCGTTACGGAACAATCTAAGTTTAAATTTCTCACATATTCTAAAAAATTATGAGGATTCCAATTTAGGTATTGGTCACAATTTATTATTATCAATTCTTCATCGTTATTGATAAAATTTTCTGATAGTAAACATGTTTCCACAGGACCTCTTGTCGGAAAATTACAAATTATAGTTTCTGAGTATTTATCTAACCTATTTATTAATTTTTGGAAAAGTAGGTTATATTTTTCATCTTTGTAATTTTTTATAATGTAAATAAACTTACCATCTAACCCTATCGTCTCAATAGCGTGTTCAAAAAGTGTTTTTCCCAAAAATTTTATCAGGGGTTTGGGTCTTTTATATTTTTTTTCGAACCTTAAACCATTACCATTCATTGGTATTATTATATTCATATTTTATTCTTTTTTATCATTCTCTGTAACGTACAAATGGAATTCATCCGGAGTTTCATTTCTATAAACTTCACAAATTCTACGATTAACACTTTCGATTCTGATATTATTTTTCATCGCCAGTAAATAAAGATTTTTAGTTGCATCATAATTACCTCGTTCATCAACCCAAGGGTCATTGAATAGTGACTCCAAATCGTTCCATATATTTCCTAAAACTTTGAACGTAGTACTATCAGAGTAGAAGAAAATATCATAAATTCTATGAGGGTGGTGCCAACCCCCCGGTCCATAATTACAATGATATATCGTATTTGTTTCTATTGGTTTTTTGATGTTGTTCGTGAAAAATAAGTCAGGTCGCATTTTAATAATCACATCATATTTGAAGTTGTTTTCTATTTCATAATTATTTATCATAGTATAACATTTGTGTAACAAATAGAATTGTGGTACACTTGTAGCACAGTTATAATTGATATTAGAATTTAATTTCCAATTTAAATAAGCCTTGACAACCGGTATAGTTTCATTTTCAGAAATCCAATTGTCAAAATTATCTATAGTCAACCCTTTTATATTTTTGTACACTTCATAAATTTTTTTTTCATCAAATGATTTTGGAATTGAATCCAAATAATGTTGACTGTTGTGTATACTAAAGCCAAGATGGTCCCAAGTAGAAATGAACACATCTGGTTTCAGGTCTTCAACAATATATTTATTAAACCTATCAATCAAAATTTGATTACTAAAATTTCTTAATTCTCCGCTTATACTTAACGCAACTCTCATATTGTTAGAGTTTTAATCCAATTAAAAGTATTTTCTAAACCTGAACTCAAGGGCTCCTTAACCACCCAACCAATTTTTTCTAAAAATAATTTATTATCAGAGTTTCTACCCTTAACACCAACAGGACATTTGAACCCATATTTTTTTTGAAATTCTTCACCTAAGATATTTTTGATAGTGATGTTTTTACCTGAAATATCAATTACCATCTGAGCTAATTGATTTATAGTAACCATTTCTTCAGAACCAATATTAACCGGTCCCGTAAAATCACTATCCATTAATTTTAAAACCGCTTCGATACATTCATCAATATACAAAAATGACCTCGTTTGTTGTCCGTCACCCCAAACTTCTATTTGACCACCATTTGGTGTCTCAGCAACTTTTCTACACATAGCGGCAGGAGCTTTTTCTTTTCCACCTTTCCATGTTCCCTGTGGTCCGAAAATATTATGAAATCTTGATATTCTTACATTTAGTCCATAGTTTCTATGGAAAGCCAAATATAGTCTTTCACTAAATAATTTTTCCCAACCATATTCTGAATCAGGGTTTGCCGGATATGCGGAACTTTCCTCACAATTAGGATTGTTTGCATCCAATTGATTATGTTCCGGATACATACAAGCTGATGATGAATAAAATATTTTTTTTATCTTAAATTTTGTCGCATACTCAACAACATTCAAATTCACTAAAGATGAATTATGCATAACATTTGCGTCATTTTCTCCGGTGAAGATATACCCCGCACCCCCCATATCGGCAGCCAACTGGTAAACCTCGTCAAAACTATTTTCAACATCGTCCGTTGATTTCTGATTTGGGGCCCACATAATTTGTGAAACTAAAGAAGGATTACGTAAATCACCATTTATGAATTCTGTGCAGATATCATTATGATTGAAATACTCATGATTTTTCAAATCAACAATTCTAACAAAATGACCTTGTTGATGTAATCTTTTCGCCAAATGGCCTCCAATAAAACCTCCACCACCTAAAATTAGAATTTTTTTCATTTTTTTTTATCTAGTATGATTTATTAATTGATTATTTGGGTCTCTTCTATCATTTCCGTATTCTGAAGGGTCAACCTCTATTGTAATTTTATTTTTTCTTGCAAGTAAACTTAGCACACTCTGGTCGTGCCTATGGTCTGAAAAACCTTCAAAGTTATCCAAACCACATTGGTTAGGTATATCTGTTAATATCCTTTCATCTTCACAATATTTCAACCATTCCTCAACAAATGATATACTATAATCAGATTTTCTAATTAACACAAAAGATGCTAATGTCATAACCGAATTGTGATAATATTCTTCATCACAATTCATATAAAAAAAACAATCCCTCTTAGTAACATACTTATTTAAGAAGTTTACATTTAGTTCATACAAAATTATACCTTTTTCATCTTTTTCAACAATTTCAAACATAGGTTTGAAATTTTTTATAATAATAGACCCGGAATCCGAGTAAAATATTATATCTCCATAATTTGATTTTTTCAAAGCATCTAAAATTATGTAAGGCTTCCATATCCAATATCCACTACCACGACTGAGATTAAGGATTTTTTGATTTTTTCTTGTGAAATCTTCATCAAAACTTTTTTGATTATAATTTATTGATTTGTCAAATCCACCTGAGGATGTCGCACTCTCAGAGTTTATTTTTTGTTTATAGTCCCAATTACCTCCACTTGAAAAATTAATGTGAATCTTATTCATTTTTTTATAATTTTTTTATTTCGTATTCAACCATTTCGAGTAAAATTGAATCTAAACTTTTTGTTATCCCACCCCATTCAGGAAAATCTTTTTTGAATTTACTGTAATCAGTAACATAGTAAATATGGTCACCAACTCTATTTTGTTCAATGCATTCAAAGTTATCCCAATTTACCCATGTTTTTATTTTTTTACCACATATTTTATTGACTTTGTCTATGGCCTCCAAAATCGAGGTTGAGTTTTCTATTCCCCCACCCGCATTGTAGACTTCACCTTTCTTTGGGTTTTGGTGGTAAACCCAAAACATATTTACTAAATCCAACGAATGAATATTGTCTCTAACTTGTTTTCCGCCATAACCGAAAATTTTGTAACTTCTGTTATTGACTATACACTTTATCAAATATGAAAGAAATCCGTGTAATTCAGCACCAGAATGATTTGGGCCTGTCAGGCAACCACCTCTAAAACAAACTGTGTTCATATTAAAATATTTACCGTACTCTTGAACCATCAAATCCGCGGAAACTTTAGATGCACCAAAAACAGAGTGAAGACAATTATCGATTGACATCGTTTCGTCTATTGATTGTTTTTGGTTTTTATCTAAAAGGAATCTAGTTTCTCCTTCAACAATCGGTAATCTGTTCGGATTATCTCCATAAACTTTATTAGTTGAAGTAAAAATGAACGACGCTGACTTACAAAAGGTTCTTGTCAACTCCAATAAATTTAAAGTTCCTAAAGCATTTACAGTAAAATCCGTTAAAGGTTCTTTAGCCGCCCAATCGTGAGATGGTTGTGCCGCGGTGTGTATTATAATCTCTATATAATCTGAATACTCATTAAATATTTTTTCCAAATCACTATAGTTTCTTATATCACAATCAAAAAAAATGAAAGATTTTCCAAATTTTTTTTTCAAACTTTTAGTATTTTCTTCGGTTGTTGCTAACTCCCCAAAAAAATATTTTCTCATATGATTGTCAATACCAACAACAACAAAACCCTTTTCTATTAAGAATTCTGTCGATTGAGAACCAATAAGCCCGGAACATCCTGTTACGATAGCAATTTTCATAATTAATTTTTGATAAAAAAATAATCAATATTTATATTGTTATATAATTTATAACCCCTATCAACGAAAAAGTCTATAAACTTTTGTTCGTGAAAATTATTTTCAATACATATGACTTTTATATTAAATTCGTTGAAATCTATTCTCGAAAGAATTTCTAATTCAGAACCTTCAGTATCTATGGATAAAAAATCTATTTCTTTTATTTTGACAATATCTTCAAATTTATTGGCTTTAATTTTTATTAATTCTTGGTTTCCTCCATAAGTTCTAAGTTCACTTAAAATTCTATTATAGTGTCTCTCATCGTAGGAGTCTTTAATTCCGCTTAACATTTCGGTATATCCGGTGAAAGATAAAAATTCTACTTCTGTATTTTCATGCCATACGGCACAATTTATACATTCACAATTTCTGTTTTCTACTAATCTTTTAAAGACATTAGGATGAGGCTCTATACAAACTCCTGTCCACCCAATTTCCTCAAGAAATTTTGTATTGCTTATAGATAAACCATCATAAGCTCCTATATCAACAAAATAACCAGTTGATTTGTTCTTGAATATTTCTAAAATATTATTTTTAATTTCGATTATGTATCCTGACATTTTTTATAAGTTTTCGATTTCTTTATTTACTCTATCATACCAAAAAGAGTAGTTTTCAAATGCTATTTTATAATTCTCTAATACAGCATTTATTCTTTTATTGTAGTCTTCTGGAGTTAGCGATTCCAAGATATCTTCAAGTTCTTTTTCAGTTTTAAATGATATGATACCATCTGAATTAAAGTATTGTCCGATATTCGGGCACCCCCAATATATAGGTATTGTATAAGACATAAAACAATCTACAACTTTTTCACTTATGTAATTGTGATTTTGACTGTTTTCTATTGTTATATGAAACATAGAATCTTTGAAAAGTTGGAATTTTTGAGACATAGAAATACCGTCAGGAAAAAATAGTTCGAAAGTTCTTTCCTTTTTTATCAAGTCTTTAGTTTTATGTCTCAGTTCGTGTCCCGGTAAAAAATTTTTTTGACTCATTACATGACTAAGTTTGAATTTTTTTTCTGTTGAGAAAATATTATGATAGTCTTTTTTTAGATAAACAGAATTTTCATTTTTGTCTGTCAAAATCCAACATGAAGCATACAAAAATAGTTTAGAGTTTTTACAAACATCTAAAACCTCCTGATAGGATGTTAGAATCAAATCGAAAGATTTATGAAATTCAATTACTTCATTACTAATGTATGATAAATTTTTCGGTTCAAGTCCTTGAATTAGGATTAATTTATCAAAAATTTTTCTATCGTTGGGTAATGTTGTTGCAAAGTATGAGGGGTGAGGGTCGATAATAATTTTGGTATTAGTCCCCTCTTTATTTATAAATTTGTCACCGGGACAACCGAATTGAGAGTCAGTTACTGTCATATTATTGTAAGTTTTTATTTATGAATATAAGATTTTCTTCTTGGTCAAATGTTTGTTTTTCAGAGGAAACAAGTTCAAAATTATTTTCTTTCAAATAATTTATAACTTCATCTTTTTTACTTTGATTTTTATAAACTTCGAAATCTGTAATTTGTACTTCACATTCAATATAACGGACTATTCCTATCTTATCT
>Ga0315909_10002502_pt1 | contig 23528 bp, 22 predicted proteins | sample LakEriMetagenome_11_FD_203527 | JGI IMG/M metagenome (GOLD analysis project Ga0315909, IMG submission 203527) | Freshwater fungal communities from buoy surface, Lake Erie, Ohio, United States - Buoy 2 MA125 | ecosystem: Environmental > Aquatic > Freshwater > Lake | place: USA: Lake Erie, Ohio...
CCCGGCTGGGAGTTCTTCGGCATCGCCCGCGCCATCCAGTTGGTACTCGCCCCCGGCGTCCCGATGCGGACGCGGGAGCGCATGAAGAGGTACTTAGAGAGCCACCAGAAGGACAAGCTCGCCCCGCACTACGGGGACGAGGAACGCCCGTCGAACGGCTACATGGCGATGCTCAACTGGGGCGGGGATGCGGGCCTCGCGTGGAACGAGGATGTGAAACGTGCGACGTACTCGTCGCGCACGCGAGGAGAAGGTCGCATGGCTACCCGACGCAAGAATCCCATGTACTACCGCGAGCCGGGGCAGAAGAACTTTCGTCCCGCGACCACCGCGCGCGTCCGCGCCATGATTGCCCAGCAGTCACCCGGCTCCCACCCGCTGGAGCACTTTGGCGACAACCGCGCCTTCTGGACGCCGACGCGGATGCGCGATTTCCTCGCGGCGAATCCCCAGTTCGAGACTGCCCGCTTCGCAGACCCGTGGGAGGCCGTGGGCGCGGTCACGGACGCCCTCGAGGACATGGTGGCGGTCAATGACATTCCCGACCTCGAGCCGGCGGGCGGGTACGTCCTCTTGACGAGTCTGGCGGGGGCGGTGCCCTTGTACCGCGAGCTTGGCGCGAGTACGAGCGTGGACGCCAGCGACCGGACGCGCATCCAGCCGTTCGCGGTCGGATTCGTCCCGTTCCGCTTGTACATGTCGGGGCGGGCGTTGGGGGTGCAGCCCCTCGTCCATGACTACGGTTCTCTGGGCGGCATCACGGCAGACGCTTCCGTAGGCATGGTTCGGCCCTCTAGTCGCAAGCCGCGCGTGGGGGACATCGTCTACACGATGCCGCTGAACGAGAGTTCGTATGGCGACCTCTCGCACTACATGCCCGCGCGGGTGCTTGAGGTCCGTACCGTGGCCTCCGGTCCCGGCTCAAACGGCATCACGGAGAATAGCGAGCAGTACCGCGTGCAGTCCATCGGACCCGGCTCCACGGGCCACACCTACATGGTGGACGAGTGGAAGCTCTTGCGGGAGGATGAGATGCCTCCGTCTGGGCGCTTCGCCGCTCCGGAACCGACGAGGGCGGCTCCCGCTCCCGCACCTACCCCCGCTCGCGCCCGCCGTGCCGCGTCCGCGCAGGCTCCCGCTCCCGCCCCTGCGGGCGAGGCGTTGACCGCTGAAGCCATCCAGCCTCCCGCTCCCGCTCCCAAGGCAGCGCGAAAGTCCAAGCCGAAGGTCATCGCCATCACCTCGCCATCCTCCAGCTACTACTACTGGGTGGTGCTGCTGGACTCCGACGTTCTCAAGAAGAAGGAGGTCGGAGAAGCCGATGTCCTCGGTGTCGCGAACGCGAGCTTGTACGGGGATGGGGCGAAGATTGGCGTAGCCGCCGCCGAGAAGGGCTACGCCCTCCTCCTCTACTCCACCCTCGCTACGCTGGTGGCGAGCCAGAATCGCGGCGAGGTTCTGAAGGGTTCCAACACGCAGACGGAGTACGCCAAGCGGTTCTGGGCGCGTCAGCCGAACGGGGCCATCCCGGGGCTTACCCCGAAGCAGTTCAGCGAGCGTTTCGGGACGACCTACAAGGCCATCACGGGTGCTGGAGACGACCTCGTGCAGCGGCTCTCTCGGGGCAACCTCGGCTCTAGCGCCCGCTCGCATCTTTGGGACCTCGGGAGCAAGTATTTCGGAGACTACTACAGGGTGTCCTTGTTGGCCTCCTCTAGCCTCGGGCCGGCACTCTTGCCTCGTCCTGCGGCTCCCCGTGAAACGGTGGTAGCCCTCGAGAAGAAGGCACAGCGCAAGATTTCTCCGCGCAACCTCGCGTACCTTGTGGCGCAGAACAACTATGCCTACCTTCCCGGTTACCTCTTTGAGATTCCGCAAGGTGCCACCACCCTCACCCCAGAGAGCCTCATCGCAATCAACATGACACCCGAGAACGTGCCCTACCGCGACGAGAACAGTCTCTCGCGTTACGGTAGGTTCGGAGAAAACCTCGCGGCCCCCGATGTTGCGGTCATCACCGATGCACTCCTTCGCACCGGAACGAACAACGACACCGCCGCGAACCGCAAGCTGGTGGCGGGATGGAAGCGGCGCGGAGAGGCACTTAAGACCGCGCTTGAGAGTGCGGGGCAGACGAACATCCCTGCCCTCATGGCGTACTTGCGGCAAGCGGCAGAGTCCTACGGCTTGCGGCTTGCACGCCTCCGCCGCACGCCAAAGACCAAGTTCACCAACCCCCGCCGGATGAGCCTCGCCATCCCCATCTTCATGCCCGTCTAGCCAACGCAGGCACGCCCGTAGGAGAGGCACGGGCACGCCTGTAGGAGAGGCACGGGCACGCCCGTAGGAGAGGCACGGGCACGCCCGTAGCACTCGCTTTCCTCGCCAGAGGTGGGAGCGCCGCGTCATCGTGGTAGGGGGAGGACATGCGCCGCGTCCCTGCCCGCCCTGCCTACAAGCCCGTCACCGATAGCCCCGCCTTCCGGCGGTGGTTCCGGGCATCAAAGGTCGTGGACGAGCAGGGTGAGCCGCTCGTGGTGTTCCACGGGACGACCTCCGCGATGGGGAGCGGCATGTTCGACCCGTCCTTTGCGAACACCAACGCGAGGACCGACGTACCGGACGCCTTCTTCTTCTCGTCCAGTCCCCCCGTCGCGGCGACGTATGCCAGCGAGGTCGGAGGGCGCAGGTACAGGAAGGGCGCGAACATCGTCCCGGTCTACCTGCGTCTGGAGAAGCCCCTCGTCGTGGACCTGCGAAAGTGGGAGAGTGCTCCCTACTGGAACGAGATTCCGTACCGCGCGAAGTGGTGGACCCTGAACGACCTCGCCCGGCACGCCATGCGGCGTGGCTACGACGGGCTCATCATCAAAAACGTGCGAGACGTGTACGACTACGATGCGCTGCGCGGTGCCTCCAGCATCGGGGACACCTACGTCGCGTTCAGTCCCTACCAAGTGAAGAGCGCCACGGGCAACGTCGGAGCGTTCGACCCGAACGACCCCCGCATCGTCGCCAACCCGTACCGCCGCCGGAACGGCGTGAGCGAGCCGCACCGGGCGGAGAAGCCCGACGCCGTCGTCATGGACCCGAAGCGCATGGCGCGGGTGTTCATCGAGAACCCGAAGGTCCGCCGGAACCCCTCCCGCCGCAACCCCGCCTCCGAGACGTACCTCGAGGGCGTGGAGCGCCGGGAGAGGCGCAAGGGCAAGACCGAGCGCGCGGTGGGCAAGGCACAACTCGCCCACGGTGGCGCGGTCCTCGGCATGGCGGTCGCGAAGAAGGCCGCACCTGCCGTCGCGGTACGTCTGGGAGCGACGGTCGGTGCCCGCGCCATCCCCATCGTGGGCGAGGTGCTCATGGCGGTGGGCGCGGGGAAAGAAGCGTACAAGGTGGGCAAGCGCCGTCTGAAGGGCGGCGGTGGCTCGTGGAAGACCGACCTCGCTAAGGTGGGCGCGGGAGCGGTGGGACTGGAGGACTTCGTGCCGGAAGCGGAAGAGAGCCGAAAGGAAGAGGGCCAGAAGCCGAAGAAGAACCCGCGCAGCAGTCGCCAGCAGGTGTACTTCGATATGGACGAGACGCTCCTCCACTCCGTTGAGGGTGGTCGCGCTGGCCTCCCCCGCATCAAGGTCGGCCCGTTCTACTACGGCGTCTCCGTGCGCCCAGACGCCGCCGACGCCCTGCGCGAAGCGGCCCAGCACGCGGACGTGTACGTCCTGACGACGGCTGACCGCCAGTACGCGCTGAGGGCACTCGACGCGGCGGGCCTCCTCGGCCCCGGCTCGCCCATCCGTAAGGTCTACTCGACCCGTGAAGCTGCCGATGTGCCGCCGCCGGCGAAGCGGTGGGTGCTGCTCGACAATGACCCCTTGAGCGCGATGGAGAAGACCGGCGTGCTCGTCGGCTACGACGCACCCGAGCGTGTCACGCTCGTCCCTGACTACCTCGCCCAGCCCCGCGCCGGACGCACCGCGCTCCTCACGGGCTTGAAGAAGGCGCTCCGTCGCCTCGAAAAGGACTGACCCTTGTCCAACGCCTTCGGCCCCCGCAAGCCGCTCTTCGGCCCCTACACCTACCGGGTGAAGCAGAACTCCAACGGCGACACCCTCATCGGGGTCTACGTCGGTTCCAAGCGCATCGCGCACATGGACGCCTACTGGGCCTACTCCATGCGCTCCATCGAGGGGCGTGAGGAGGAGGTCAAGCAGAGGGGGCGGGGGCGGTCATGTGCCACCGACCTGCGCGCGCTCGGCGCGGAGGGCAAGTACCCCAACGTCCTCGCCGTGAGCCACGCCTTCGTTACGGACGAGGAGCACAAGGGGAAGGGCGTCGGTCGAGCGATGTATGAGGCCATGATGGCTGAGGGCTTCGCAGTGCGGCAGTCGCGCATCGGAGGCCAGCCCGGCCCGATGTTCTTCATCCCTGACGAGTGCTCAGGCGCGGGGAACACGAGCGCGGAGGCCCGTCGCGTGTGGGATTCTCTGGTGCGCGACTACCCGTCGCAGGGCACGAGCATCCGGGTGGACGCGCCTCCGGTCATCGGGTCGCGGAAGAAGACGAATCCCGTGCGCCGCAAGAACGGAGCCTACAATCCCCTTGCCGGCGGTTCGCGCGGAAAGTCGGCGGTTGTTCAAGACTCGCAGACGGTCGTGAGCGCGGATGGGCTGCGCCGCGCCACGGGTCGCAACCGCAAAGTGAGCACCTCGGATTGGACGACGGGCAGGGGGCACTTCGACATCGTCCGGTCATGGGTACTCAAGGAGCGCGGCGCTGATGGCAAGCTGCGGGTTGTGGCTCCCGATGCCTCGCTGGAGTACGCCGAGAAGTTCCTCGGGATGACGATACCGGCGCATCTTCGCCTCAATCCCTCCCAGCATCCGAATCCGCGTCAGAATCCCAAGGGCTTGCGCTGGACGACATGCGAGGAGGCGAGCGAGTTCGCGTGTGGTGGCGACATGGACGATGTCGTTGCCGTCGCAGAGCGGGCAGACGGAGCCTACTACATCGTGCCTCACGGCAACGGGTACGCGCTCTTGCACGGTTTCGATGCGCTGAAGGTCGGTGACGAGGACGTTCGCGTCTACACCCCGGCGGGCTGGGCGCAAGAAACACAGAGGCTCTACCGAGGCAACACGCTCCTCACGAGCAAAGCCGAGGCAGAGGTGTACCCGACTCTTGCTGCTGCCAAGCGAAAGGCCATCTCCGTTGCCGCGCCCGTTCCGTTCTCGGAGCCGCCTCGTGGAGCGACTTACTTGCCGCAGCAGACGTTCAGTTTTGTGCCCGGACATTTTGGGGGAGGACACTACGTCAAGACCAATCCCAACCCTCGCCGCCGGAACCCCTTGCGGAGCCTGCGGTGACCCGTCTTCGCAATCCGGCCCCGACCGTGCCTCGCGTCGTGTACCACGGCACGACCTACGCGCCCGGCGAGGCCCACATCGAGCGTTTCCGAGGTGCGTTCCAGCCGTTTCGCTACCCAGCATGGCCGAGTGGAGAAGGAAAGTTCGTCGGCGTAGGCACCTTCTTTAGCGAGAGTCAGGAGGTCGCAAGCTCGTACCCGCTCTACACACCCAAGGGTGCCGTCAGGGCGGTTCATCGCGTTCGGCTGACCATCAACCGACCCAAGGTCTACACGACGGCACGCGCCGCAGCCAAGGACATGGTCGCCCGCGTGGGGAGTGACCCAGTCGCCTTCGTCGCGCTCTTGCGCGCTGAAGGCTACGACGGCATCACCTTCATGGAGGGGCCGTCTTACAACCCAAGCGACCGCACCAAGAAGGCGAGGGTCTGGATTCCGTTCTCGCCCGAGCAGGTCCATCGCTTGGACGCTTCGCCGCCCCGCCCGCTGGCTCCCGCCGTGCTGGAGGATGACGACGATGATTGGGAGGAGGACATGCTCGACAACCCCCGTCATCGGAACCCACGGCGTCGGAGCGCATCCCCGCTGCGCTGGTATGTCCGCTTCGGTGACCCCCGGACGGTGAAGGGCGGCAGGTCGGTGATTCACGACCCGGAAGCCTACGCTTACGCCGAGGAGCCGGCGCTCTACGCCTTTGAGCTTGGGGAGTCGCCCCCACGCTTGCAGTCTGAAGGGGGCATCTCGGCGTATGAGGTTCTCGCCTTCGACGGTGACAAGGTCGTGGCCCGCATCCCAATCGGACTCGTCACGTTCAGCCGACAGATGGGGGGCTTCCTCGAGGAGCGGGTTCTCCGCGACGACGCTTGGGTCTTTCAAGGTCGCGAGGTTGGCCGAGGTACGGACGGAGAGCCGCTCGTAGACGCCAGCAGTATCCGTGGCGTGCGCCATGTCGGAACGAAGAACCTCTGGGGCACCGACCGACACGGCGATGCGCCGCCCCCTTCCTCGTGGAAGAGATTGCTCGACCTCTATGATGTGTGGGACCTGCGGCATGGTCACGACATGGGGTATGACGAGTTCTTCCGCAAGCGTGCGAGCGAGGTACTGCGGAGAGACATCACCGACTACGTTGACGGCCTACGCTCACGCTTCACTACCCGCGAGCAGGTCGCGGCACTAGACGCCATCGAAGCGTCTTGGCTTCAGCAGTGGGACGAGGACCATGGGCGGCAGATGAATCCTCGTCGCCGGAATCCGGCGCACGAGGAGCCACCAGACTGCGCGTGGTGCGGCTCGCCGTGCGACCAGCCCCGCCCCTATCCCAACCAGCGGGGGGAGGTGTTCTGCTCGCCCTCTCACCGTACCTCGTCCAACAGGGCGCTGGCGCGTCTCTTGGGGCGCGAGACGCCGTCGCGGAGGCGGCGGTGAGCCTTCGCCAGAGCCCACCGCGCACCCGCATGCGGAACCCGCCCTGCAAGCGGGCTTCGTACTGGGGCCGTGGCGGGGCCGGGGTGATGTTCACCTGCGAGGAGGACGACACCGTGCTGCTCCTCCTCCGTGCGGAGTGGGTGCAGCAAGGCGGGACATGGGGCATCCCCGGCGGCGGCATCGGGGAGGGACACTTTCGCACGCCCATGCAGCCCATCACGGACATGCGCGTGTTTCGCGAGAAGGCCGAGGAGGAAGTCCGCGAGGAGTGCGGGAGCCTGCCGCCGGACACGCGCACCCGTCGCCCGATGACCTCTCTCCCCGAAGGCTTGGCCTTCACCGAGTACGATGACTGCGGCTTCCGCTACGTCACGTTCCTCTGCGACCTGACTCGGGAGCAGAAGGCCGCGTGGAAGCCCTACTCGGCGGACGGTGAGAACGACGCCTTCGTCTGGTTCCCGCTGCGCGCGGTGAAGGCGGGGCGACCGCTCCCCGATGAGTACGGGGACGAGCACGACATCCACTTCGGAGTGAGTTTCACGATGGAGAACCTCCCTGCGCGGACGAATCCGCGCCGCCGAAACCCCGACATCGACCCCCGCCTGCTCGCGGCAGACGGCGCGCGGTACTTCTCTCCCAAGGCTCTAGCGGAGGCAGACGAGGAAGGCTCGGGCTACAAGTCGCGCGTTGCTCTCGTCCTCATGCGCCCGCAGGACTTTCTCGACATGGCCGAGCCGGGCAAGCGCGAAGAGTCGCAAGCGGCTTTAGAGCGCGTCATCAGCGAGGGCATCGGGTTCGCAGGCGTTCCCCGCCTCTTTGTGGACGTAGACGGAGATGACCCACGCATCGCGCATGTGACGGGACATGAGGGCCGGCACCGCTCCCGCGCGCTCCTCGCGCGCGGAGTGACGCAGATGCCCGTCCGCATCCATCAGCAAACCATCCGCTGGAGCGAGCAGAGCGACCCGAAGGCGCGGTACTACAAGGCGCAACTCCCCGAGAGGCTCTTCGGAGAGGGTGAGAACAAGCGGAACGCCATCCCCATGCCCGTGCCGCTCTACTACCCAGAACTGGGTGCGAGGATGCGCCCTGCTCGCTCCAACCCCCGCCGCTCCGCGACGACCGCCGAGCGCACCGACCCCGCTCTCTGGGAGGCCGTGAAGCGCGAGGTCACCGCCGGGACCAAGGGCGGCATCGCGGGGGAGTGGAGCGCGAGGAAGGCGCAACTCGCGGTGGCCCTCTACAAGAAGCGCGGCGGGGGCTATGTCGGCCCCAAGTCGCCTAGCAACTCGCTCGCGAAGTGGACGCGGGAGGACTGGCGCACGCGGTCGGGGGAGCCCTCGCTCGTAACCGGGGAGCGATACCTCCCGGCGCGGGCCATCGCGGCCCTGACGCCAGCGGAGTACGCCGCCACCAGCCGCGTAAAGCGCGCGGGTCTGTTGCGGGATGAGCAGTTCACCCGCCAGCCCGAGCGCATCGCCGCGAAGACGGCGCGGTATCGGAAGAATCCTGCCAGCTTCCCTGAATGGTTCGCTGGCAGCGTTGTCGTGATGCCCGATGGCTCTCCCCGCACGCTCTGGCATCAGACTTCAGAGGACGCTGAAGCCAGCATCCTCAAGGAAGGATTCCGCCTTGAGAAGGGTGGGGGCCGCTGGACGAGCAGCCATAGGGACACGGAGATGCCTTACGGCGTGTTCCTCAAGACAACACCCTACGAGGTGACGAGCGGATTGCCCTATGGCGCGCAGATGGCTCTGTTCGTTCGCAGCAAGACCCCGCTCCGCGTGCAGAACCGCGACGAACTCCTGCGCTGGTTGTACGCCGACCCGACCTACCGCGACCTCCGCGAGGAGCTTGACGAGGCACGGGCAGAGTACCGCAGCCACCATGACGCATCGTTGCGGAAGCAGCAGAAGGAGTGGTCGGTCTGGAACAAGACCTTCAAGCGGCTCGCCCCGTTGCTCCGTCGCGCCTCCACGGACGCTCTGCGGGCGGCGGGACATGATGCGCTCTGGATGGCGAACGACGAGGGTCCGAGCACGCTGGAGACGCTCGTCGTCCTCGACCCAGAGAACGTGCGGCTGGCCTCTGCTCCCGACATGCCTATCGGGAAGACGAAGGCAACGAAGCAGCGGAAGAACCCCTCCCGACGCGAGGCCGACGCCGTGCGCGCCATCCGCGCGAACCTCACCCCCGACTTGCTCGCGGGGGAGTACCGCGCGTGCGCTACGCAGCACCCGATGGCGGGCCACTGCTCCGTCGCGACGGAGGCGCTCTACTTCATGCTCGGCGGGAAGGCGGCGGGGTACACGCCGATGAACGTGCGCCATGAGGTCAAGGGCATCAAGGGGGGCGTGTCGCATTGGTACTTGCGTACCCCCGAGGGCGCGTACCTCGACCCGACCGCCGACCAGTTCGACACCCCCGTGGACTACGCCGCCGGGCGCGGGCGCGGCTTCCCTACCCCCAAGCAGGGACACGCCGAGCCGCCGCCATCGAGGCGAGCGCAGACGCTTCTGCGACGGCTGGGCAAGGGCGAGTAGGAAACCCCGACGAGCACCATGCCCGCCGGGGCGGCTCCGTGTCCCGATTCTCGCCCACCGACCTTTGTCAGCAGAAGGAGCCGAGGGCGACGTAACGCCCTCCAGCCGAGGGCGACGTAACGCCCTCCAGCCGAGGGCGACGTAGCACTCGAAGGCGGTGTAGGACGGCCCCGTCACGGGCCGCTGCCCGCGCCGTGCGGTAGGGTGGCGTCATGCGCCCGTCCCGCCGCCGTAATCCTGTCGCCCCGCACGCCATCGCTCTTCGTGGGCGTGACCGCAACAAGTACCTCGACACGGTCTGGGAGCAGCTTGTGCGAACCTACATGGAGAGCACGGGCATCGTTCCCCACAACGAGCCGGACGAGCTTCTGAAGGACTACCCCCTCTGGGACGTGTACCTCCATGAAGACGGCAGCGTGGCGGCGTTCGTCCTCTCCAAGGAAACGCCCTACGGCCTCAAGCGTTCCGCGTCGGGCCACGACGGCTCGCGGGATGGCAAGGACACGGCGAAGGATGTGCTGCGGAAGGGCTTCCACGCACCGGGCGTGTACGGCGAAACCTCGCACGGCGTCGAGCATGTCGCGGCAAAGGGCGACCCTCCGGTAGTCTGCGCCATCAGCGTGGCCCGTGTGCTAGGCAAGAAGATTCACCCGTCCCGAGACGGTATCCACTACACCCGCACCATCACGGGCGTCGGACCCGCCGAGAAGGTGATGCTGGGTAGGCCCGTGGGCATCGAGACGACGAAATACTCCGCGCCGGCTTGCCCCATCCCGCCGGACGCGGAGCTTCTGCCCAACCCGATGCGTCGGCGTGGCCGCGCTCTCGGTCGCCCGCCTCGGATGAACCCCGCCATCAACCTCGACCCCTACCGGGGGAAGAGCGCGCAGGACTTGGTGGCGATGGTCAAGGCCCACCGCCGCACCGTCAACACGACGCAAGAACTGGCGCGAGGGAAGCGGATTCTCGCGAAGCACGGGTACGACCTTGGCGAGAAGCTCGGCAAGGGTACGGCAGCGACCGCCTTCGCCTTGACGAACTATCCCAAGTACGTCGCCAAGCTCACGCACGACCCGCTCGATGCTGCCGTCATGGCGGAGGTGCAGGTGCTGGGTGTGCGTCCCGGCCTTCCGGACGTGGTGGGCGTGGCCGACCTCGGGCAGGGACTCTACGCCATCATCGTGGAGCGCCTTCTTCCGCTCACCGCCAAGGAGGACGAGGCGGTCGAAACCTTGGGGCAGCAGACTGGGTTCGGGCGCGAGGCCGACGAAACGGTGTGGCGGTACTACGCACGCAAGCCTCAGCAGCTTGAACTTCTGGAAGCCGCCAAGACCATCCGTGCGCTCGGGTTCACGCCCACCGACATCGGCGCAGGCAACGTGATGAAGCGCGCGGACGGCGCGTGGGTGGTGTCGGACTTTGGCTTCTCCAAGCCCAGCCGAACCGCGCGCACGCGGGACATTCAGCGTCTTCAGAATCCGGGGGGCGGGCACCCGCTCCGTCGCAATCCCGTTCCCACGCACATCCGCTCCACGCGGCGCAACCCCATCATCGACCTCTCGGAGTTCGACGCTTCAGCGGGGTATTTCGATGTGCAGGAGGCCGTCTTCCGCTACGCCCCTGAACCGGAGTGGTATCGGGATGAGTTCAAGGCTCTCGACCGCTATGCGCTCGGCATCCTCGCAAGTCATGGCGTGGACGTGGAGACGCAGTACTTGCACCCCCTCGGGAAGGGCGCGATGGCGCGCGTGTACAAGCTCACCGACGACCCCGACTGGGTCGTGAAGATTACGACCGACCCGACCGACGCGGCGCTCATGGCGGAGGCCCAGTTTGCGGGTCCGTTGCGCGACACGCCCGGCATCCCGAAGGTCGCCTCCGTCTTCGACCTCGGGCCGTCCCCCGTCCGTCCTGACAAGTTCCCCGGCCATGTCTACGCCATCGTGGTCGAGCGCATGCAGCCCTTGAGCAGCGCGGACAAGCTGAAGGTGCGCGCCTACTCTGAAAAGTACAAGCGGGGCTGGCTGGCCTCGCCGGAAGAGGTGCAGAAGGCTCTCAAGAAGGTCAAGGCCGGCTCCGTGGAGGAGGCATGGCTGCGTGGCGTGGCCTTCGTCTACGCGGCGGGATTCCGTCCGACCGACCTCCACGCGAGCAACATCATGCAGCGGCAGGACGGGTCCTACGCTTTCTCCGACTTCGGTGTGTCGGGCGTTGAGGGCCGTGCGGCGTCTCGCGACATTCCGTCTCTGGCTCCCTCCGCAGCGAAGCGGCGAGCCGCTGCCTCCCGCGTCAAGGCCGAGCAGAAGCGCAAGACGGACGAACTTTACGCGGAGCTTGTCGCCGCAGGCTTTAGCGATGCCCCTGCGGAGGTCACGCGACCCATCCCGAAGCGCAAGAACACCGACTTCCGCGCCACCGCGCTCGCGAATCTGCGTCCCGACACGGTCGCGGTCGTGTCCTTCTGGAGTCCGAAGGACAAGGGCTGGATGCGGAAGCAGTTCAGCGACATGGACGCCGCGACAGAGTTCTTCCGCAAGGTCGAGCGTTCCCCGGCGGCGCGCTACGTCCCGAGCCGCATCTACATCGCCGGTATGGATTGGTAGCCATGACCCTCGCAGAGAAAGCCGCCAGCGTCCAGACCCGATATGACAACGCGCTCGCGCGCATGGCTGCGAAGCCCGCGCTCCGCGAGGACGAGGACTACGTCGAGTTCATCGCGGACATCAAGCGGCAGTTGGACACCCTCAATGCGCTGCTGCGAGTCCAAGCGGAACGCGAGGAACGCGCGCTGCTTGACGATAGCGATGCTCGTATGCACGCGGAGGCGTTCATCCGCATCCTCGCGGAGGTCGGTGGCCCGAAGCAGTTGCGGGTCTGGCAGAAGAAGGGTGTCGGCACGCGCATCTATTTCCCCGGCGAGCTTGGCTACGTTTCCGTGGGAAGGGACGGCAGCGTGTGGAGCATGGGGCCGGGAGGACAGACCCTCGCGATGACCGCCCTCTATCCCTCTTGGCGGCGTGCATACAACGAAGCGAATCGGCTTCACGCGCAAGCTCGGGAGGAAGCCTTCGCCCTCGCCCATCCCGAGGAGGACGAGGAACCTCGACGGAATCCTGCCACTATGCCCACGCGCGCGGAGTTGCTAGCGACTGGGGCGAGGCGCAAGAAGGACGAGCGCATCTTCATCGACTTGCGTGCGTATCCGGACACGCACCAAGCGATTGCGCGCGAGCTTCTGCCCGATGCGTACTTCTACGGAGGCTGGCGTCCGGGCGAAATCTACTACGTCATCCCGAAGGCTCCCCCCGATTTCATCGAGACGGTCACGCCGACCCCCGCCGAGGCGAAGCGTGACGAGGCTGCTCGCCAGTTGGAGGCCATCATCCGGCGGCACAAGGCTCTCCCTCCGCAAGAGAACCCGCACCGTGCTGCGGGCGACCTCTGGCGCGACCTCATCATCTGGATGTCGGGGAGTGACCGAACGCTCGGCGCGCATGACCGCTACCTCTACCTCCTCGACCATCCAAACAAGAAGAACAAGCGGACCCGGCTGCCGAAGCATCCCTTCATCCCGCTGCAAGAGCGACCGGGCCTTGGCGTAGCCCTCTACCGCTCCAGCGTCATCAATGCCGCGAAGGACTTCTCTCACTGGCATGAGGGCTTTAAAGCGGCGTGGGAGGCGTTCGGGGGCGATGCGCGCCTCTCCACGGTGCCGGGACGCAGTTGGTGCGAACGATGTGGCGGCTCTGGGAAGTTGCGCGAGTACTCTCACGTTGAGAGCGGCGTGTGCTTCAAGTGCGGCGGAACCGGGCGCACGGGGTCGTGATGTACAAGGCGGCGATACCCCTCGCGTCGGGCCTCGCGTTCGTCCCGTCAGGGGCGACGGAACCCATCGTCTTGCACCCGTCTAAGGGCACGGTGCGGGGTCGCCCCTTCGTTGACTACTACAACCTTCGCGTCGTCTACCACCCCAATGTCTACGACTGGATGCCCACCCCGTCATGGCTCGCGGGCGTAGGCCGCATGGCCTCGCCGGGTACGACGCTGGAGTTCATCCGTCGCCCCGAGCACCCGCTCGGGAAGAAGTATCCCTACCGCGCCGTCGCGGAGCGGCGCGGGGGCGACCGCACGGACATCCGCATCTTCGTAGATGAAACGGAGACGCCCGATAGTGTCAAGTGGCTCGTCCTCCATGAGCTTGCCCATGTCCTCGTGACGGCGCAGCCCACGCTCGCGGAGACGCTCCGCGCCCAGCCGCGCCCTCCCGGCTACCCCCATGACGACGATGCCCACGAGGCCGTCCTCGAGGAGCAGGTCGCCAACGCCTTCGCTGACAAGCACGCCCCGACTGCGGGGCTTGACCGCCGCTGGTGGCGGCAGCGAGTGAAGGAGCGCATGACCCCTGAACAACCATCATCTGCCCCGCCCGCGAGCCCCTCCCCCTCCAAGACCGGCTACGGCGAGACGGGCCTCGTTCTTCCTTCCGCGTCCTCCGCTGGGGACTTCGTCAACGGAGTCGAGGGTTCGGGCATCCGACTCGTCGGCCACATGCTCGGTCGCGCCGCGCTCATCGGGACGGGTCTGTACCTCGCCGGCGCAGGCAATAAGACCGTGCGCTACGCCGTAGCGGGCAGCGCGGCCATTGAGACATTCGTCCTCTGGTATGCGTGGAAGACGCGCCCTCGCTAGGGTAGGAGCCGACATGGTCAACCGCGTCTTCGCCTTGCACACCTCGACCCACGCGCCGAACGAGGCCGCGTCATCGGCCCTGACGCGGGCGGGCATCGACGCGCTCGGGCGGCTGAACCCGATGGCGGAGGTGCGCTGGGTCAACGCCAACGACCTCCACATCGTGCAGAACCTCAGTTGCTATGCCAACGGCAAGACCCACTGCGCCGACCCCAAGTCGGGTCCGTACCGCTGCTGGGCGCACTACTCGTCCATGAAGGAGCCCGAGAAGTACGGCGGGCGCGACCAGATGGGGGTCATCTACGACAACCTCGCATGGTGCGACACCTTCGTCTTCTCGACCTCCAACCGCTGGGGGTCGCACTCGGCTCTCGCGCAGAAAATCATCGAGCGCATGAACACGCTCGAGAACCGCGCCACCACCTACGGCGAGCCGTACCCGCTGCGCGGAAAGAAGCTAGGCATCGTGGTCACCGGGCAGCATTGGCAGACCGGGAAGGTCGGCAACCATCTCCTCGAGGTCTTCCGCTGGTTCGGCTTCGCCACCCAGCCCGATGACGGCACCGTGCTCGCGTGGCAGCGCACCCGCGACCCCTTCGTAGAACAGGTCGGCAACAACCGCCCAGTGGTGGAGCGGTGGGAGGACACGCCCGAGGGGATGCGCGCGGTCGAGACATGGGCGAAGCAGGTCGCCACGGCCCGCACGACCTACGTCTAGAGCTTGAGCGTGGGCGTGGCCGTCCGGCGCACGGCGTCGATGCCGTAGTCCCACACCATCTTGCCGAGGCCCACACCGACCCCGACCTTCACGGCGCGGGCGCGACCCACGCCCAAGAACTTCGCGAAGACGAGGCCCGTCACCACCCCGAAGGTACTGTAGGAGAGCAGGTCGAAGCCGACCGTGGCGGGGTCGATGGTCGGCTCCTCCGCGTCCTTCTTGTCCTCCTCCGCGCCATACCCGACGACGGGGTGCGCGAAGTGCGGGTGCGATGCGTAGACCATGTGGGGGGCGGCAGCGTGAAAGCGAGGGCGCATGGTGTCTCCGAGGGATGCACTCCCTGTAGCGCACCATGAGGCACCTAGCCTCGCGGGTGTAGCACTCCGAGTGCTCTCGACGCCCTCCCGCGCGAAGGCAGCGTGCTACCTTCGCCCCATGCGGACCTTCGCCTCCCCCACCTTCACGACCTCCACCGCGTCCAAGATGGGCGTTTCGGGAACGGAAGAGTACGCGACCGACAAGTCGCTGCGTATCCAGCCGTATCTCTGCGTCTCCTACGAGAAGGAGGAGGACTTCTACCAGCCCCTGCGCCTCGTGAACACGGTCTTCGTCGGCCCGGCGCTCATGGCGGCGGCGACGAAGGTCAACGACCCGCTGCTCAAGGGCATCACCGCCGTGTCGGGTCTGTTCCTGATGGTCACCAGCGGCGTCCGCTTCTACGAAGCCTACGAAGAGATGACGCGCTACACGGATAGCGTCGGTCAGCGCGAGGGGGGAGCATGAATCCGCAGCTTGCCAACGCGCTCGTCGCCGTTCATGTGGCTCTTGAGGTCGAGCAACTGCTCTTCCACGCCTACCACTGGCGGTCCAAGGGCGCGGACTACTACGGCGACCATCTCCTCTACCAGCGCCTCTACACCGACCGTGCGCTCGAGATTGACCGCATCGGTGAGGTGCTCATGGCGGTGGCGGGGGCCAACTCCGTCGCTCCTGTCATCACCATTACGGGGATGCACGACCTCGCGTCTCGCATTGAGGCCGTGCAAGGGACGCAGGCGCAGCGAGGTGTCGCGCTGGTGGAAGAGACGCTTCGCCGCATCAACGCGGCGAATGGGCTTCTCGGCAGCACGCCCTACACGCTCTCCGTCAACAATGTCCTCGCCGGCTTTGCGGACAAGCACCTCGAGGCTCTGTACCTGCTGAAGCAGCGCGCGGAGGGCTAGGATGGGGCGCAACTTCGACTACCCGTTCGTCTTCGACGGGCGCATGGCTCGCCAGCAACTTGCGCGCATCGCGATGGATGCTTCGCAACTGCACAACGCCCTGCGCGATGATGACGCGCTGCCGGGATGGGTGCAGTTGAAGATTTCGACCGCCGAGGACCGCCTTCACATGGCGTCCGACTACATGCGGTACAAGATTGCGCCCGGCTTGAACGCCTTCGACGGCACATCCATCGCTCCCGTGACCTATCCGGTCGCGACGAAAGAGTACGCCGGGCCGGAACTGACGGAAGAGCAGAAGACGTTCAACCTCCTCGCGGTCATCGCGCTCGGTGGCGCGTTCATCACCTACGTCGAGGTGAAGGACTGGCTCAAGAAGCGCAAGGGGAAGAAGGCATGATGTACGGATACCCCGGTGTCAAGGGCGTGGCGCTCCCCGATGCGGGCACCGTCAGCAAGGTGAGCCTGACAGAGGACCGCCCGTACCTCTGCGTGTCCTACGACACGGAGCACCAGACCGTCCAGCCCCTGCGTCTCGCGGCGGGCCTCGTGGGCGGGCCGCTGGTCATGTACGCCTCGCGTCAGCTTCCCGAGGACCGCCCGGTGCTCCGCGCGGCGACCTTTGCAGTCGGCGCGGGCGTGTCATTCTGGTCGCTCTGGATTTGGACGAAGGCGCAGAACGCCATGAGCATCCTTCCGGGTGAGGACGGCTGATGCCCCCCTCCTACCCGCCGTTCTCTGGTATTCTCGGCACCGCTACGGGCGGCGGTGGCGGCGGGGGCGGCGCACCTTCGGACGCTACCTACCTCACGCTCTCGCTGAACGGGACGCTGACCAACGAGCGCGTCTTCGCGCCCGCTGCACGGCTCTCCGCGACGGACGGCGGCGCGGGCGGTAACTATGTCCTCGACCTCGCCACGAGCGGGGTGGCGGCGGGCTCCTACACGAGCGCCAACATCACGGTGGACGCCTACGGGCGCGTCACCGTAGCCGCGAACGGCGCGGGCGGCGGCGGGGGGTGGACGGACGGCGGCACGGCGGTTTACCTCACGACCTCGACTGATGTGGTCAGCATCGGGAACAACACGGCAGTCCCGAGCCGGAAACTGAGCGTCCACAACACGGGCACCGACCTCGGCGTCTCTGTCGTCACGCTCGCCAGCACCGACAATGTCATCTCGACCTTCGTCTCGGGCGAGGCGAACCTTCGCTGGAGCGTCAACGGCACCGGAGCAACCCTGTGGGGCGCGGGCGGCGCATCTGCGCTCGACACGCGCCTCTACCGTTCGGCGGTGAACACGCTCGCCCTCGACAATGGTGCGGCAGGTGGGGCGAACCTTGTCCCCGGAGCCGACAACGTAGGAAGCCTCGGAACGTCGTCGGTGCGATGGTTCACCTCCATCGCCAACAGCTTTTTCGTCTACGCAGCGTCCGGTGCGGCTACCCCCACCACGGCACTCCAGAGCCAATCCCTACGGTTTGGACCCGGCGGCGGCGCGGGCCTCGATTCGCGGTTCTACCGCTCGAACGTGAACACGTTCACCATCGACAACGGCGGCGGGGCTGCGGCCACGCTCGCGGTCATCGGAACCACCAACACGCAGCAGCGCATCCACGCGCAGACGACCAAGACCTTCGCGGCGTCTCCCTACACCACGGGAGCGCAAGACGAGGCGGTGTTCTGGGACTGCTCGGGTGGAAACTGCACGCAGAACCTCCCGACCCCCGTGGGTGCGGGCGGTCGCACGCTCATCATCAAGCGAGTAGACACCTCCGCAAACACCCTCACGCTCACTCCCGCAGCGGGTCAAGTCGAGGGTGGCGCGTCCTTCATCGTCGCAGGTGGTGGGGGCCGCGTGAGCGTCACCCTCATGTCCGACAACGCGAACTGGTGGATTGTATGAGCTTCGCGCTTCCTCCCTCCGTGACCAAGGCGGGCGCTCCCGGTGTCACCGACGATGCGAGCGCAGGTTTCGTCGTCGGCTCGAGCGTGGTGGACACATCGGCCTCGCCCCGCACCATCTACTTCTGCACCGACGCCACCATCGGCGCGGCGGTGTGGAAGCTCGTCCCTGCGGGCGGCGGAACGACGGACCATGCGCTTCTGACGAACCTTGCCTTCGCGGCGTCCGGCCACACGGGGGCTACGACCTCGGTCGCGGCCTTCGACGGGTCGGGCAACGCCCAGACCGTGCAGGCCACCACCAACGAGACGATGCTCGTGCGCCGTGGGGGCACCCTTCAATGGGTGCCCATCGTGGCGCTGATTTCCTTCTCGGGCCTTGCGGGCTCGATGCCCGCTAGCCTCTCGCTCGGCGGGCTGACCATCACCTCTGGGGTCTTCACATGAGCCTCACCGCTCTCAACGCGCGCATGACGGTGACCAACACGGTGGCGGTCCCGTCTCCGGTGTCGAACAACACCGTAAACCTCGTGCTGGACAACCTCTACAACCTCCTGACGAACGCGGGCGGGGCTTTCCCCAACTACGCGGATGGCACCGCGCGCTCTCCCGGCACCTACGCCAACGAGGTCATTGGAAGCCCATCCCCTGCCGTCGTGCGCGGGTCGGGGAGCGCGTGGACATGGAGCAAGGAAATCGCGGGCGGCGTGACGGTCGCCATCATCGGTGCGGCACCCTCGACCGCGACGGCCTTCTGCCAGAACACGCGCATCGTGATTGCCGGAACCGCTGCCGCAACCGTACCCGGAGCCATCGCCAACGTGGGTGGGAGCTTTGACTCCGCCGCGACGAACGGCATCTGGATTGGGCTCGTGAAGAACGTCATCGCGGGAGCGACCTACAACGGGTGGAACGCTGCCGCGCCGTGGACGGGGTGCGTGTTCGCCGGGTACACGCGCTGGGGCGTGCAGACGACCAACGCTGCGTACAACACCAGCACCATCACCCGCATCATCGAAACGCAGGAGACGTGCTGGTTTCAGATTACGACGGGCGCAACGTCGCAGACCACCTACGGGGCTACGGCGGGTGCGCTCATCGACCCGGAGACGGGGGCTGCTGCGGACGCGGAGACGGATGGACGCCTGTACGCCGTTTCGCACACGGGACCGCAGAACCTTGTGGCGGATTGGCTACTGGTCACCAACTCCAGCGGCATGATGCTCTTCGACGGCGGCGGAGGCGGTGTCGCACACTCCTACTCCTACACGCCCGGAACGGCAAACGTCGTGCTCTGCAACCGCATCTTCAACTCGAACACGAGCACGCTCAGTCTCGTCACGCGCGGCGGCACCTTCGTTCGACTTGACTACTTCATGTCCACCCCCTCGAACTGGGCAGGGCGGCTCCGTGAAGCGCAGGTGGTCAGGGACGGCTTCTCCCAGCAGACATTCTCCACGGGCGCGACCATCAACGGGTTCACCTTTGGGTTCAACCCCAACCTCTCAGGCGACTGCCTCCTCCTAGAGTACTGACGGAGGCGGCGCGTGTCCTTTGCCTCCGTACCCCCACCCCAGCTAGCCACCGCGCCTACCAGCACGGACGACGCCAGCAAGGGGTTCTACGTCGGCATGACGGTGGTGGACACCACCGTGGTGCCGCCCGTGGTCTACGTCTGCACCTCCGCGACCATCGGGGCCGCGCGGTGGGCACCCACGGGCATCCTCGTGCGGCTCGACAATGTGGCGCTCGGGGCGGTCACGACCCTGAACTTCCAGAGCGCAGCCGTCAGCGTCAATAACGGGGTCGCCACCGTGACCCCAGCGGGCGGGTGGCGCAACTACGCCGCCTTCAGCGCGACCCAAGGACAGACCTTCTTCCCTCTGGTCGGGGCCTCTGTAGCACCCAATCTTCATCAAGTCTTCGCCAACGGGATGCTGCTCCGTCTAGGGGCGCAGTACGACTACGTTATCGACGCCACGGGCATCACGCTCGCGTCCGGCATCGTGATGAGCGCGGGTGACCCGCTCCTCGTCTACTACTAGCTAGTCCACCGTCCGTACCCCTCCAAGGAGCACCGTCATGGCCGTCACCAAACTTCCCGGCACCCAGATTGGGACCGTTTCCTCCACCAACCTCGCTCCCGGTTCGGTTGACGCTACCGCCCTCGCCACGGGAGCCGTGGTCGCGGGTCGCATCGCGAGCGGCGCGATTGATAGCAGCACGGCCTTCGCTGCCGGGGTGGTGGACGCCGCCGCCCTTGCCGACAACTCGGTGGACGAGGGAGCCCTTCAGTCGGGCGCGGTGACGAGCGGAAAAATCGCCAACAACGCGGTGACGACCGCCGCCATCAACGGGAACGCGGTGACCGCCGCCAAGCTGAACGCCGACGTGGCTGGTACGGGCCTCGTCCTCGATGGGGGCACGAACGCGCTCACCATCAACCTCGCGGTGAACCCCGGCCTCAACTTTGGCTCGGGTGACCAGCTTGGCGTTGCGCTCGACGGCAACACCATCAACAAGAACGCGAGCGGCCTCTCCGTCAACCAGACGGCGTCGTTCAACTTCTCGTCCTTCACGGGCACGCTCTCAGCCAACCTCGCCGCGAACAACTTCCGCATCACGGGCTTGAGCAACCCCACCAGCAGTTTCGACGCGGCCACCAAGAACTACGTCGATTCGACCGTGCAGGGGCTGGACACTAAGGCGTCGTGCTTGGCGGCTACCGCCGTCGCGCTGCCGTCTTGCGACTATGACAACGGCGTGAGCGGGCTCAATGCCACCTTGACGGGCTCCGTGAACGGGGCGCTCGGCGCGATTGATGGGGTGACGCTCTCCAACGGCTCCCGCGTCCTCGTGAAGAATCAAGCCGGGGCACTCGACGTGCAGAACGGCATCTACACGGTCACGAACCTCGGCTCGGCTGGCGCGAAGTGGGTGCTCACGCGCGCGTCGGACTTCAACATTTCGGCCAACATGAGCCCCGGCTCCTACGTCTTCGTTGAGCAGGGCACCACGCAGGCCGACACGGGCTGGGTGTTCACGACGGACGGAACGGTCACGGTCGGCACGACGGGCATCGTGTGGACCCAGTTCTCGGGCGCGGGAACGGTCATCGCAGGCAACGGCCTTGCGCGCAACGGCAACACCCTGAGCGTGCTGCTGCACGGTGCGGCAACCGGCAACATCGTCCCGGCGCTCGCCATCAGCGCGGCGGGTGTGGCGGTGAAGGTGGACAACACCTCCATCAACGTGGACGGGTCGAGCCAGCTTCAGGTCGCCGCGAACGGAATCTCCTCGGCCATGCTCCAGAACGGCGCGGTGGGTGCCACCCAGTTGGCGTCGAACGCGGTGGTGACCTCCAAGATTTCGGACGGGAACGTGACCGCCGCGAAGCTGAACGCGGATGTGACCACGCAGCTTGGCGCACTCGGGACGATGGCGACCGCCGCCGTCAGCACGGGCACGGAGACGGTGACGTTCGCCAACTCCGCGACCGCTGCGGACAAGGACGCCGCGCTGCTCGTCTTCCTTAACGGTGCCCTCCTCACGCCGGGCGGGTCGAATGACTACGTTCGCAACGTGTCGAACGGGCGCACGACGGGCTTCACGCTCCAGCGTTCCGGCACCACCGGCGGCTGCACCTACTTCTTCGGCGGGTGACGGGTTACGCGCCTCCCACGGCGTGACAGGCGGGACCGCTTCGGGCGACTGGGGCGGTCCTTTCGTTCTCCCGCAGCCCCGTTGCGGGCGCGCTCGTCCTAGGATACCCGTCCCGACATGCTGACCGTCGTCACTCTGACCTCCCCATCCGGCACGCTCACCGTCATCTGCGATGCGCTCGCTCGTGACAACATCATCCCCCAGAACGTGCTTCTCGCGGGTTGTCGCGAGGTGGTCGCGGACGGCCTCACCCGCGTGCGCGTCTGGTCGGTTCCAGCCGCGTGGGTGACCTCCTACGCGATGGGCTACCCCGCCGACCCCGCGCTCGCGCCAGCCGCCCCAGAGAGCGAAGGCGTGGCGCATGGATAACGAGGCTCGAGAGGAGCGCGGCGCAGACAAGGGCTGGATGCCCGGCATGGCCGTGAGCATCGGCGGGAAGCCCATGCGCGTGCTCGCCGTGCATCACGGGGATTTCCTCGAGCCGGATGACCATACCGAGCTTCTCGTCTGCCTCGCGGAGGAAGACGCACGCCCCGAGTGGGTGCTGCCCCGCTACGTCACCGTCCTGCTGGATGACCCCACCACCCGGAGCCTCGTGTCGTGGTACACCGCTGCGCCCTCTTCTTCCTCGACACCCTCGTCAAGGCCACCTTCATCCTCGTCTTCTGGTGGTTCTTCGGCGCGCTCTTCCGAGGGCTTGGCCTCGTCTGGGAGTGAGGGCGACCCTCTCGACCTCGACGCGCTGGTGGAGCGTCTCCGCTCCAGCGTCGAGAACCATCCGTCCGACGCGGCGTGGCACCTGCTCGCGCACGCGGAGCGTGACATCCTCGCCCTCATGCAAGAGGTGCGACGGCTGCGGGGCGAGGGATAGCCCGTGGCAGTCGAGAGCGTGGACACCTTCTACGTCGTGCTCGTGGTCGTGAAGTTCTCGGGTGTGCCCTTCTTCTTGACCCCGAGAGGCGCACGCTCCACCGACCTGCGCGCGGCTGAACGCTTCTCGTCGCAAGGTGAGGCTCTCTCCCGGCTCAAGGTGCTAGGAGGGCGACACGCCGTTCGTCGGGTGCGGATGGACGGCTTGACCTACCGCCTCGAGGAGCTTGCCCCGCATGACCGTTGACCCCTCCCTCTACGATGTGCTGGAGTGCGACCGCCGCCCTACCCCGTGGGGCGAGGCGACCTATGTCCGGTTCCACCGCCGCGACATGGCCCCGATGGGCTACCGCGAACTCTGGGAGGTCTTCGCGACCTTCCTCCCCGGAAAGTGGGGCATCCAGAGCTTCCCGCAGCGGGGGCATTTCCTCGACCAAGCGAACAAGTACCATCTGCTCGTGTTCGACACGGCCCCGCCGGGCTTCGACCTGTTCGAGAAGCCCCCGAAGGGGACGCGGGTGGTCGCGGAGTACCTTACTGCGTCCGACACCATTGACGGTCGTCTGAAAGCGCACTAGAACCTTCGGCATGATGACCCCGCCCGCACCGTTCGTAGGCCCACCCTTCTCCGTACTCCGAAGCGAGGGGTTCCATTGTGGCGTCAAGGGATGCTGCGAGGGCAAGCAGGTCGATTCCCGAGGCTGGCACGGCATCAAGTCGGGCAGCATCGTCTACACCGTGCGTCCGAATAGCGAGCGCGCCGTGATGCTCACGGTCAGGACGGGGGTGTTCCCGCCCTCCGTGACGTGGCTTGAGGAGAGCGACAACCGACCCTCTGCCGTGGACATGACATGGTTCCAGCGCAAGGGCGCGACCGCTGATGCGTGGGACTACGACTGCACCTCTTCAGGGCTGGACGCGGAGGACTTCTACGTCCGGCTTCAGCATGACCACGGGGCCGACCTCGTTCCCGACGAGGCCGTCCTCGACGCCCTCCTCGCGGAGGCGGGAACGCGCTGGCCGGGGGAACTCCTAGCCGCCTCCCCTTCGCTCGCACGGACTCCGGTGCCGGCGAGGGGAGGTTGGCTTTCCTCCACCGCGCTGCGCTTCACGGCACTCATTCTCGCCTTCG
>Ga0315909_10002506_pt1 | contig 23509 bp, 20 predicted proteins | sample LakEriMetagenome_11_FD_203527 | JGI IMG/M metagenome (GOLD analysis project Ga0315909, IMG submission 203527) | Freshwater fungal communities from buoy surface, Lake Erie, Ohio, United States - Buoy 2 MA125 | ecosystem: Environmental > Aquatic > Freshwater > Lake | place: USA: Lake Erie, Ohio...
GCTTATTCAAGCGATTCGGATGGAGCGACCCGTGTATTGATGCCTTATCTGCGCGCACGCGGTATCAGTCAACTCGATGGTCTCATCATCACGCACAGCGATACGGATCATTCCGGCGGTGCTGCCTCTGTGATCGATGGCATTCCGATTGCCTGGACCAGTTCTTCGCTGCCGCGAGATCATGCCTTGCTTAGAAAAATGCCCTCGCACACTGCGTGTCGCGCTGGGCAAAGCTGGACCTGGGACGGTGTGCAATTCGATATGCTTCACCCGGATGATTACTATGCCAACGCCGAGCAACCCAACGCCCGCAGCTGCACCTTGCGCATTCGCTATCGTGAGAACGCGGTGTTATTGACCGGTGATATCGAAGCACCGCAGGAACGCGCCTTGCTGAATCGTGGCGCTGATCAGTTGTCTGCCAGCGTGTTGTTAGCGCCACATCATGGCAGTGGCACGTCGTCGACGCCTGAATTTCTCGCCGCGGTGTCGCCGCGCCTGGCCTTGTTTCAGGTCGGGTATCGCAACCGTTACCGTCATCCCAAAGCGGAGGTGCTCGATCGTTATCTCCAGCGAAATATCGTCACCTTGCGTACTGATCAGTCTGGTGCGGTGCGAGTCACGTTAGGTGATGACATCACGTTTAGTGCCTATCGTTGTGAACGCCGTCGCTACTGGCTTGCGCGGGATTGTCCGTGACTGAGTTTTGCTTGCGATTGCGCAGGGATACGACTGCCATGTCCGTGTCAGCATCAAAAATTTCGGGGACGCAGGGGAGTCGTGAGGCCACACGCGATAATAATCGTGCGACTGATCGTTTTTGCAATGCTGGGCTTGCGGTGTCACGATCTTGGTGCCCAACAGTCACTGCAGACGTTCGTCAAAGAAGGACGACCCAGCAGCACGCTGGAAATCGATAATGACTCCTTACCGCTGCGACGGGATGACGGTTTGTACACCAGTGGCGTCCGTTTCTCGCGCAGCTATCGGCTTAGTTCCTCGGAGGGCTGGCGCGCTGCCGGATGGCGTCTCGGCCAGCAGCTGTACACGCCCTTGGATGTGCGTATCCCACCGGAGCATCTGAATCCGCTGGACCGGCCGTATGCTGGCTGGTTGTACGGCGGATTTTTTTATCATGTGCTCGATTTCGACGGTAGCGAAATGGCATTCGGGCTGGATATCGGTTGCCTAGGTCCTTGCGCAGGGGGTCGTTCGACCCAAACCTTTGTGCACAGAGTATTTGATCAACCTGAGCCGCGCGGCTGGCGTACGCAGATCCGCAATGAGCTTGGTCTGGTACTGCGGGCGGGTGCACGGGCACCTTACTGGCGCTTGAATCGTCACATGGATTTGCGTCCCGGCGTGGCCCTGAGGCTGGGTAATATTTTTACCGATCTCACCGCCGATGCCACGCTGCGAGCGGGACGCCTCGAGCCCTTGGTAGGTGTGGCAGGTCTGTACCTCTTTGCTCGGGGGGCGATGCGAGCAGTGGCCTACGATGCCACGCTGGAGGGCGGCATGTTTTCGGATGACCAAGTGCGAACGGTAAGCCCCCGGCGCGTGACGGGTGAATGGGAGCTGGGACTGCAATGGTACGAGCGCTCGTGGGCCTGGCGGCTTTCAATCGTTAGGCGCGGCAATGACATTGCCGGGCTGCCGGAGTCACAGGGCCGGCAGGATTTTCTGCGCTTGTCGATCACCTATTTCCCTTGAGACGACACTGAATAAATCCAGGTTGCATGACGAGCCAGCGCAGCTGGTGTGACACGGGGATCAGTAAAATCAGGGGATTGGCGCCACAGAGCTTGCCACAAAGTTTCAGGGCGCATGTAATTAGCGCTTACTCAATGACTAACAGAGCGAGACAAATAGCAGTCTAGATTGGGAAAGTGCCGGGGTTCTTTGCGGTATAATTCGAATTTCCCGCGAGTGCCGTTCGGCATATCCTGCAATGACCAAGTTTGTTTTTGTCACTGGCGGCGTCGTCTCATCCCTTGGCAAAGGGATTGCTGCCGCTTCTCTCGGCGCGATTCTCGAATCGCGCGGTCTTAAAGTCACTCTCCTCAAGCTTGATCCCTACATCAATGTCGATCCTGGAACGATGAGCCCGTTCCAGCACGGTGAAGTGTTTGTCACCGACGATGGCGCGGAAACCGATCTCGATTTGGGACATTACGAGCGCTTTATCAGCGCGCGCATGAAAAAGGTCAACAATTTCACGACTGGCCAGATTTACGAATCCGTTATCCGCAAGGAACGCCGAGGCGAATATCTTGGCAAGACGGTGCAGGTCATTCCGCATATCACCAACGAGATTCAGGATTTCATTCATCGTGGCGCTGAAGGTTTTGATGTTGCCATCGTCGAGATCGGTGGTACCGTCGGTGACATCGAGTCGCTGCCCTTCCTGGAGGCAGCACGACAATTGTCGCTGCGGGGTGGACGCCATCATGCTGCCTTCGTCCATCTGACGCTGGTTCCGTACCTCGTGTCCGCTGGAGAACTGAAAACCAAGCCAACGCAACATAGCGTGCAAAAGCTGCGCGAAATCGGTATATCGCCCGATGCCCTGCTGTGCCGTGCGGATCGCCGCATCCCGGACGATGAGCGCGCAAAGATCTCGCTGTTCTCGAATGTGGAAGAAGATGCAGTGATTTCCGTTTGGGATGCCGACACCATCTATAAAATTCCACAGATGCTGCATGATCAGGGCCTTGATCGTATCGTTTGCGAAAAACTGGCTCTCACGCCCAAGGCCGCCGACTTGTCGATGTGGACGCATTTGGTTGATTCGCTTGAACATCCCAAGCATGAGATTCATATCGGCATGGTCGGCAAGTATGTCGATCTGACTGAATCCTACAAATCACTCACCGAAGCGCTGCGTCATGCCGGCATACACACAGAGTCGCGTGTGAACATTGAATATGTGGATTCGGAAGAAATTGAAAATCAGGGTGCTGCCAGTCTGTCCAAATTCGACGCGATCCTCGTGCCCGGCGGTTTCGGCAAGCGCGGGGTCGAAGGAAAAATTGCCGCTGCACGCTATGCGCGCGAAAGCAAGACGCCGTATCTCGGCATTTGCCTTGGCATGCAGGTTGCACTGATTGAATATGCTCGGCACGTGGCCGGTCTGAAGAACGCCAACTCTACCGAATTTGACCCATCAACGGAAAACCCCGTCGTTGCGCTGATCACCGAGTGGCAGAACCACGACGGTGTGGTTGAACGCCGCGATGCCAACTCCGACCTGGGCGGGACTATGCGTCTCGGTGCGCAGACATGCGACGTCAAGCCTGGTACTTTGGCGGCTGAAATCTATGGTGCGCAAGTAACCGAGCGTCATCGTCATCGTTACGAGGCCAACAATCACTACCTGGATCGTGTGGAACAGGCAGGCCTGATCGTGTCAGCGCGTACGCCGCATGAGGCGCTGTGCGAAATCATGGAATTGCCGCGCTCAGGTGACGCTGCGCATCCGTGGTTCATGGGTGTGCAGTACCATCCGGAATTCAAATCCACGCCTCGCGATGGGCATCCGCTGTTTATTTCTTTCATCAAGGCGGCGCTTGCTCACAAGCAGGCTGTCAGCCAGAGGAAGGCAGCATGAAACTCTGCCATTTCACTGCAGGCCTTGATCAGCCGTTTTTCCTCATCGCTGGCCCCTGTGTTATTGAATCCCTCGAGATGGCGATCGAAACCGCCGGTCAGCTAAAAGACATCACCACCAGTCTCGGTATTCCGTTTATTTACAAATCCTCGTTCGACAAGGCCAATCGCTCCTCGGGTAGTTCTTTCCGTGGCCTGGGTATGGAAAAAGGTCTGGCCATCCTGGCTGAAGTCCGTAAACAGATTGGCGTACCGGTGCTGACCGATATCCATGAGATCGACGAGATCAAACCCGTAGCGGCTGTAGTCGATGTGCTGCAAACGCCTGCTTTTCTTTGCCGGCAGACAGATTTCATCCGTGCGTGCGCGCAGTCTGGCAAGCCAGTCAATATCAAGAAAGGCCAGTTCCTCGCACCGAATGACATGAAAAATGTTATCGACAAAGCGCGCGAGGCCGCACGTGAAGCCAATCTGCCCACCGATGTGTTCATGGCTTGCGAGCGTGGCGTATCCTTTGGCTACAACAATCTGGTGTCCGACATGCGATCGCTGGCCATCCTGCGCAATACCGATTGCCCGGTGGTGTTTGACGCAACGCACTCGGTGCAGCTTCCGGGCGGTCAGGGCACAAGCTCGGGTGGGCAGCGTGAATTCGTGCCGGTACTGGCGCGTGCGGCGATTGCGGTTGGCATTGCCGGCTTGTTCATGGAAACGCACCCCGATCCGGCCAATGCAAAATCCGACGGCCCGAATGCGGTACCTCTGCATCGCATGCGTGAACTGCTGACCAGTTTGACTGCGCTTGACCGGGTCGTCAAACAACAGCCTTTCCTTGAAAACGATTTTTCCTGAGTACCCGGCAGTGTATTTTCAGATGAACGCGTTTGAATCCTGCCTGAATTCTGTTTGTCATTTGTGGAGATGCTGAATGAGTGCAATTGTTGACATTGTCGGTCGTGAAATCCTTGATTCGCGTGGCAATCCCACCGTGGAGTGCGATGTGCTGCTTGAATCCGGCGTGATGGGTCGTGCAGCCGTGCCATCGGGCGCTTCGACTGGTTCGCGCGAGGCGGTCGAGCTGCGCGACAGCGATAACACGCGCTATCTCGGCAAGGGTGTCCTGAGAGCCTGCGAGCATATCAACACCGAAATTTCCGAGACTGTGATGGGTCTGGATGCCAGCGAGCAGGCATTTCTTGATCACGCATTGCTTGATCTGGATGGCACCGAGAACAAATCTCGGCTGGGTGCGAATGCGATTCTGGCGGTGTCGATGGCAGTTGCCAAGGCGGCAGCAGAAGAGGCGGGTCTGCCCCTGTATCGTTATTTTGGTGGCTCAGCGGCCATGCAAATGCCCGTGCCCATGATGAACGTGATCAACGGCGGTGCGCACGCTGATAACAATCTCGATATTCAAGAATTCATGATCATTCCGGTCGGCGCGCCGAGCTTCCGTGAAGCAATGCGCTACGGTGCCGAGGTGTTCCATACCCTGAAAAAAATCCTGCATGACCGCAAGCTGACGACCTCGGTCGGTGATGAGGGTGGTTTTGCACCGTCGGTGGAAAACCACGAAGCAGCGATCAAGCTGATCATTGAAGCGATCGAGAAAGCAGGGTACGAACCAGGCACTCAAATTGCGCTGGGTCTCGATTGTGCTGCCAGTGAGTTTTATCGTGATGGTAAATACCATCTGGCAGGCGAGGGTCTGAGCCTGTCCTCGGCCGACTTCACCAATTTGCTGGCTACCTGGTGCGACAAGTACCCCATCATGTCAATTGAAGATGGCATGGCTGAAAACGATTGGGATGGTTGGGCAACGCTGACGGGCGCCTTGGGCAAGAAAATTCAATTGGTTGGCGACGATCTCTTCGTTACCAACACCAAGATACTGCGCGAAGGCATCGAGAAAAATATCGCCAACTCCATTTTGATCAAGATCAATCAGATCGGTACACTCACCGAAACCTTTGCCGCCATCGAAATGGCCAAGCGGGCGGGCTATACCGCAGTGATTTCGCACCGCTCGGGCGAGACGGAAGATTCGACGATTGCCGATATCGCGGTCGGTTGCAACGCATTGCAGATCAAGACGGGTTCCATGTCGCGCTCGGACCGCATGGCCAAGTACAACCAACTCCTGCGTATCGAAGAAGATCTGGGCGATATCGCCAGCTACCCCGGCCGCCAGGCTTTTTACAATCTGCGGTAATCTTGGCAATCGGCAGTCCCTTGTCGGGCTGCCGGTGTTGAATGAGACTCTCGCGCATGCGCCTTTTACTGATATCGCTGACCGTTTTGATTGTACTGATCCAATATCCGCTCTGGCTGGGCAAGGGCGGCTGGCTGCGGGTGTGGGATTTATCGCGTCAGGTGGATGTGGCGCTGGTCAAGGAGCAGGAGCTCAAGGAACGTAATGCCAAGCTGGCCTCCGAGGTGCAGGATCTGAAGGAAGGTACCGGTGCCATTGAAGAACGCGCGCGCTACGAGCTGGGCCTAGTCAAAGACAGTGAGATATTCGTTCAGGTACTCGATGGGAATGCCAAGCAACAGGTGGCGGGCGTCAAACCCTGACTCATCAAAACTCTAGCGACAGAGTCCGCAAGCCCGCCGACTCCCCTTCAAATCCGCGCAATACTCAGTGCTGCTGACGGGTTGGCAGCTGCACCGCATCCGTGATCGACTCCAGCGCAAACAGCTGCATGCAATCCACGGGGTCAAACAAATAATCCTGCCCGCAGAAATCACAATTGATATCCAGTTTGCCGAGATCGGCCAATGCAGAATCGATTTCCTCCCGACCGAGTAATTTCAGCATGTTACCGACCTTCTCACGCGAGCAGCCACAGTGAAATATGGGATGACGTGGATCGAAGACACGCACCGTCTCTTCCCAATACAGTCTTTGTAACAAGGTCATGATGTCCGTGCTTAGCAGCTCCTGCTGATTTAGCGTCGAGGCCAGCGTCACGGTACGATTCCAGATATCGCCATCGGCCGTAGCGGCAATCTTGCCGCCGTCATCGGGGAGTTTTTGCAGCAGCAAACCACGAGCGACCTTGTCATCGGCGGCCAGCCATAGACGCGTATCGAGCTGTTCCGAGCGCATCATGTAATTTTCAATGACCGTGGCGACAGACTCACCCTCCAGTGCAACAATACCCTGATAGGCTTGTTGTCCTGGTTTCTTGTCGGCGGGGTCAAGCGTGATCGCGAAACGTCCCTCGCCATTTGCATTGACCAATTGCTGCAAACCCGCATGCTCGGAAATCTTGACGTCTTTGCTGATCTTGGCGGTTGCTCGCAAACGCAAAGCCGCATCACATTCCACCACCAGCAGTGCTACCGGTCCATCGCCATGTATCTGCATGATGATGGTGCCGTCAAATTTCAAATTGGCTGACAGCAGCGCTGCCGCTGCCATCATCTCGCCCAGCATCGCACTCACTGCAGAGGGATAGCTACGACGCGCTTGTACTTGCTGCCAGGCGTCCGAGATTTCGATTAGCTCACCGCGCACCAGTGAGTTTTCAAACATGAATTTTTGTAGCGTATCCAAACTCAACCCAGCCGTTTTAAATGCTTTTGGTAGTACGCGGCACGTGCTGAATAACTATCGGCGCTTTGTTTCAGCGCAGCGACCTGTTCATCCGTCAGCGTGCGCGCCACTTTGGCAGGGGATCCGATGATGAGCGAATTGTCCGGGAATTCCTTGCCTTCGGTGACCAGCGCGCCTGCACCCACCAGGCAATTTTTGCCGATTTTTGCGCCATTCAACACCACCGCCTGTATACCGATCAAGCTGCCTTCGCCGATCGTGCAGCCATGCAGCATCGCCTGATGGCCGACCGTCACATCCTTGACCAGGGTGAGGGGATAGCCCATGTCGGTGTGCAGCACGCAGCTTTCCTGCACATTGCAGTTCTCGCCGATATGAATCAGTTCATTGTCGCCCCGAAGCGTTGCGCCAAACCACACATTGGCACGGGCATCGAGCTTGACTTTGCCGATCAGCGTCGCGGACTCGGCGACCCAGGCATCTTCGGCGATCTCGGGGGCGTGGTCGCCCAATTGGTATATCGGCATGGGGATTACAATGCGGGGTGAAGACAACCCGCATTTTACTCCCGACCGTATGGGCACTGCCGATACCGATAGCCTGACTGCATCCTGCGAGCCCATTGGTGTGCCCGACGAATTGCGAGCCGCAGCATTGCAGCTGCTGGCGCAATGCGATGCGCAGATCAAAGCTGAGTCGACCATGACACTCAAGCATCGCTGGGAGTCCGGTGAGCTGAGTCTCGAGAGAGCGGCTGTATTGCGCAGCGGTGCAGCGATACCTGGTCGGCCCGATCATCCGACATTGGTTTCACCACGTGCATTGGAACGCCGTCCGATGAATACGGTAGCCGGTCGTGCCGCCCTGATTCACGCACTCGCGCACATAGAGTTCAACGCAATCAACCTGGCGCTTGATGCGATCTGGCGTTTTCCAGACATGCCTGCCGAGTTTTATCTGGACTGGTTGCAGGTGGCCGCCGAGGAGGCATTACATTTCACCCTGCTCAACACGCATCTGGGTTCTCTGGGTCATACCTACGGCGATTTCAATGCGCACAACAGCTTGTGGGAAATGGCAGAAAAAACTCGTGAGGATGTTCTTGCCCGCATGGCGCTGGTACCCAGAACACTGGAGGCCCGTGGCTTGGATGCTACGCCCGCAGTGCGCGCCAAGCTCGCGCAGGCAGGCGATCAGCAGGCCGCTGCCATACTCGACATCATCTTGCGCGACGAGGTCGGACATGTCGCTATCGGGAATCGCTGGTATGGCTGGTTATGTCAGCAAAAGGGTGCCGAGCCCTTGTCTACGTACCGTGAACTGGCAAGGCACTACAAAGCCCCCGTTCTAAAAGGGCCGTTCAATCTGGAGGCGAGGAAAGCGGCCGGCTTTACGGCTGAGGAGCTGATTGCACTGGATAAAGTTTGATTTTTACGGAACTCGTTTTGTTTATGCGATACATATTTCACTGATTGCAGCGTGAACCCAAAATATTTGGTTGTAGCGTGATAAATCTGATGACCGTTTGACGATGGGCTTATGTCCAGAACCTATCTTTCCAGGCCGCTAGCGGCGTGTACATCCGTTGCAGGGCGCGCCCTGGCTTGCATGCGAGTAATGCTTTGAGGGGGTGCAGCAGCCTGTACGAAACCCGCTCCACCTTTGCCATCGACCTAATGAGACGGGTTCTTCCGTGTAGCTCAGTTCTTGGAGGTGAAAAATGAAATTTCCAGTGGCGAAAAATCTTGTCAGCAACCTCCCTTCAGCACAGCCACCTGAGGTCGTTGGGCGGGCCCGGGCTAACGCCCGGACGTTTGCAAACGCGGCGCTCAATCGGGTTGCGACAAACCGAGCTTCGGCCGCGCAGCATTGCAAGCAGGCGGCAATTGGGAGCGGTAACAACGTGCTACAGCACGTCAAATCACGGAATCCGGTCAGTTGGAGCAAGGTTGGGGTTAGCCGCCAAATGTTTGCGCAACAAGGACCTTCTCCCACTCCGGCTACTCATCGTTTGCCTGAGACTTTGGAGTGGGCGATGTTGGAAACTTTACACTTTGATGACGGAAATAATCAGATGACCCCGCAAACGACTCTGCCAGCCGATGCAAACACGCGAGCGCAGAAACCGCCAATGAAGCCGATTTTCGCAGAGCGCAATTTCGTCTCGGCACTGCCCGTGTCACAAGAAATTGGCGTGATCGATATGCCAAAGCCACAGAGGGCGGTGTTCAAAAATACCCAGCCAGCGCCCGAACTGGCGGCATCAAAGCTGCAAATCAATACGGTAAAGATAGACGCAGACACCGAACTGGCGCGGGGAAAAATGCCAGTCTCTGGGACGGAAAAAACAGATAAAACCTGAGTCTCTGTTTGAAAATCTACTGCGCGACCTGAATTCGACCCTGCGATGCTCGATCTACCCGACGTACGACTGCGCTTCTCGGGCCGAACTCAGGCCGCTCCCGACAATTTTCAAACAGACACTGAGGTCTTTTTACCCTGAATTGCAGGAGGTAGCGCGTTCTTCCTCCATTAATCGCAAGATGCGACGCTGAACTTTCCCCGTCGTCGTCATCGGTAACGCATCGATAAATTCGATCTCTTTCGGATATTCATAGGGCGCAAGCAGGCCGCGAACATGCTGCTGCAATGTCTCGATCAGTTTAGTGTCTTCGCTCTCGCCCCGACGTATACCCTCGACCAGAACGATAAACGCTTTGATCACATTACCGCGTTCGGTATCTGGTTTGGGTACCACAGCGGCATTAGCGACGGCGGGATGTTTAACCAGACAGTTTTCTATCTCCGATGGGCCAATGCGATAACCCGCAGCCTTGAACATATCATCTGAGCGACCGCGGTACCAAAGGTAGCCGTCTTCATCAATCTGAGCCAGGTCGCCGGTTCTGAGCCAGTCGCCGCTATATTTGTCACGCGTTGCATCTTCGCGATTCCAGTACCCCAGAAAAATCACCGGATCGGGATGGCCGTGGATGTCATAGCGATTCAAGGCAACCTCGCCGGTTTCGCCGGCTTTGACCGGACAATCATCATCGCCCAAGACCGCCACGCGATGGCCTGGATAAGGCCGGCCCATGCTGCCGGGTCGTGCAGGCCATCGTGCCTCGCAGTTGCCGACAATGTAGTTGGCCTCGGTCTGACCGAACATTTCATTGACCGTGACGCCCAGTGCGGATTGCGTCCAACTGAACACTGCATCGCCCACCGCTTCACCCGCGCTCATGATCGCGCGCAGTTTCAGGCGGTAGTGCTCGCGCGGCTCCGGTACGGCTTTCATCATCATCTTCAGTGCGGTAGGAAAAATGAAGCTGTTGGTGACTTTGTATTTTTCCATCAGCTGGAAAGCCGATACGGCTGAAAACCGCGCACGACTGGCGATGATGGGTCGGCCAAAATACAAAGTAGGCAGTAGTGCATCCATCAGACCGCCGGTCCAGGCCCAGTCAGCGGGCGACCAGAATACATCCTCATCCTGCGGAAACCAGTTCTGCGATGCGACGAACCCTGTCAGGTTGCCGAGCAACGCAGACTGCGGTATCAGTGCCCCTTTAGGCGAGCCTGTTGTACCACTGGTGTAAATCAGGATGGCGGCGTCATTGGCTTGCGTGCCTACGGCGGTGAATTGATCGGAGGCTGATCGCATCGCTGTTTCCCACGTCAGGCAGTCGCGACCATAATCATCAATGGCGATCACACGTTTCAATTCAGGGCAGGTGGGCCGTACTTGCCGAATGTTCTGCAGGCCGGCTGGGTCGGCAATGGCGACCATCGCGCCGCTGTCCTGAAGACGGTATTGAAGTGCATCGGGGCCGAAGAGTACCGACATGGGCATGGCAATCGCACCAAGCTGATGGCACGCCAGATGGGCAACTGCGACTTCCGGTCGCTGGGGCAGAATGATCGCCACGCGCGTACCGCGCGTGACGCCTAGCCCTTGAAGTACATTCGAGAGTCGATTCGCGTCTTGCTGCAGCTGCGCATAAGTGACAACGCGATCGCCGTGCAGATCATCAAAAAAAATGGCAACCCGTTCAGGATCGCTGGCCCAGCGACTGCAGCACATTTCGGTGATATTGAAATCGGGAGGTACCTGCCAGCGATATGTCTCGTAGAGATTTGCGTACCCGTCTTCCTGCAGCCCAGCGGCCATACGTGCTCCTTTATAATAGTGCCGCGATCCTACCGGTAGCCTTTGTTGCTGGCAAGCTGACCCGCCATTCATTTTTCAAAAGCTCATGCTGCTACCGACGAAATCATCCCGATCCGAATTTGTGATGCTGCGTGGATTGCGCACGCACGTCAGGCACTGGGGGGACGATGACGCACCCAAACTATTCATGTTGCATGGTTGGATGGATGTGTCTGCGTCTTTTCAGTTTGTAGTCGACTGTTTTGTGCGCAATTGGCATGTCATCGCCCCCGACTGGCGAGGCTTTGGGTTAACGCAGCGCACTGCATCGGATTGTTATTGGTTCGCCGATTATCTGGGTGATCTGGATGCCTTGCTCGATCACTACGCGGCTGACGAACCGGTGCAATTGGTAGGCCATAGCATGGGCGGCAATGTGGCTGGCATCTACGCGGGTGTGCGACCCGAGCGCGTCTCGCATTTTGTGAACCTCGAAGGCTTCGGTTTGCCGCTGACGCGTCCTGAGCAGGCGCCGGCCCGCTATGCTAAATGGCTCAATGAATTGCGCGAGCCACCGCTGATGCGCACCTATCCGAACAAAGAGGCCGTGGCAGCTCGTCTGATGAAAACCAATCCACGCATCTCGGCACCGCGTGCCGATTTTCTGGCGGGTCACTGGGCTGCGGCCAATACCGAGGGTGAGTGGGAGATTTTGGGTGACCCGGCGCACAAGATTACCAGCGCTATCTTGTACCGTACGGAAGAAGTCACGGCCTGCTGGTCAGCCATCACGGCACCCGTGTTGTGGGTGGAGGCGGCAGATACCGAGGTGTGGCGCTGGATGGGCCCGAAAGAGGTGGCGCGGCTGGAAATTGATCGCCGCCGGCAGCACATCCCCCAGCTACGTTGTGAAGTCATTCAAGACGCAGGACACATGCTGCACCATGATCAGCCAGAGGCACTGGCTCGGTTGATCGAGGGGTTTTTGCCCTGAGCCGAGGCCGGCGGCAATCGCCGCAGGGGCGTACAATATAACGTTGATTCCCTCGCTGTTTCTCCATCTGAAGTGTCCATGCTAAACATTGATCTGCACTGTCATTCGAATGTCTCGGATGGCACGCTGTCACCCGCCGAGTTGGCCAGACGCGCTGCGGCCAATCGCGTTGACGTTTGGGCATTGACGGATCATGACGAAGTAAGCGGCATTCCAGAGGCGCGTGCAGCCGCACAGGATTTGGGTCTCCACTTCGTCGCCGGCGTGGAGATTTCAATTACCTTTGCCGGTAAAACCGTGCACATCGTTGGTCTGGATATCGATGAGCAGCATCCGGACTTGTATGAGGGCTTGAGGAGTGTGCGAGAAGGGCGGGTGCAGCGCGCTCACTCGATCGCCGCGCAACTCGAGCTCACTGGCTTGAGCCATGTGTTTGAAGGCGCTCTGAAGTACGCAGACAATCCCTCACTGATCGGTCGCACCCATTTCGCGCGATATTTGGTCGAACTGGGCGTGCAGCCCACGGTATCAGAGGTCTTCCGCCACTATCTGGTCGAGGGCAAGCCCGGTTTCGTACCGCACCGCTGGACGACGCTGCAAGAGGCCGTGAGCTGGATACGTGCCGCTGGTGGACGTGCCGTGATCGCACACCCGGGCCGCTACGCTTTTGACCAAATGCAATTTGATGCGCTGCTGTCGGAATTTATCGCACTGGGCGGCGAGGGCATCGAAGTTGTTACTGGCAGTCATACTCCTGACCAATTTGACGAGTATGCTGTCCTGGCGCGTCGGACGGGCCTGTTGGCGTCTCGTGGTTCCGATTTCCACGGTCCCGCAGAATCACGCGTTGATCTGGGCAGCTTGCCCCACCTCCCTGCAGATTTGAAGCCGGTCTGGCATGATTGGCAACTCTGAGTTTTTACCCACTTGAAATAACAAGTTCTGCCCCGATTTACGGGGCGACCGTGGTGAAGTGCTGTGGTCAATAACACTGTTTGGGAGAGTCCTGAATGAAGAGAATTCTGCTGTTCGTGATGACCAACATCGCTGTGATCGCCGTGTTGACGATCGTGCTTTCGTTGACAGGTGTGGACCGCTACCTGACAGCGCAGGGCCTCAATGTTGGCATGCTGCTGGTGTATTCGCTGATTGTTGGTTTTACTGGCGCGATCATTTCTCTGCTCATGAGCAAGCCGATGGCGAAATGGTCAACGGGTGCGACAGTCATTGAGCAGCCTTCCAATTCGACAGAACAATGGCTGCTCGATACCGTACGCAAGCTCGCTGACCGGGCCGGTATCGGTATGCCGGAAGTTGCCTGGTATGAGGGCGAACCGAACGCATTTGCTACCGGTGCTTTTCGCAATGACGCGCTGGTGGCGGTGTCCTCAGGTCTTTTGCAGAATATGACGCGCGAAGAAGTTGAGGCAGTGTTGGGTCATGAGGTTGCACACATTGCTAATGGCGACATGGTCACGATGACGCTGCTGCAGGGCGTGGTGAATACGTTTGTCGTATTCCTCTCACGCATTGTGGGCTACTTCGTCGATCGTGCGATCTCGCGCAACAATGATGATGCACCGGGTATCGGTTACATGATTACGGTCATCGTCTGTCAGATTGTGTTCGGCATACTCGCGCAAATGATTGTTGCCTGGTTCTCGCGTCACCGGGAGTTTCGCGCAGATGCCGGTGCAGCGCAGTTGATGGGCAACCGCCAGCCGATGATCAATGCGCTGGCAAGGCTCGGCAGTATGCAGGAGAGCCATTTGCCGCAATCGGTGGCAGCGATGGGTATCAACAAGTCTGGTGGGATTATGGAATTGTTTTCCACGCATCCGCCGATAGAGGAACGTATCAACGCTTTGCGGCAGGGCTGATTGTCAGGAGAACTGCTGCTGGCTCTGATGTATTCGGGTGAGAGGGAAGATGGTTGCGTAACTGGCTAAAGATGCTGGATTCTGGCTTTCGCCGGTAGGATGATTTCAGTCGGGATCCAGCCTCGTCGGTCGCAAACGAGCGGCTAGACTCAAGCTGACGGGAAGTGGTCCCGCGCCGCCGTCCAAAAAGTGGGGTATCGGTTACAGACCGTTTCACGTTGTACGGCGTCAGCCTCCGGCTGTCGCCGTTTTTGATTTTTTATGAGCCAGTATTTTCAAATTCATCCGGACAATCCGCAGCCACGCCTGATCCGACAAGCGGTGCAAATCGTCGATGCAGGCGGAATCGTTGCGCTGCCCACGGATTCCAGTTACGCGCTGGTTTGTCATCTTGATGACAAAAGTGCGGTCGATCGGCTGCGTCGCCTACGCGGCGTCGATGACCGGCACCATCTGACCTTGCTTTGTCGTGATCTCTCAGAAATCGCCACCTACGCGAAAGTCGATAATCGCCAGTACCGTATGCTCAAGGCCGCAACGCCCGGGCCCTACACCTTTATCCTCGAGGCGACACGAGAGGTACCTCGGCGTCTCTCTCATCCCTCACGCAAAACGATCGGGCTACGTGTACCTGAGCATGCAATCGCTCACGCACTGCTGGAAGAACTCAGGCAGCCTCTGTTAGGTACCACCCTGATTCTTCCCGGCAGCGATGAGCCGCTCAATGAAGCAGAGGACATACGCGAGCAGCTGGAAAAGCAGATTGAGCTGGTGATTGACGGCGGCAGTTGCAGCCGCTTACCCACCACGGTGGTTGATTTGACCGCAGGCCTGCCGGAAATTGTGCGCGAAGGCAGGGGCGATGTCTCACTCTTTCGCTAACGGGCGGCGGCCAGTGCCTGTCTGATAGAATCAGACCGATGAATGAGATTATCCAGACGATCGCAATTTACGCATTGCCCGTCATTTTTGCGATCACGCTGCACGAAGCTGCCCATGCCTACGCTGCCAAGTATTTTGGCGATCTGACGGCCTACTCTCAGGGGCGGATGAGTCTGAATCCGGTCCGGCATATCGATCCTGTCGGCACTATCCTGATACCGCTGGCGCTGGCCTTGCTTCACAGTCCTTTCATTTTTGGCTATGCCAAGCCGGTGCCCGTTGATTTTTCCCGTTTGCGCAATCCCAAGAAGCAGATGGCATGGGTCGCGCTCGCCGGGCCGCTGGCGAATCTGGTCATGGCTTTTTTGTGGATGCTGTCGTATTTTGTTTTGCAATCTGTGGGCATTACCGAGGTGTTTTTCCTCGAGGTAGCCGAAGCGGGCGTTAAAATCAACCTGATCCTGTTTGCTTTCAATCTTTTTCCATTGCCGCCCTTAGATGGTGGACGGATCATGACGAGTATTTTGCCCAGCCGCTATGCGTTTCGTTTTGCCCGCATTGAGCCTTATGGTTTTTTCATCGTACTTGGCTTGATGATGCTGAACCTGCTTCATTATTGGATGAAGCCCGTCATGATGCTCGCGGCGCTGCTACTTGAATTACTCATATCTCCCATTCAATCCCTGCTCATCTGAAATCATCATGTATCCTGATCGTGTTGTTTCTGGCATGCGTCCTACCGGCTCAATGCATCTTGGTCACTACCACGGCGCGTTGAAAAACTGGGTTCGGCTACAGTCTGAACATCCTTGTCTTTTTTTTGTGGCCGACTGGCATGCGCTAACGACCCATTACGACGATCCCTCCATCATCGAGACCAGCACCTGGGACATGGTGATCGACTGGCTTGCGGCTGGGATCGACCCATCCCAAGCGACGATCTTCATTCAGTCGAAAGTGCCCGAACACGCTGAACTGCATCTTTTGCTGTCGATGTCCACGCCGCTGGGCTGGCTTGAGCGTGTACCGACCTACAAGGACCAACAGGAAAAATTGGCTGATCGTGATCTGGCGACTTATGGCTTTTTGGGCTACCCGCTGCTGCAGGCTGCTGATGTACTGATTTATCGCGCGAGTATGGTACCCGTCGGTGAGGATCAGGTACCGCATATCGAAATGATGCGAGAGATCGCGCGGCGATTTAACCACCTGTACGGCCGCGAAAAAGATTTCGAAGAAAAAGCACGCGAGGCCGTAAAAAAACTGGGTACCAAGCGCGCCAAGCTTTACAACGAACTTCGTACCGAGTATCAGGAGCAGGGCAAGGATGATGCGCTGGAGCAGGCCAAAGCCATGCTCGATGATGCGCAAAATCTGTCGATGATTGATCGCGAACGTTTGTTTGGCTATCTCGAAGGCAGTCGCAAGCTCATTCTGGTGGAGCCACAGGCTTTGTTGACCGAAGCTTCACGTTTGCCCGGACTCGATGGACAGAAAATGTCCAAGAGCTATGGCAACACCATCGCGTTGCGTGATGATCGCGATACTGTCACTAAAAAAATTCGCACTATGCCCACCGACCCGGCGCGCGTGCGACGTACCGACCCCGGCGATCCGGAAAAATGCCCGGTCTGGCAGTTCCATATGGTGTACTCCGATCAGGCAACGCGCGACTGGGTGACTCAAGGTTGTAAATCCGCCGGTATAGGTTGTCTCGAATGTAAGCAACCCGTGATTGACGGCATTCTGAAAGAGCAGGAGCCCATGCGCGAGCGTGCACAGCAGTATCTCGATGATCCTTCCCTCGTACGTGCGATCGTCGCCGATGGTTGTGATCAGGCGCGTAAATATGCGCAGGAGACCATGCGCGACGTGCGCGATGAAATGGGCTTGTCCTACAACTAAGTTTGCGTGCATCGGCTTGCATTGATGAACACGCATATCTCCCACGAGCAGCCATCTGCCTGGATTGCTCGGTTTGCCGAATTGATACCTGAGGGTCGGGTACTCGACCTTGCCTGTGGCGGCGGCCGTCATGCGCGGCTCATGGCCGGACTTGGACACGCGGTGCTGGCAGTGGATCGCGATACAGCGGCGCTGTCAGCAGCAAGCGGGCCGGGCATCGACACACTGGCATTCGACCTTGAGCATCCGGCAGCAGCGCGTCACCCCGACTGGCCGCTTTTACCCGGCATTTTTGCCGGCATTGTGGTCAGCAATTATCTGTACCGGCCCTTGCTGTTGTCTCTGCTCGACAGTCTCGCTCCCGGTGGCATCCTGATCTATGAAACTTTTGCGGCTGGGAATGGCAAGTTTGGCAAGCCTTCTAATCCGGATTTCCTGCTTAAACCGGGGGAATTGCTGGAATGGGTGAATTTGCGGCCCTCAAGTCGTGTGATTGCCTACGAGGACGGTTATCAGCAACGACCCCGCCCGGCGATGGTGCAGCGAATCTGCCTGCTCAAGGCGGAAGCGTCGTCCGATCTGTCGCCTCAGGCGCTGGCGCTGGATGTCGGCAGCGACCCTCAACGCGCGCAATAAGGATCGCGGATCCCTCTTCCTATCCGTTACAATCACGGTTTCAATTTTTTGCAACGGCACAACAATGATTCAGGGCAGCATTGTCGCAATTGTGACCCCGATGCACGAGGATGGCAGTCTCGATGCGGAGGCACTCAAAAAATTATTGGACTGGCACATCGCCGAAGGCACTGATGCCATCGTCATCGTCGGTACGACAGGTGAGTCGCCAACGGTCACGGTTGAAGAACATTGCGAACTGATCAAACTTGCTGTGGATTATGTTGCGGGGCGCATACCCGTGATTGCCGGTACTGGTGGCAACTCTACTTCGGAAGCGATCGAGCTGACCGAATACGCAAAAAAAGTCGGTGCTGATGCTTCGCTGCAGGTCGTGCCCTACTACAATCGCCCAACCCAAGAGGGCATGTATCAGCACTTCCGACGTATCGCTGAAGCGGTCGACCTGCCGGTGATTCTTTATAACGTCCCTGGTCGTACTGTTGCCGACATGAGCAACGAGACCATCGTGCGCCTGTCGGGTGTCCACGGCATCGTCGGCGTCAAGGATGCAACCGGCAACCTTGCACGCGGTACTGAGCTTTTGCGTGAGGTACCGAAATCCTTTGCCGTGTATTCCGGTGATGACGCGACGGCGATGGCACTGATGTTTTGCGGTGGGGTAGGCAACATTTCCGTTACCGCAAACGTGGCGCCCAAAGCCATGCATGCACTATGCGTCGCTGCGATGGCTGGTCGAATCGCCGATGCCATTGCGATTAACAACCGTCTGATTCCATTGCATAACCGCTTATTCCTTGAGCCTAATCCCGTGCCAGTTAAATGGGCGCTTGCACAGATGGGCCGCATTCAGGCGGGCATTCGTCTGCCGCTTGTTGCACTGGGTTCTGGTCATCACGAGGCGGTTCGTACCGCGCTACGTGAATCTGGCGTATTGCAATAACGGTCCCGCTAACCTCTACTCGATTACGAATCCACATGCGTTTCTCTCACCTCGGTGTTTTTTCTGTAGCTTCCCTTCGTTCATGCTGTTTGCCGATCGTCGTCCTGAGCGCCCTGGCCGGCTGTAGCTCGGTGGGTGACATGCTTGAGCCCGACAAGATTGACTACAAAAGCGCGGGCAAAGCAAACAAGGGCAACAAGCTCGAAGTGCCGCCAGACCTGACACCGCTGCGCAATGACAGTCGCTACGCCGTGGGCGAGAATCCCACCGGTACTGCCACGGCATCCACCTACAACGCCCAGCGCACAGTCGCTACCACGAACACCGTCGCACCCACTAAGGTCGCACCTGACGTGAGCGAGGCAGCGGACGTACGTGTTGGTCGCGATGGTAATCAGCGCTGGCTGATCGTCAAGCAGACTCCTGAACAATTGTGGCCACGCATCAAAGAATTCTGGCAGGAGAGTGGTTTTTTACTGGCGATTGAAACACCCGAGGCCGGCGTGATGGAAACCGACTGGGCGGAGAACCGCGCAAAGATTCCGCAGGACTTTATCCGCAATACCTTGGGTAAAGTCTTTGATTCGCTGTACTCAACCGGAGAGCGCGATAAATTCCGTACGCGTCTCGAACGCACCCCGGATGGCAGCACCGAGATCTACATCAGTCACCGTGGTGCGCAGGAAGTGCTTACGGGACTGCAAAAAGATCGTCCGATGTGGACGGGTCGTCCTTCGGATCCGGAGTTGGAGGCTGAATTTATTGGCCGTCTAATGGCGCGCCTCGGTTCGGATGTGAAAGTGGCCAAGACGGCCGTTAATGAAGTCAAGCCTGCACCTCAACGTGCGCGCGTGGCCAAAGACTCGCTAGGTACCCATGTGCTGGTAGAAGAAAGTTTTGATCGGGCGTGGCGTCGGGTCGGATTGGCACTTGACCGGGTTGGTTTCACGGTCGAAGACCGCGACCGCGCGCGGGGCCTGTATTTTGTTCGCTATGTCGATCAGAAATCCGATGCAGAGAAAAAAGCCAGTGAGCCCGGTTTCTTCTCGCGCTTGTTCAGCTCCAAAGATGACAAAAAGCAGGCGCTGCGCTATCGCATTCGGGTCAGCAGCTCGGGTGAGGCGACCCGAGTGAGCGTACAGGACGAAAAGGGCGAGTCCGAGACCGGTAGCATAGGGAACCGTATTCTGGGACTGCTGAGCGATCAACTCAAATAAAGCAGCGCATCCCTGCGTCCACATCCATTGGCCCGGAGTGTCGCATGAGATTTGCGAGTCTGGGCAGCGGTAGCGAGGGTAATTCGCTGCTGATTTCTGCCAAGTCAGGCGTCACCGAAACGCAGGTGATGCTTGATTGTGGTTTTGGACTGAAAGAAGCAGAGTCTCGCCTAAGTCATCTTCAAGTTGATCCCAAACGACTCTCCGGCATCATCGTCACGCATGAGCACCAAGATCATGTGGGCGGTGTCTTTCGTCTTGCACGCCGCTACAACATTCCTGTTTGGATCACGCATGGTTGTCTCGAAGCAGTGCGCGATGAAGCGGTCGGCGTAACAGTACACATCTGTCGCGATGGTCAACCCTTCGTCATTGGTGACCTTGAAATCCAGCCTTATACCGTGCCACACGATGCTCGCGAGCCTGTGCAGTACACGGCCACGGATGGCCTATCCAAACTGGGTGTATTAACGGATGTCGGGCACTCAACACCGCATTTGATCAATGCGCTTAGCGCTTGCGACGCGCTCGTTTTGGAGTTCAATCACGATACCGAAATGCTGGCTCAATCGGTTTACCCACCCTGGCTCAAAGCGCGTATCGGCGGGCAGTGGGGACATTTGTCCAATCAGCAGTCAGCAGACATTTTGCAGAACCTCGATCGTAGTCGTCTGAAGCATCTGATTGCCGGGCATTTGTCGCAGAAAAACAATTCGCCGGACAAAGTGCGCGCAGTGATTCATGGCGTGCTTGGAGAGAGCGATATTGACGTGGTGATCGCGGATCAGGTCTTGGGATTTGGCTGGATGCTGTGAGAAATTCTCAGTCCAGACCATGGGCTGTTTCACAACTGCCACCACGTACCTTTTGCAGGTACTACTGTACTGAAGATCGGGTGATTTCTTGATCCAACTGGCAATGTAACCAGAACGCAAATCTCGTGCGTTTTTCCGTCCGTATCCAACGCATTCCCACATCAAAATCCCCTTGCCAATTGCTTACATCTATTTGCGCAATCCTTGGTCGATCGAAAAAATTCTGCCATGCTGACGTCTTCGCATAACAACTGTGTAGAAAAAACTATGTTTTACAAAAAGAGATTGTGCCGAAAGAAAATACATCCATACTGCGTTTACTGAACCAAAAATTGATAAAAATGTTTTTAATAAAATAAATTTGTTGTAATTCATATTTTTTGAAATAAAAGTCAAGTCTTGGTTGGAGTGCGTTTGAACACATCTGTTTCCGGAACCTCAATGCCGACTGCGATATCAGCCAAATTGCCAAGTCTTATGCGCGCACTGGAGCAACGGTTTTTGTTTGATGGAGCCGCGCTTGTTGATCCTGTTTGGCTGACAGGAGAGCCCTTGGCGTCAGCAATGGCTTTGGTGACTTCGAAAGCAAGTCAAGTGACTCCCGTAGAAAAAACGCCTGCCGATTTGACGCAGAGTACTCAGGACAATGCTACGAACACCAGTGAAAAAAAATCGGATCCCGTGATTCATTTCACACCTGCCGCTGACAGTTCCGCGAGTGGTGGTGCCAGCATCGAAGAAAAACCAGCGCTGCCACAACAGCTTGCTATGGGTATTGCATTAGGCATAGAAAAACTTGTCGATGCGACTTATCTGACCGCGCAAAAATTAAGTAGCTTTGCAAACAGCGAGAAATTTTCACTGGTGATCAACCAAAATTTCGGTCATGCAGGAGCTGATGCAATCGTTTGGGATCAGGCGGTTGCCAAACTGAAGGAAGCGCTAGCGCAATCCGAGCTGGACATTCGGCTTGAAGTCTTGCCTGCAAGTGTAATGAATGGTGTATTGGGCGCTTATACGATGGACGCGGGTGACGGGCTGGAAACGATCTATCTGAATGCAGAGTTGCTGGGGAATCTATCGCCCCTCGAGACATTGGTTGCTGTTCAGATTGAGGAGATGGGTCATGCTATTGACCACCGTCTGAACGGATTGAATGATAGTCCGGGCAATGAGGGTGAGGCGTTGTCTGACGCGCTGATGGTCGGGAATCATCCTACTCTATTGAATGGTGACGAAAATGACCATGCGGTATTGATTATCGATGGTGTCGCTGTTGATGTCGAATGTGCTTCACCGAGCCTGAGTACCAGTTCGAACATTGCTTATTTTGAAAATTCTTCGCCAATAGTAATCAATTCATCAATCGTGCCCTCAGATGCGGACGGCACATTAAAAACAGCGACGATTGCAGTCATCTCTTTTCAGGCGTCCGACACTTTATCTTTCACGCCGATCACCTCTGGGAATCCACATAATCGGACGGGTCCAATTATCGTGAAAAGCAACGCCAATGGTATTTTGACACTTTGGGCAGGAAACGCGGACAGTACCGCAACCGTGCAGCAGTGGCAAAACGCACTGCGTGCAGTGAGATACGTAAGCAGTTCAGACGATCCTGCCATGGATGGTGCAACTGCAAGCCGGTCAATTGGCTTTTCGGTGAGCGATGGAACGAGTACCTCCAACGTGCTCAATTCATCAATCAACATTACCGCCATCAATGATGCGCCAATTGCGACTGTGACCGCAGTGAACCCGACCTTCGCAGAGGGTATAGGTTCACTCCAAGGTTCAGCGGTGACTCTATTTAGCGCTGCCTCGCTATCGACGGTGGAGAGAAATCAGACGATTGTTGGAATGACTTTCACAGCCAGTCAAATGCTGGATGGGCTTGATGAGAAAATTATAATTGACGGCACGCCAATCATCCTTACCGTCGCTGAAAATTCAACGACGAACAGCGGGTATATGGTCAATGTAGCGCTTGGTAGTGGGCGTAATATTGGCATGACAACGGTTACGTTGAGTATGGCATCAGGAATTCCGACAGCCGATGCCGAGATCTTGATTCAAAGTATAGCTTTTCAAAATACCAAGGTCGATGACCCAACTACAGGTAATCGTATTATTGCGCTGACCCACATAAAGGACAGTGGCGGCCTAGCGAATAGTGGTGCAGATACGACCCCATTGAATGTGGTCTCCACTGTCAACGTAGTGGCCGTCAACGATGCGCCTTTCGCAATCGCAGACACGGCCATGGCAGTTGAGGCTGGCGGTATTGATAATGTGACCGTCGGGTTTGATCCTTCAGGAAATGTGTTGACCAATGATACGGATGTTGATTTGGGCGACTCGAAGACAGTTTCTGCACTCACCAATGGCGTGTTGGGCAGTGCGATGGCTGGTAGCTTTGGTTGGCTTACATTGACGAAGGATGGTAACTACACATACACGGTGGATAACACTAATGCAGTAGTTCAGTCCTTGTGTACAAGTTCCGACTGGCTTTCAGATACTTTCACCTACACGTTGCGTGATAGTGCCGGACTCAGCGGTTCAAATACATTGACGGTGATGATTCAGGGGATGAATGATGCGCCGGTGATCACTGCCATGACGCCGCCAGCGTCGGTGATTGACGGCAGTGACAATGAGAGGCGCTTTACGCCTGTCGTTGGCACGATCGCTGCAGAGGATGTGGATGGCACGATCAGCTATGCGGTTGAGACCGGATTGAACACCTGGGGTACCAGCAAGACGGGCAGCTACGGCACGCTGACGATCAGCGAGGGCCGCTATCGCTATGCGCCTGATGCGACGAAGGTCAATGCATTGACTGCCGGGTCAAATCTGACCGACAGCTTTATGGTCGTCGTGACGGATGATCAGGGTGATCAAGCGAGGCAGACGCTG
>Ga0315909_10002507_pt1 | contig 23508 bp, 18 predicted proteins | sample LakEriMetagenome_11_FD_203527 | JGI IMG/M metagenome (GOLD analysis project Ga0315909, IMG submission 203527) | Freshwater fungal communities from buoy surface, Lake Erie, Ohio, United States - Buoy 2 MA125 | ecosystem: Environmental > Aquatic > Freshwater > Lake | place: USA: Lake Erie, Ohio...
CAATCGTGATGCAGTTAAATGAAGCATCGGCCGCTTCTTTGACCATCTGGTCCAACAGCGCCTGCGGCACCTTCGCATCACAAGCAACGAATCCAAGCATGGTGGCCATGTTCGGGCGAATCATGCCAGCACCTTTTGAGATACCTGTCAGCGTGACCTTCTTGCCCGAGATCGTTATCGTGCGCGACGCTGCTTTCGGCAGCGTGTCAGTGGTCATGATGGATTGTGCAGCATTGAACCAGTTGTTCTCGTTGAGGTTAGCGATCGCCTGCGGCAGACCCGCTACCAGCTTGTCGACCGGCAGCGGCTCGAGAATGACGCCGGTAGAGAAGGGCAGCACTTGCGATGCCTCGCAGCCCAAGAGCTTGGCCAGCGCATCACAGGTTGCCTGCGCATTCGCCATACCGACGTCTCCAGTGCCTGCATTTGCATTCCCGGTGTTCACCACCAAGGCCGTAATGGGCTTGCCCGATGTCGCTGCCTGTGAAAGGTGCGCTTTCGACAGCTGCACGGGCGCCGCGCAAAAACGATTCGTGGTGAAAACGCCAGCAACTGTCGCTGTCGCTGCGAGCTTCAGCACCAGAAGGTCCTTGCGATTGGGCTTCTTGATGCCCGCTTCGGCGTAACCGAGTTGAATCCCGGGTACGGGTTTGAGCTTGAAGGGTGTGGGGAGGGGGAAGTTGACAGCCATGCGTTTGCGTTCGATATAGGTAACTATTTTTTGGTGAAAAGCCAAAACCCAAAGCTGTTGGATCCTTGGGGAACCAGCGTCGTTACAGCATACAGCGACAACCGTTATCCAGCAGCGAACTCAGGCCAATTTCCCATGACACTGTTTGAACTTCTTCCCACTACCACACGGACAAGGATCATTCCTGCCCACCTTGGGCATCGCATTCGTCATCGGTATCTGCGCACGTGGTTCTTCGCTGGCAGTTGGCGCGAGTAACTCTTCCGGCGCGAGATCAGGATTGAAATCAGCGTGCTGATAATTCAGATTCTCGAGCTGCGGGTGCGTCATTTTTTCTTCAGCAGCGGCGATTTCTTCTTGTGACTGAATCTGCACCGTCATAATCAGACGCACCACATCATTACGAATCAGATCAAGCATCTGACCAAACAACTGGAAAGCTTCGCGCTTGTATTCCTGCTTGGGATTTTTCTGCGCATAGCCGCGCAGATGAATGCCCTGACGCAGATGGTCAAGGGCAGCGAGATGTTCGCGCCATTGCGTATCCATGCTCTGCAACATCACATTACGCTCGAAGCTGCCAAAGGCCTCCTTGCCGACCACGTCCAATTTGGACTGATAAATCGCATCGGCAGCCTGCAGCAGACGTTCGAGCAAATCTTCGTCGGTGAGATTCGGTTCGGCGGCCAGCAAACCCGACAGCGGCATGTGCAGCTGCCACTCGGCAGCGAGAATGGCTTCGAGTGTTTGCAGATCCCACTGCTCTTCCATCGTCTCTTCAGGGACATAGGTGCGAAACAGATCGGTAAAAACGCCATGACGCAGCGCTTGACTGGTCTCGCTCATGTCATGCGCTTCAAGCAGCTCATTGCGCTGGTTGTAGATGACTTTACGCTGATCATTGGCGACATCGTCATACTCGAGTAGCTGTTTGCGAATGTCGAAATTGCGCGCTTCCACTTTACGCTGCGCTGATTCAATCGAGCGCGAAACGATACCTGCTTCGATCGGCTCGTCCTCAGGCATTTTCAGACGCTCCATCACTGAGCGCACGCGATCACCCGCAAAAATCCGCAGCAAAGGATCATCAAGGGAGAGATAAAAACGAGATGAACCGGGATCGCCCTGACGACCGGAACGACCACGCAGCTGATTGTCGATACGACGTGATTCATGACGCTCGGTGCCGATGATATGCAGACCACCGGCACTCACCACTTGCTCGTGCAACGACTGCCATTCATCGCGCAAGATTTGCGAACGCGATACCTTGTCGGCATCGGAAATCGTGCTGTCAGCTTCAATCAACTGAATCTGCTTGTCGACATTACCACCCAACACAATGTCAGTACCGCGACCCGCCATGTTAGTCGCAATGGTGATCATCTTCGGACGACCCGCCTGTGCAATGATTTCCGCTTCGCGCGCATGCTGTTTGGCATTGAGCACGTTGTGGGGTAGTTTCGCTTCGTTGAGCATCGCCGAAATGAGCTCGGAATTCTCGATCGACGTTGTACCCACCAGCACAGGCTGACCGCGCTCGGAGCAATCACGAATATCGGCAATCACCGCGCGATATTTGCCGGCTGCATTTTTGAATACCTGATCCTGCCGGTCGGTACGCCTGCTTGGACGATTCGGCGGGATGACGACCGTCTCTAGGCTATAGATTTCCTGGAATTCGTAGGCTTCTGTATCAGCCGTACCGGTCATGCCGGCAAGCTTGCCGTAGAGACGGAAATAATTTTGGAAAGTGACCGAGGCCAGCGTCTGATTCTCGTGCTGGATGCGAACGCCTTCTTTGGCTTCGACAGCCTGATGCAAGCCATCCGACCAGCGACGACCTGTCATCAAACGACCCGTGAATTCATCGACGATGATGACTTCATTGTTCTGCACAACGTACTGCTGATCCTTGTGGAATAAGGTGTGCGCACGCAAAGCAGCATATAGATGGTGGATCAGCGTGATATGTACGGGGTCGTAAAGCGATGCACCCTCGGGCAGCAGACCCATGGAAGTGAGTATCTGTTCGGCTTTTTCATGGCCAGCTTCGGTGAGCAGCACCGTGTTGGCTTTTTCATCTTTCGTGTAATCGCCCGGCACTTCAACGACGCCCTTACCATCCGGTGTTTCCTCGCCGACCTGCAGCGTCAACAACGGGGGCAGCGCATTCATCTTGCGATACATCTCGGTATGGTCTTCTGCCTGACCCGAGATGATCAGCGGTGTACGCGCTTCATCGATCAGAATCGAATCCACCTCATCGACGATCGCAAACGACAAACCGCGCTGCACGCGATCGCCGATCGAATAGACCATGTTGTCGCGCAGGTAATCGAAACCGAATTCGTTGTTGGTGCCGTAAGTGATGTCGGCGGCGTAAGCGGCCTGCTTCACATCATGCGGTGCCTGGGAGAGGTTGATACCGGTGCTCAGTCCAAGCCAGCCATAAAGCTTCCCCATCCATTCGGCATCACGCTGAGCGAGATAATCGTTGACGGTGACGATGTGTACGCCCTTGCCTGTCAGCGCATTCAGGTATGCGGGCAAGGTCGCCATCAGCGTCTTGCCCTCACCCGTACCCATCTCGGCGATTTTGCCCTGGTGAAGCACCATGCCGCCGATCAGCTGGACATCAAAGTGCCGCATTTTCAGCACGCGCTTGCTCGCCTCGCGGCAGACCGCGAATGCTTCGGCCAGAATCTCGTCCGTGGTCGCACCAGCGGCCAGCCGAGCTTTGAGTTCAGGCGTTTTCGCTTTCAGCGCTTCGTCGGACAATTGCTCCAGCGAGGCTTCGAGGGCATTGATCTCGCGGACAGAACCTTGCAGCTTCTTGATCAGTCGCTGATTGCGACTGCCGAAAATTTTGGTCAGAAAAGACATGTGGGGAATGAAATAGGGCGGGCTTCACAGCGCATCGCCGGGGGCGAGGCCGGATTGGCCAAAGCCGCGATTCTAGCATGCAGCCCCCTCTGAAGATGCCCCCTGCCACGCGACATCGCAGGGGCAATGCGCGGCGCCCAAAGCCTGTGTTAACGTTGCCGGATGTCCAGAAACCACCCGAATTTCACGCCCGCTCGCCGTCCGGCGAACCGTCCCACCACGCGCGAGGCGAGTTCTTTCCTGCGGGGGGACGACGTTATGGCGGGTTTGCTGCCAACGCTGGAAAAAATGGCCGCGCTGCAGGCCGACGCCGAGCGGCTTCTGCCGGGCGTTTTTACCCCCTGCAGGGTACTGCAGCTGCGCGAGGGCCAGATGCATATCGCCGTGCCAAATGCCGCGCTGGCAACGCGTATTCGTCAGATATTGCCTAAATTGCAGGCGGGGTTGCGCGAGAAAAGTTGGCCGGTTGATGCCATACGCATCAAAGTACAAATGATGTCTGGCGAAGACCGGGTACCCAACCGCCCCGCCGCGCAGGCGGCTTTACCAACCCATGCGGTGCAGGCCTTCGCCGGACTGGCGCAATCACTGGAAGCAGGCCCGCTGCGCGACGCGCTGCAATCGCTGGTGAGGCGGCGGCGCTGAAAAAGTGGCTCAATTGGGCTGAATTGGTCATTGGTGGCTGGGAATTGGTACAAGGCGCCCTGCAACAAGCGGATGCTGTTTTTTTTCCAAAGACACGGGATCCCGGCCTGCGCCGGGATGACGGCGGAAATTTTACGGTCGCCCCAACCACTACTGTTTTCCCGTCGCAGACTGGGATCCAGTGTCTTTCGTCGCGTATCAGTCGAATTTGAAAATAAGAATCGCCCTAGGGAGGCGCTGATTTTGCTGCTCCTGCATCGCACAGCGACGCTGACTCGCCGTAAAATGGGGTTTACTCAGCGTATCCCTGGTGCTAACTCCACAAACGCATTGGTCACACCTCTTGAGGCGATGGTCGCGATTCAAGCAACGCCGCGCTCACAATCAGCACCGCCCCAAAATACTCATGCGCGCTCAGCGCTTCACCGCCAATCAGCACCGCACTAGTCACTGCCACCAACAATTCCACGACCTGAAACACCGACGCACGGCTGGCTTGGACATGAGTGACACCATAGGTGGTCAGCAAAGTTGCACCCAACAACCATACGCCGGCAAACAAACATAGCCAGAGCCAGTCGATCGCGGACAGTATGGGTAATTCAGGCATGGAGAAAATCAGCGCAAACAAGGCAATCAACGCACAACCGACAAAACTGATCAGCGTGCGGCTCAGCATGGGGAGTGTTTGCGCCTTGCGGTTAGTGATGCCGCCAGCGGCATAGGTCATGCCTGCGATGAGTGCGAAGAGATCTGCAAGGGACAGTGGCGTGGTCAGTGCATCTGCAGCACCCAAAATCACGACAACACCTAGTAGCGAGAGTAGTGCGGCGACGATCCTTCGCAGACCAATGCGCTCCTTCAGAAAAATCGCACCGCCTAGGATGCCCCATACCGGCAGCAGAAAAAACAACAACATCACCCTTACCACCGAGCCCGCCATCAGTGCATAGGTAAGTGCGACATTAGCCGTACCAAAAAAGATGCCAATCAATAGCAGGTAATGCCACTCTTGACGGCATTGAGTACGTTCGCGCCAGATGAAAGGCAGTGATACGAATGCCACCGTGCTGTAGGCAGTCAGCGAGACCGAGTGGCCGTCCAGGCCCAGAGCAGCAAAGAATTTCAGTGGCCACCAGCTCAAACCCCAGATCACACTACCGGCAATCAGCGCGAGTAATGCGGGACGGGTGTGGCTGGGTTGGGTTGAATCGCTCAGCTACGCCGCCCAGACTTGTTCCAGCTGACTCGAGTAGGCCGCCGGTGCGGATGCTGTATTGCTGAAAGTGACAATCTCGTACGCGCTCTGATCCGCCAGCAGCGCGCGCAGCAGCTTGTTGTTCAGATCATGTCCAGACTTGTGCGCGGTGTAACTTGCGAGCAGCGGATGGCCGACCAGATACAGATCTCCCATCGCATCCAGAATTTTGTGTCTGACAAATTCATTTTGGTAGCGCAGACCACCGGCATTGAGAATCCGAAATTCATCCATCACGATGGCATTTTCGAGCGAGCCACCGCGCGCCAAACCCATGCCGCGCAGGGTTTCCACATCCTGCATGAAACCAAAGGTACGCGCGCGCGCGACTTCTTCAACGTAAGACTCAAGACTGAGATCGACTTCCGCCGTCTGGCCGGAACCGTCAATTGCTGGATGATTGAATTCGATAAAAAACTTTAAACGAAAGCCATGACAGGGCTCGAGCCGCGCCCATTTTTCCTGCTTGCCCTGACCTTCGCAAACTTCAACCGTCTTCAGCACACGCACAAATTTTTTTGCTGCGTCCTGCTCGTTGCTACCGGCCTGCTGAAGTAAAAATACAAATGAAGCTGCCGAGCCATCCATGATCGGAATTTCTTCTGCAGTGACATCCACGATCAGATTGTCGATACCTAAACCCACACAAGCTGACATCAGATGCTCGACCGTCGATACACGCACACCGTCTTTTTCGAGTACAGAGGCCATACGCGTATCGCCAACACTCATTGCGTTGGCTGGCAAGCTGATGGGTGGTGTGATGTCAACGCGACGAAAAACGATGCCAGAATTGACTGGCGCAGGACGCAACGTGAGCTCGACGCGGGTGCCGCAATGCAGGCCGACACCCGTAGTCTTGACAGTATCTCGAAGCGTTCTCTGTCGTATCATTTTTTTGATGACGCCGTATTGCGATCAGCGTTTTAATTTAGAGATTCGCGAGCATGGTTTCGGCATTCGATACTTCAAACTTGCCTGGTGCCTCCACATGCAGCTGCGACACCACGCCGTCCTTGACGAGCATTGAATAACGCTGCGAGCGCGTACCCATACCGTAGGCACTGAAGTCGGCGGACAGCCCAAGCGCCTTGCTGAAGTCTGCATTGCCATCAGCCATCATGCGCACGACACCGGTCGCCTTGAGTTCACGGCCCCATGCGCCCATCACGAACGCGTCGTTGACTGAGATACACCAGATTTCATCCACACCCTTGGCCTTGAGTTCCTTCGCATGCTGCACGTAGCCGGGCACGTGCTGCGCAGAGCAGGTCGGCGTGTAGGCACCTGGCAGGCCGAAGATGGCAATCGTCTTGCCCTTGACGAGATCAGACACGTTGAACGTGTTCGGTCCGAGCGAGCAGCCTTCGGTTTCTGTTTCGATGAACTCGGCGAGTTTGCCTTCAGGGAGATGGTCTCCGGTTTTGATGGTCATGGGATGGTCCTATGGGTTGAGAAATCAGAGGGAACAAAAAAGAAGAATTGCGGCACTGCCGCAATTCTCCCGTAGTATGCCCCGAGCGACGATTTTCTGCAGACTCAGTCAGCCTGGCGCCGCAGAAATGCTGGAATGTCATACGTCTCGGTGCCGTTGCGTTCCATGGCACGTACCGTCTCGGACGCGGACTCGCGGCGCCATACTGCCGGCGTGCGTATCGGTTCGGCGGGCGGGACACTCGTGCTGAACGCATCGGCTGGCGCCGCCCCGCCATACGTGCCCGTACGCGCAGCCTGCACCGGAGTGGACACCAGCACTGGCTTGCGTCTGCCCAAACCGGTTGCGACCACGGTAACGCGAATTTCGTCGCCCATGCTCTCGTCATACGCAATGCCCTGTGCGATCGATGCATCTTCAGCAGCGAACGCACGCACCGTGGCCATCACCTCGCGGATCTCTTTACCCTTGAGCGACTTGCTGCCAGTGACGTTGACCAACACACCACGCGCGCCAGAGAGATCGATTCCATCGAGTAGCGGCGATGCGATCGCCTGCTCTGCAGCGATACGCGCGCGATCCAGTCCCGAGGCAACCGCCGTGCCCATCATAGCCTTACCCTGCTCTGCCATGATGGTCTTGACGTCGTTGAAGTCAACGTTGATATGGCCGGGTACGTTAATGATCTCGGCAATTCCCGCGACTGCATTGTTGAGCACGTCGTCCGCATGCTGAAGCCACTCCATCATGCTGTCGTCTTCGTAAATCTCTTCCAGCTTCTCGTTGAGTATCACGATCAGTGAATCGACATGCTTGCTCAGCTCTTCCAGGCCTTCATCGGCGATCTTCATGCACTTCTGACCTTCGTAGGTAAAAGGCTTGGACACGACTGCCACAGTCAAGGCACCCAGCTCCTTCGCTACTTCAGCGACCACCGGTGCTGCGCCAGTACCGGTTCCACCGCCCATACCAGCTGCGATGAATACCATGTGCGCACCACGCAGCGCATCTTCGATACGGCTACGAGTTTCTTCGGCAAGCTGGCGACCCAGTGCGGGTTGCATGCCAGCGCCCAGACCGGACTCACCGATCTGAATCACGTTATGCGCTTTGGAGAGCGACAACGCCTGCGCATCGGTGTTAGCGACGATGAACTCGACGCCAGCAACGCCCTTGTTGATCATATGCTGAACGGCATTGCCGCCAGCACCACCGACACCGACCACTTTGATGATCGTGCCTTTCGTCGTTTCCAGCATATCGATTTCCATGATGACTCCCTTTATGGTGCAGTTTTTAGTCGTTAACCGCCACATGGCGTGATGGCTAGCAACTAACAACTGCGTGGTTAAACAAACACGTGATAACTGGTTTTATCTGCTGCGTTTACTATTTACAAAAAATATTGACTGCTACACGCCACTGACGGTTAATTCTCTTTCTGTTTCTATTTATGTTTTGTTTTCAGCTTTATCTGACACACAACGAAAGACGCCTGATTTTCGTGCACCCAACCTCAAAAATTTCCCATAAACCATTCCTTCATTCTTTCCCACAGCGCCTTCGCCGAGCCACCATGACGGGTCGCGACCTGACCTCGGAGGTACTGACGCTTGGCTTCCATGAGCAATCCAAGCACGGTTGCATAGCGCGGGCTTCGAACCACATCCGTAAGCTGCCCGTGGTAGTCCGGCTCACCCACACGTGCGGGCTTGAGGAAAATATCTTCAGCAAGCTCGCACATGCCCGGCATCAGCGCGCTGCCACCGGCGATGACGATGCCCGAAGACAGCACTTCCTCGAAACCGGATTCGCGCACTACCTGATGCACGAGCGAGAACAATTCTTCGACACGCGGCTCGATCACCGCAGCCAGTGCCTGGCGTGACAAGGCTCGCGGACCGCGATCGCCCAGACCGGGCACATCAAAGGTTTCGCCCGGATCCGCCAGCACCTGCTTGGCAACGCCATAGAGCACCTTGATTTCCTCGGCCTCTGCCGTTGGGGTCCGCAGTGCCATCGCGATATCATTGGTGATCTGATCGCCACCAATCGGCAGCACTGTGGTGTGACGAATCGCCCCTTCAGTGAAGATCGCCACATCGGTAGTACCACCGCCAATATCGACCAGTACCACACCCAATTCTTTTTCATCAGCCGTCAATACAGCGTCCGCTGATGCGCGACCCTGCAAAATCCAGTCGGTAACTTCGAGTCCGCAACGACGCACGCACTTGATTACATTCTGCACCGCTGACACCGCACCGGTAACGATATGAACCTTCACCTCAAGACGCACGCCGCTCATACCGATAGGCTCGCGCACATCTTCCTGACTATCGACGATGAATTCCTGCGGTATCGTGTGCAGCAGCTGCTGATCAGTCGGTATGTTCACTGCACGCGCAGTTTCTATCACCCGCGCGACATCAGCGGCAGTGACTTCCTTATCCTTGATCGCGACCATACCCCGCGAGTTAAAGCTGCGAATATGGCTGCCGGCAATACCGATCCAGACATTACGTATCTGACAGTCTGCCATTAGCTCGGCTTCTTCCAATGCGCGCTGTATGGACTCAACAGTGGATTCAATATTAACCACCACACCTTTTTTCAGACCCTTGGATTCGTGCTGGCCCAGGCCGATGACTTCATGGCGGCCATCCGGCAGAACTTCGGCGACAACCGCGACCACTTTCGATGTGCCGATGTCGAGACCTACGATCAAGTTTTTTGCGTCTTTCGTCATAGATTTTCTGGCTTGTTATGTGTTGTCTCGTTCGTATTCATGCATTGACTTGTTTACTTTGGTAATGCATTACTTTTTTGTCTTACTGATCACTTTTAGCATGCAAAACCGTCATGTCGCACTCTCGGCATCCGTCACTGGCGCTGGTACTGTCACCGATGTACTCTGTCCTCTCTGGCGTAAGGCCAAGCCGTTGGGATAGCGCAAATCGACGCTACTGATCTGTCCTGACATTGCCAACGACAGCTGCGGATACACACTCACAAAACGATCGATACGCGCTTTAAGTACGTCGCGCTCCGCAGCACGACCAAGATGCAGGGTCACGCCATTGTTCAGTCTTGCCGTCCATGCATAGCGCTGCGACAGCGACAGCGACCGTGGCGTCAGACGAAGTGGCGCAAGCCAGTTCCGTAAATCCGCCAGCCTTGCAGCAACTTCATGAGCGCTGTCATCCGGCCCTGCCAGCTCGGGCAATTTGCCCTCTACTTCTGCTTCTGCCTCTGCCAGATTGGCGGTGAAAACAAAACCATCAGCAGAGATCAGCCTCCCTTCTTCACCCCAGGTGCCCAGCACCTTGTACTCTTCCACCGTCACCACCAGCTTGTTCGGCCACTCGCGTCGAACGGATGCTCGCTGCACCCAAGGCACGGTTTCAAACGCGGCACGGACAGCCTGTAAATCGGCGGTAAAGAAGTTACCGCGTATGCGAGGCAATGCCGCGCTGCGTACCGTTACCGCATCAACGTAACGCAATGATGCGCCCTTCATTGCGCGCACCTGTACCACACGAAAATCGAACATAGGTTGACGTGCGAGCCACTTGTAGCCGCCATACAGCAGGCACAGCACAAGCACACTCAGCATGGCTCGCGTGATCGTGTTCAGTGTCCTGATGTCATTCCACATGTTGAATTGTTTCCTTACTTGACTATTTATACTTTCCAGTCTGGCGATGGCTGCAAATCCAGCGCCGCCATGCGCAGTAATTCCACACACAGTGCCTCATACGACATACCTGCAGCCGCAGCAGACATGGGTACCAGCGAGTGACTGGTCATGCCGGGTGACGTATTGATCTCCAGCAAATAGGGCTGGTCATCTTTCGCGTTCACCATCACATCGGCGCGCGCCCAGCCACGACAGCCCAGCGCGCGATAACTTTCCAATACCAACTGCTGTATCTGTTGTTCCTGCGCCGGCGGTAATTCGCTGGGGCACAAATACTTCGTCTCATCAGAAAAATATTTGTTCTGATAGTCGTAATTCGCATCGGGTGCGACGATGCGCACCACGGGCAGCGCACGCGCGTTTTTCCCGCTTCCGAGCAGCGGGCACGTCAGCTCCATGCCGCTGATAAAAGCTTCCGCCATCACGGCCTTGTCGAACTTCGCAGCCTTTGTATATGCCACCGGCAGTGCTTCCACCGTGGTGACCTTGGTCAATCCCAGGGTTGAGCCTTCGTGAGCAGGCTTGACGATCAGGGGTAATCCAAGACGTTTTGCAATCGCGTTCCAGTCACTGTCGACATCAAGCATCACAAAATCGGGGGTCGGCAGACCGTTGTGCAGCCACACGCGCTTGGTCATAGCCTTATCCATCGCAATCGCCGATGCCAGCACGCCCGGTCCGGTATAGGGAATACCGAGCTGCTCCAGCGCGCCCTGCATCGTGCCGTCTTCTCCATAGCGACCATGCAGCGCGATGAAAACACGATCAAATTTTTCGGTGGCAAGTTCAGTCAGCGAGCGCTGTGCTGGATCGAAGGGATATGCATCGATACCTTGCGATTGCAGGGCTGTGAGTACACCCGTACCTGACATGAGCGATATCTCCCGCTCGGCAGAACGACCACCGAGTAAAACACCCACCTTGCCAAATTCTTTGTTCAGTGATGCAGTCATGCCGACACCCGCGTCGTCAATTGTTGCAACTGGGCGGGCACATTTGCAATCGAGCCCGCACCCATGGTGATCACGATGTCGCCGTCATTAGCCATCCTGAGTAGTGTTTCGGGCATCTCGGCGATATCTTCAACAAATACCAGTTCAGTCTTGCCGACTACACGCAGCGCATGCGCTAGCGAGCGACCGTCTGCGGCAGGAATAGCTTGCTCACCCGCCGGATACACATCCGCGAGCACGAGCACATCCACACTGGAGAGCACTTTGACAAAATCCTCAAATAGGTCACGTGTGCGTGTATAGCGATGGGGTTGAAACGCAAGTACCAGTCGCTGGCCGGGGAATGCACCGCGCGCGGCAGCAATCGTTGCCGCAGTTTCGACAGGATGATGGCCATAATCATCGACCAACGAGAAATTGCCACCGGAAGGCAAAGGCAGCTTGCCATACTTGGTGAAGCGTCGACCGACACCCGTGAATTCCTGCAGCGCTCTCTGTATGTGTGCATCGGCGACATCGAGCTCGCGCGCAATGGCAATCGCTGCACAAGCGTTTTGTACATTGTGCATACCTGGCTGATTGAGGCGAACCGACAGTGGCGGATAATCTTTTTGTACAACCGTGAATTCCATATGGCTGTTGACTGCGCGCGCATCGATGGCGCGAATATTGGCATCTTCATGAAATCCGTACGTCATCACCATCTTGGAAATAAAGGGCATGATTTCACGTACATTCGCGTCATCAATGCACAAGATGGCGACGCCATAAAACGGCAGTCGTTGAGTAAATTCGATAAAAGCTTGCTTTAGTTTGGCGAAGCTGTGATCGTAGGTCTCCATATGATCGGCATCAATATTGGTGATGACTTCGATCACTGGTGAAAGATTGAGGAAGGATGCATCTGACTCGTCTGCTTCGGCGACGATGAAATCCCCTGCGCCCAGTTTTGCGTTAGCACCCACGCTGTTGAGTCGACCACCAATCACAAACGTGGGATCCAACCCCCCTTCGGCAAGAATGCTGGCAACCAGACTGGTGGTCGTGGTTTTACCGTGTGTACCGGCGATCGCAATACCGCGCTTGAGCCGCATCAACTCTGCGAGCATCACGGCACGCGGCACGATAGGGATATGACGCGCACGTGCAGCAAGTACCTCGGGATTACTCGGCTGTACCGCAGTGGATGTAACCACTGCGTCTGCACCATCCACGTTTTCGGGCGAGTGACCGATGCGTATGCATGCACCCAGATTAGCCAGACGCCGACTCGCTGCGTTGCTACTGAGGTCAGAGCCGGAGACGGTATAGCCCAGATTGAGCAACACCTCAGCGATGCCGCTCATCCCTGAACCACCTATGCCCACAAAGTGAATATGCTTAACCCTGTGCTTCATATCGTTCGATCCATACGATCTTCGTTATTTGCCGGTGGCTTCGGCTTCGCCGCCAAGGGACAAGCGCAGCGCGACCACGCTGCTTGGCCCACAAAATGAATATGTTTGACTTTATGCTTCATGATCTTCCAAGCTCTTCCAACACGAGCGCGATCGCTTCATTCGCATCACGCCGGCCGTGCGCATACGCCGCTTCTGCCATTTGGAGGCAGCGTTCGCGTGGCAGCGCCTGCAGCAATGTAGCAAGCGTGTCTGCCTTCAAATCAGGCTGCGGCAGATGAATACCTGCCTGTCCTTTTTCCATCCATTGCGCGTTGTTGCGCTGATGCGAAGTGGTCGACACCACCAGCGGCACGAGAACGCTGGCAACGCCTGCGGCACATAATTCTGTGACTGTGATCGCTCCTGCGCGGCAGATCACCAGATCAGCCGCTGCATAGCGCGCAGCCATGTCATCAATAAAGTCCACCACCTCGGCCTTCACACCTGCCTGGGTGTAGCCGTCCCTAAGTGCAGCAATGTGAGCACGGCCTGATTGATGCACGATGCGAGGCCGTTGCTCTGCCGGGAGCTTCGTAATGGCTGCGGGCACAACCTCATTCAAAATTCGTGCGCCCAAACTGCCACCAATAATCAGTATGTTCAGCGGACCCGATCGTGCACGATAACGCTCAGCCGGTGCAGGTAACTGACTGATTTCGCGGCGTACAGGATTGCCAGTGACTTGCGCCTTACTGTCTGTCATCGTCTTATTCGCATCAAAACCAAATAAAATCTTTCGCGCGAATGGCAATAAAGCCTTGTTAGACATCAGCAACGCAGCATCAGCATTCATCAGTGCCAAAGGCTTACCCAACCACGCAGCCATCAAACCGCCAGGCACCGTCACATAGCCACCCATACCGAGCACCACATCGGGTGCACGCGCATGAAGAATCGCTCTGCAGCGTAGAAAACCTGCCACCAGTTTAAAAATACCGGTCAGCGTATGCATCACACCTTTACCACGCAGGCCACTGAAATCAATCGCATCAAATGCAAGGCCATGCCGTGGCACGATCTCAGCCTCCATACCGCGCTGTGTACCCAGCCACGACACCTGCCAGCCACGCGCACGCATGGTGTCGGCGATCGCAAGGCCGGGGAAAATATGCCCGCCCGTGCCCGCTGCCATGACCATGAGGTGTTTCATGCGCGGCCTCCGCGAGGTAAGGTGTTTTGGCGCCGGCCGGACGCTAACGCGACCTTAACTTTGCTACGCAAAGTTAGCCTCCACCGAAATAGAGTCCTCATGCGCGGCCTCCGCGAGGTAAGGTGTTTTGGCGCCGGCCGGACGCTAACAAGACCTTAACTTTGTTACGCAAAGTTAGCCTCCACCGAAATAGAGTCCTCATGCGCGGCCTCCGCGCATGAGGACTCTATTTTCATAATCAATACGCAGCAGAATTGCGATACCGATGCAATTGGTAACAATGCCCGAGCCACCAAAACTCATCAGTGGCAACGTAAGTCCTTTGGTGGGTAGCAGACCGAGATTGACACCCATATTGATGAAAGCCTGCACACCAATCCAGATACCGATGCCTTTGGCAACCAAGCCTGCGAAGAATTTTTCAGTGGCAATCGCTTGTCTGCCGATATCGAATGCACGACGAACGATGAAATAAAACAGGAAGGTAACCAGTAAAACGCCAGCCAGTCCGAGTTCTTCGCCAATGACTGCCATCAGGAAATCGGTATGTGCTTCGGGTAGATAATGAAGTTTTTCGACGCTGCCACCCAAGCCAACGCCAAATAATTCACCGCGCCCAAAGGCAATCAGCGAATGCGAAAGTTGATAGGCCTTGCCGAGTACGTTGCCATCGGCCCAGGGATCAAGATAGGCCGTCAGGCGCTCGCGACGCCATGGCGAGAACAGAATAATGAGACTGAATACCGAGGCCAGCACGCCGGCGATACCACCGAACCAGACGATATTGAATCCACCCAAAAACAGAATACCCATCGCGATGCAAACCACAACGCCGGCTGCACCTAAATCAGGTTGCAGCATCAGCAATCCGCCAGCGAGTCCAACAGCACCGGCCATGGGCAGGAAGCCTTTGGTCAACTTGTGCATGTACTGCTGCTTGCGCACGGTGAAGTCGGCGGCATAGATAACCATCATCAGCTTGAGTATTTCGGAGGGCTGGAGTCGCAGCGGCCCGATGCTGATCCAGCGACGCGCACCGCCCGCATCTTTACTGAGTCCGGGTATCAACACTACGACCATCAGAAAGAGTGATGCGAGAAACAGATACGGCGCGATTTTTTCCCACTGCTCTATGCGCACTCGAAAAGCGACTAAGCCAAGTAATAGTCCAATGCCAATATAGGCCGCCTGCCGCGCCAGGAAATAATAGCTCGATGCATTTTGGTACTTCTTGGTTTCAGTGAGATTGATCGAAGCCGAGTACACCATCACCAAACCAATCAGCAGCAACAGGAGTGTTACCCAGACCAACGCCTGATCATATTCAAGCATGCTTGAGCGCTGACCCAGCTTTAGCTCGGCGTTGTTCTGCTCGCTGTCACCCGAAAAAGGTAGTGTCATCTTCATGCCAGCACCTCACCGCGGCTGGCGGCCAATGCATGGACGGCGTCTGAAAATACCTGCGCACGATGCGCGTAGTCCTTGAACATGTCAAAGCTTGCGCAGGCGGGCGACAACAGGACGGTATCGCCTTCGCTTGCGACGTCTGCGGCGCGTTGCACGGCCTGCTCCAGCGTCCAGCAATCCGTTAGCGTGACGCCGGTACCAGCGAGTGCTGCACGAATGGCGGGTCCGTCACGACCAATCAGCATCACCGCGCGCACATACTTTTTCACTGCAGCTGCCAACGGTGCAAAATCTTGACCCTTTCCATCACCGCCCGCAATAAGAATCAGATGAGCGTGCTCGACCTGTCCCAAACCCTCGAGAGCGGCGACGGTGGCACCAACATTCGTGCCTTTGCTGTCATCGACATAATCAACACCACCGACCGTGGCAATCAGCTCCACGCGGTGTGGCTCGCCTCGATACTGACGCGCTGCGTACAGCAAGGGCGCCAGCGATAAGCCAATGGCACGGCAGAGTGCAAGCGCAGCCAGTACATTGGTCGCATTGTGCTGGCCACGAATTTTCAGGGCATCCGCAGGCATGAGCCGATTTATGAATAACTCGGTCTCTACTGCGGCCTTGCCACGCTTTTTCTTTTCACCTTCTTCGGTGCCTACCGCCAGCACTAGCCACTGCATGCCATGCTCGGTCGACAAACCCAGACTGTCAGCCTCTGCTGGAAGATCGGTACCAAAACTGACGCAATGGGCTTTTGGGCTGAGCATCTTGATGCTGCGTGCATCATGACGATTGAGTACGCGCACGGTATCGGGACCGAAGATACGCGCTTTGGCATCAGCATAGGCAGTCATGTCGCCATGCCAGTCAAGATGATCCTGCGTGACATTAAGTACGGTCGCAGCATCCGAATTAAGGCTGAATGTGGTGAACAACTGAAAGCTGGACAGCTCCAGCACCCAGCACTGCGGTAGCTCATCGTGCGCAATGGCATCGCGCAACACATCCAGCGCAGCGGGACTGATATTACCAGCGACTTTCACGGACAAACCCGCAGCACGGCACAGTTGGCCGGTGAGGCGGGTGACTGTGGTTTTACCATTGGTGCCCGTGATGGCGATGATCTTGGGCTGGTAATCACGCTCGGCCTTCAATGCGGCGAGCGCTTGGGCGAAGAGCTCGATTTCTCCCCAGACCGGTATATTTTTTTCCCGCGCTGCAGGTAAAACCGCTGCGAGTTCATTATTCGGCGACAGACCCGGGCTGACCGCGACCAGATCCACGCCCTCAAGCAAGGCGGCAGTAAACTCACTACTGATAAATTCAACCTGCGGACAAGCTTCTTTCAGTGTGGACAAACGTTCAGGGCCCGGACGTGTATCGGCTACGCGAATACGTGCACCGGCCTGCGCAAGCCAGAGTGCCATCGCCAGACCGGACTCACCGAGTCCGAGTACCAATACTTGTTTGTTCTGATAGTCCATATCGTTTTATCGCAACTTCAAGGTCGAGAGTCCGACCAGTACCAGCATCATCGTGATGATCCAGAAACGCACGACGACCTGCGTTTCTTTCCAGCCTTTTTGTTCAAAGTGGTGATGTAAAGGTGCCATCAGCAATACGCGCTTGCCGACTCCGGTACGCATTTTGGTGTATTTGAAATAGGCCACCTGCAGCATCACAGACAAGGTCTCAACGACAAACACCCCACCCATGATGAAGAGCACGATCTCCTGACGAACAATGACGGCAATCGTGCCCAAAGCACCACCGAGTGCGAGCGCACCGACATCACCCATGAAGACCTGCGCGGGATAAGCGTTGAACCATAAAAACGCGAGACCTGCACCCGCCATAGCGCCACAAAAAATCAGTAGTTCGCCCGCACCAGGAATATGCGGAATCAGAAGATATTTCGAATAGGTCGCACTACCCGTGAGATAAGCAAACAAACCCAAGCCCGAGCCCACCATCACCGTGGGCATGATGGCCAGACCATCCAGACCATCGGTAAGATTCACCGCATTGCTGGTACCGACGATCACAAAATAAGTGAGTGCGATAAATCCCCAAACACCCAGTGGATAGGTAATCGTTTTGAAAAACGGTACGATCAGATCTGTTTTTGGAGGTAGTTCCATCGCGAAGCCGGATTGCACCCACTCGGTAAACAAGGCCCAGACTTTGAGATTGGTAGGACCCGAAACCGAGAAAGCAAGATAGAACGCCGCGAGCAGGCCAATGAGCGACTGCCATAAATATTTTTCGCGCGAAGCCATGCCGTTCGGATCTTTGTAGACAACCTTGCGATAGTCATCGACCCAACCGACTGCGCCAAATCCCAGAGTCACAATCAACACTGGCCAGAGAAAACGATTGCTCCAGTCACCCCACAACAAGGTAGAGACTGCAATGCCAATCAGAATCAGTGCACCACCCATGGTAGGGGTACCGGATTTGATCAGATGGGTTTGCGGACCATCAGTACGCACAGCCTGCCCTACCTTGAGCGTGGTGAGCATGCGAATCACGGCCGGACCCGCAATAAGGCCAATGAGCAACGCAGTCAGCGTCGCAAATACTGCGCGGAAGGTAATGAAGTTGAAGACCCGCAGTGCACCGATCTGATCCTGAAAATATTGGGCAAGCCAGAGCAGCATCTCAGTGGCCTCCCGTTGACTGACCGGTCAGGTGGTTGACGACGCGCTCCATCTGCATGAAGCGTGAGCCCTTGACCAGTATGCTGGTGCCGGCGGATACGCCGGTGATCACTGCAGTGAGTTTGTCCATGTCGTCAAAATGCACGGCGCCCTGACCGAACGCCTGGGTGGCATGACGTGCGAGTGTGCCTAGGGTAAACAGACGATCGATGTGATGCGCGTGGGCATAGGCGCCGATCTCTTCATGAAATGCAACGCCCTCGCTGCCGACTTCACCCATATCGCCCAGCACCAGCGTACGTGGTGCTGGTGCGGCGGCCAGTACATCAATCGCGGCACGTACGGAGTCGGGATTGGCGTTGTAAGTATCATCAATAACCAAAGCGCCATTAGATGCTGTCTTGCGCTGCAATCGTCCGGCAACCGGTGCGAAACTCTCGAGACCACGCACAATGCTATCAACATCAACGCCAACGGCCATCGCAGCTGCACAGGCAGCAAGCGCATTGCGTACGTTATGCACACCCGCAGCGGACAGCCGAACCTTGAACTGTGTATCTGGTGTGCTGATCGTGATATCGCTGCCGAAATCTTCTGCCTGCCATAGCGCGCTGATTTCGCACGACGTATCCAATCCAAAGCTGTATATCGTGCGCTGGCCCGCATAGCGTTGCCAGAGCGGTGTGTATTCCTCATCGCCGGGGAATATCGCAGCGCCGGCGTCACCGAGTCCGCGAATTACAGCGCCATTTTCTTCAGCGACGGCAGCGACGCTGACCATGAATTCCTGATGCTCGCGCTGCGCATTATTCACCAAGCCAACGGTCGGTTCGACAATGTTGGTCAGAAGCTCGATTTCACCGGGATGATTCATACCCATTTCCACTACCGCAGCACGATGATGCGCTGCAAGTCGAAACAAGGTGAGTGGCACGCCAATATCATTGTTCAGGTTGCCGCGTGTCGAGAGAAAATTATCCTGACCATAGGCCGCAGCAAACACCGAGGCGATCATCTCCTTGACTGTCGTCTTGCCGTTACTACCTGTAACGCCAACTACCGGTATTGCAAAGCGCCGACGCCACATCTGCGCGATCCGACCGAGTGCATGACGGGTGTCGGACACAATCAATGCGGGCAGAGGAAAATCATTCGGCACATGCTCGGCTACCACCGCCGCAGCACCACGACCGATAACTTGCGATAAAAAATCATGCGCATCAAAACGTTCGCCCCGCAACGCCACGAACAGGTTACCGGCGACGACGGTCTGACTATTGGTTGAGACGCCGATAAATTCTGCTGGTGCTGTCATGCGCGCACCAGCAATCGAAGGCAGCAGATCAGCAAGACTCGCCTGCATCAATGGCCCCCGTTTCGAGTTGCACGGGTGGCCAGCGCCAGTGCAGCATGATCGGCATCACGAAAGGCGAGCCGGCGGCCTCTGACTTCCTGATAGTCTTCATGACCTTTACCCGCCACCAGCACCACATCATTTTTTCCAGCATGGCGAATCGCATGCAGGATGGCACTGGCGCGATCTTCAATCACCTGTAGTTTCGTTTCAGCAGGCTCGGCACCCGCGAGTACCTGCGCGATGATGTCGGCGGGCGCTTCGCTGCGAGGATTATCGCTAGTAACGATCACATGATCGGCCAACAAGGCGGTCGCGCCCATGGGTGCGCGCTTGCCCGCATCGCGATCGCCACCGCAGCCAAACACGCACCACAGCTCACCCCGACGTACCTGTGCAACGGGACGTAGTGTCTGCAATGCTTTTTCTAATGCATCCGGCGTGTGTGCGTAGTCAATTACCGCCAAGGGAGCATCCACGCCGCCCAGCTGCTGCATGCGTCCGGGTACCGCTACCAGTGACTCAAGCGCTGACACCACGGTCTGCCACGACATGCCCTGACTGAACATCACACCGGCAATGGCGAGCACGTTGCTGACGTTGAATCGACCGATGAGCTGCGTTCGGACCATCCCCTGCCCCGTGGGCGAATGCAACACGAAACTCGTACCTTGCTGGCTCACGCGGATATCTGTTGCACTCAGCAGGCTGACACCCGGCCATGTCTTCGATAGTTGGTCAGGCTCAATACGGTAGCCAGTCACAGCAAGACCGGGATGATTTTTGCACACATGCGCCAGCACGCGCTGACCCATTGCATCGTCCAGATTGATCACCGCATGCTTGAGACCGGGCCAGTCGAAGAGCTGTCTTTTTGCAGCCTCGTAGGCTTCCATGGTGCCATGAAAATCGAGATGGTCGCGACTGAAATTCGTCAGCACTGCTACATCGACATGCAGCTCATGCATGCGTCGCTGAACTAGACCAATGGATGATGCTTCGATTGCCAGTACAACTGCACCCTGCTTTTTCTGTTCAGCCAGTTCGCGGTGTAATTGCACAGCATCGGGCGTGGTGAAGCCGGTCGCATTGAAGAGCCCGCGCATACCATTGCGCCACTGACCTATACCCAGTGTACCGACGACTGCCGTTGTCATGCGCTGCAGAGATAATGCCTGACCTAGCCACTGCGTGCAGGATGTTTTGCCGTTGGTACCGGTGACTGCGATGCACAACATGTCGCGATCAGGTTGGCCGTACCATTCATGTGAAACACGACCCGCTATTTTCGCCAGATCATGCACAGGTAAATGAGGCAGCGTAACGCTCTCATCCCACTGAAAATCGTCGGCATCATCAAACAGGATTGCACGGGCACCCGCTTCGACGGCTTGCGCGATGTGGTTTCGGCCGTCACCCGACTCGCCAGGACAAGCGAGAAATACGTCACCGGCGCGCACCCGTCGAGAATCTGTTGTGAGTTGAGCACCGGGCACCGTGGTACGCATCCACTGATGGATGTCGGCTGTCGTGATCATGGCGGCAGCCATCACATATTCTCCGACACTGGTGTGGCCGGCATGATGACGTTGGCCACCGAGGTGTCTGGAGCAACGTTGAGTGAGCGCAGCGTGCTCGATGCAACGTTTGCAAAGACAGGCGCGGCGACCTGACCACCGAAATGCTGGCCACCGGTAGGCTCGTCAATCATCACGGCAATAATGATGCGCGGATTCGAAGCAGGCGCAAGACCAACGAAAGACGCCACGTATTTGTTCACATACCGACCCGCTTCGACCTTGTGCGCGGTGCCAGTCTTGCCGGCGATGCGGTAGCCACGCACTTGTGCATACGGTGCCGTGCCCCCTGGCCCGACGACACGTTCCAGCATCTCGCGCATTTGTACTGCTGTTTTTTCCGTAATGACCCGCTGTGGCTGAGGTGCTTGCACGACCTTTTGGAAAGACAACGGAATGATCTCGCCATCACGCGCGAAAACCATGTACGAGCGCGCGACCTGAATTAAAGACACCGATATGCCATGGCCATAACTCATGGTGGCCTGATCAACCTGCTGCCAATTCTTGTAAGGTCTCAGGCGGCCAGCAACGGCGCCGGGAAAGAAGGAACGCGGTAACGCCTGACCATAGCCCACGGCAGTGAACATATCCCACATCTGACGCGCCTGCAGTTTCTGAGCAACGCGTATGGTGCCCACATTCGACGAGTGTTGAATGATTTGTGCCACCGACATGCTGGATGGATGACCGTGCGAATCACCCACTGACTTGGAGCCAAAGGTAATTTTGTTTGGCGTGTCCAGCACGGTATCAGGGGTGACCAAGCCTCGATCCATGGCCAAGGCAATGGTGAATGGTTTAAGTGTGGAACCTGGTTCGTAGGTATCTGTAAAAACGCGATTACGGATATGGTTGACGTTACGTCCCTCCCGCACATTCGGATTGAACGTCGGCATATTTGCCAGTGCCAGAACTTCGCCGGTTTGCACATCGAGCACTACAATCGCACCTGCCTTGGCCTTGTGTTCCTCAACCGCTTTTTTCAGATGCGTGAAGGCGATGTATTGAATCTTGCTGTCAATCGACAGGGTAAGATCCCGGCCGTCCTGAGGCTCGCGTATATAGGCAATATCTTCGATCACATTGCCTTTGCCATCACGGATGACGCGACGGCTGCCAGTTTGTCCGGCAAGTTCCTTCTGATGGGAATACTCGATACCCTCAATACCGGCATCATCGACGTTGGTAAAACCGAGGATGTGCGAGGCAATCGGACCCGAAGGATAGTGACGCTTGTATTCCTTGCGTGCATAAACACCAGGAATACCGAGCGCCAGTATCTGATCTGCCACCTCGGGCTCCACCTGCCGCTTGATGGGCACAAAATTACCACTGGAATCGAGTTTCTTTTGCAGCTCCGGCACACTGCTTTCCAAAAGTTGCGCAAGCTTTTTTAGCTTGTCGGGTGTTACCTCGACAGCATCGGGAATGACCCAAATGCCTTTGGCAGGCAAAGAGGTTGCCATGACTTCGCCATTACGATCAAAAATTTTCCCGCGTACCGCAGGTAACTCCAGCGTGCGCGCGTAGCGCATTCTTCCTTTTTCTTGCAGGAAGTCGGTTGTCATTGCCTGCAACCAGAATGCACGCAAGCCAAGACCAACAAAAGCAACAAACATCAGGAACAACACAAATCGCGAACGCCACGCAGGCAGCTGCACAGCCAGCACAGGACTCGGCGAGAAGGGTACGCCTCGTGCAGCAGCTTTGCGGCTGGGTGCGCGCATCAGCGAGCTCCCACCGTGATGTAACGTGTACGATCCGTCGTGGGTACCGTCATGCCCATGGATTTCGCCATCGCGTCAATGCGCGCGTGCTTGGCGAGATTGGATTGCTCAAGCTGAAGCTGTGACCATTCTGTTTCAAGTTGCTGCTGGCGCAGCTGCGCCTGTTCAAGTGCGATGAAAAGTCTGCGCGCCTGGTGTTGTGAATTGACGAGCAAGAGCGAGCACAGTACAAGTAGCGCGATAAGGGGAATAAGCGAACGCTGATTCATGCCGCCACCTCAGGCAAACGCATTGCACAGCGCATGACGGCCGAACGCGCGCGCGGGTTGGCAGCGATTTCAGTGTCAGAGGGTTTGATCCGGACAAGCAGCTTCATCGCTGGCTTGGGAAGATCGGCAGCACGAATCGGCAGCCGACGGTCGGGCTGCGGTACGCTGGCTTTGGAAGCCATGAACCGCTTGACTATGCGATCTTCAAGCGAATGAAAACTGATCACCACCAATCTCCCGTACGGCGCAAGTAAGCCGTATGCCTGTGTCAAACCTGCTTCAAGTTCTTCAAGTTCTTTATTGATGAAAATCCGTACAGCCTGAAAAGTCCGGGTGGCCGGGTCCTTGCCTTTT
>Ga0315909_10002508_pt1 | contig 23508 bp, 30 predicted proteins | sample LakEriMetagenome_11_FD_203527 | JGI IMG/M metagenome (GOLD analysis project Ga0315909, IMG submission 203527) | Freshwater fungal communities from buoy surface, Lake Erie, Ohio, United States - Buoy 2 MA125 | ecosystem: Environmental > Aquatic > Freshwater > Lake | place: USA: Lake Erie, Ohio...
AAGCTCCAATGGAATTCATTGAAACCGTTTTGTCTAGCTTGTCTTTTGATTTCATCAATGGTTTTTTGATAAAGTCCTAGATCCTTAAAGTCTACTTTATCTGAATGAGCATAGGGCCAACAGTAAGAACAAGAGTAATTACAGAAACGTCCCAATATCCAGCTAACATTAAAAAGAGGACGATCCAACATTGTCCTTTGGCCAAATTGTATTATTTCTTCGAATGGAATGGATTGAAAGTCGTTCATAAAGCGTAATATTTACTCAGTTAAAAGTTGATCTTTATTAAAGTTGAGTATATAATATTAATGTGGTCGTAAGTGGAATTGGCAGACCTCCGGTCCGTTGCGAAACGCACTTGGGAATGGGACATAGGCATAGCCGCCGTCTTTGTAGGTTCGAATCCTACCGACCACACCAGATTCTATTATAAGTAGAATACTACTAACAAAAGGAAATTATTATGTCAAACACAGTAGAACAATTGAAAGCACAATTTGAAACGTTTCTAGCAGAAGATGCTAAGTTCACCGGCGGTAATTCTGCGGCAGGTACCCGTGCCAGAAAAGCTCTAGCAGAATTAGCTAAGGTAGTTAAAGTTAGAAGGAATGAAATTACAGCAGAAAAAAATGCTCGTAAAGAAGCTAAAGCCAACGCATAATGAGCGATCAAGATCCCAATCAACTAGATCTAGAGTTTGATCCAGATTCAAACATATCAGTATCGTCGGGCACCGACTGTTATACCTTTAATATTGATCCGTCGGTATATTCTTCATACGGATCGTCAATTACATCGCCATGTGTAATATCATGGGGCGGTACAACTGGCAGTACATGTTACACTTCTGGTAATTACACTATTAGTGGCAGCACGTTTACCTCACCAAGTACCATTAAGATTAATACCGACGGTATACAAATGGAAAAGGGCACTGATATTAAAATTGGGGATAGTAGTCTATCTGAAGTGCTGGCTAAACTTGAAGAAAGATTGAATATTCTACATCATAATCACAAGCTCGAAGATAAGTGGGAATCTCTTAGAGAACTTGGCAATCAATATCGAGAGTTAGAAAAAGAATTGATTGAAAAAGAAAAAATGTGGAAAATACTAAAGGATACCTAATGATCAAAGTTTGGGATGATTTGATTCCTGAGTATCTTCAAGATTATTATGAGCTGATTACATTAGGAGTCAACGGAGAGGAGTTTGTTCATCCAACCGTTGACTTTAGATGTAAGTACGAATCAACTGCTGAGGAGAAAGAACTAACACACCCTCCGCTGTCATTTGTACACATTTTAAAATCTAATACTAGAGTTTCTGAACATTTAGATAACTTTGGTATGATTGCCCAAGCGGCCTGTGCCAAAAATAATTTAACTCTCAAGGACATAATGGTAGCAAGGATTTATATCACTGTACCGTATGACACTGAGTTAAAACACTACGCACCACATGTCGATTATCCCGGCAAGCATACCGTAGTCATTTATTATGTCAATGATGCCGACGGACCTACAGTATTCTTTGATAAGAACAATATTATTGTTCAGTCAGTGGAACCAAAAAAAGGTCGTGTGGTATTATTCGACGGAGAAATACTACACGGTGGTGGGATTCCTAAACAGGGTCCTCGATGTATAATAAATTTTGATTTATGGACTTAATGGAGAAAAACATGTACGCAACATCAGTATATCGTTCAGCATCGGCAATTAATTCGGCCATGGGACGAGTCTACGGACATATGGGATTGGCAGTTTTAACTAGTATGATCGTCAGCTTCTTAGTCGGTAACTCGGCTGATCTAATGGCATTCTTCTTTACTGGTGCTATGAAATGGGTGGTAATTTTCGCACCACTAGTTGCTATTCTAGCAGTTAGTTTTGCTATGGAAAATCTCAGTAAGAATGCTTTACAATTATTCTTACACGGGTTTGCCGCATTAATGGGTTTAAGTTTTGCTACAATTTTTGTAGTATATAACATGGGCAGTATTGTGTCAGCATTTATGGCTGCGGCAGTATTGTTTGGTGTTATGAGCGGTTACGGGTATTTTACTAAAAAGAATCTTGATAGCATTGGTCAATTTATGTTTATCGGATTAATTGCGATCATCATTGCTAGTATCATTAATATTTTCATAGGCAGCACAGTTTTCCAAATGGTCATCAGTGCGTTGGCTGTGATTATATTCTTAGGGTTGACTGCTTATGATACACAAAAAATTCGTGAAATGGTCAGCTATGATAACGACGGTCGAGCAGAAGTAATGGGTGCTCTAAGTCTTTACTTAGATTTTATCAATATCTTCTTGAGCCTATTACAACTATTTGGCGAACGTAAATGAACAAAGAACTGAATCAGTTCTGCGAAAACTATGAGGTCCGTGTCCTAAACGATCAAAAACGCAGGGCACGATACTATCCTCCGAAATTCTTTACAGATCCAGAACGTGCCGATCTTGTTCGAAACGATGTAGTCGAATACGAAACTGAACGTGTGTTTACTGTAGAAATTCCAGAAGGTAGACTACGCACCTTAGTTGAAATGGAACGTAAGTTTTTCAACTATGTCGCACATCACGACAAACCAATCGACATGTTTCAAACACTCATGGATAAAGAGCGGGAAGAAGCATACCATAGGCAAACAAATGCAGCTGTTAAAAAAGCCTACGAGCAGTATAGCATCATGTTGAATCTATCAGGCTACCAAAGGAAAATATGAACGAAATACAAATATTATCAGGATGTTTGGCATTTTTAGTATTATGTGGGGCAGTTTATCAACACATTGGATTTGATAAAATGAAGGAATGCTACGGCATGTGGTTTACAAAGACGTATTGGACTGACTACAATACTGTAGAGTTTGCTAGTTGGGCGGCTAAGGCGTGTATCATTATTCCTGGTTTGATATTTGGCATTAGTATTTGGTGGTTATATTTCTTTACACTAGCAACAAGTCTAACACTTATTTGGGCCAGTGAAAAGAAACTACTGCCAACCCTTGTGGGATTCAACACCATTTGGGCTTGGATAAGCTGTATGGTCCTTGCCCAACATCTAATAAAATAACAGTATCTTGACAGGTTTTTTAAAATATTGTATAATTAAAGTGTTCGACTACTAAGTCTGAAAAGGAATTATATGAGAAATTATTGGACCTGTACTCCATTTGCCGATTGGATACGTGGCACTACTAAACTAAAGTGCGGCACAGGTAAAGAATGGGCAGAGTGGGAAAAGGCCGCTAAGGCCGAATACCCGATCCGTTGGTGGATCGCTGAAGAAGGATTAGATAAAATCCAAAATGTCTGGTGCTGGATACCAGAAAGGATCAATGATGTTCGATATTACGTTAACAACCGTTGGGTTTCTCATTCTCATCGTCTTACCGCTCATCCCCGGGATATTAAACCGGGTCAGTGGTGCGACGTGGGGAACCGCTTTTTGCCTTGCCTATTCAATGAGTTGGTTGATTTTGTTGAAATAGAACAAGCCTGGCATCACTGTATTTGGAGCGACGAGTCTAGAACTAAGTTTAATGTTCCGTGGTGGCGAAGCGGTTGGCTGCGTTGGCGTACTTGGCGTTGCCCAGAAGCTGGCTTAGAATATCTACGCTGGGCGGCAACACTGACTAACGAAGAATTCCTAGACGATGATAAAAAGCACGAAGCTGAACCAACTTACCAAGCCAATGCTGCTAAAGAAATTATTGAACTTTACACCTGGTGGAAAGAAGTCTATCCAAAACGTCCAGACCCACATGATGCTGGCGGATGGACAGCCTACTGCGATCTACGTAGAGAACAGGGGTATCATCTTCTAGACATGGAAGATAAAACTCCAGAACTGGCAGAAATGTGTCGTACAGCTCTTGACAAGAGCCGAGAAATTGAAGAAGCATACGATAAAGAAGATGAAGAGATGATGATTCGATTAATCAAAGTCCGTCAATCACTTTGGACATAATATGAAAAATTCTAGATTCAGAACTTGGGTTAGAGAACTGTGGTATGAAAATTGCGAAGAACATTTCCAATCCGACATACCTAGATACACTCATGAAGAATATTTTAACAACTTCAAGTGGTGGCTTAAGAGAGAATTTAGACATCAACTAAAAAAGGAAAAGATACAGAATGGATCCTAAAGACGAATTGTACTATAAGTATATGGCCTTTAACGAAGTAATGTTTGAAGATTATAAACCTTTAGAAATTGCCGCTGTTATGGCTGTTCAGGCATTAAGCATTTATAGGACTTCGTTATCTGAAGAAGATTATCTTAAAATGGTTGACTCTATCTACGAAAATCGGTTTTGGGTTCAAAAATTACAAGGACCAAATTTACAATGAAATTACAGACACCAGCAGAAGGCATTTTAAAAAAGAGCGATTGGGGTGATGCTAAGACATATCACATTGTTTGCGACTGCGGCAGTGACGACCACTCGCACAATCTTTGGGTAGAAGCAGAAGACATTGGTATCACCGTGACCATATATGCTACTGTAAAATCACCTTGGTGGTCTATGAATCGTTTTAAACAGATTTGGACTTTGTTGACTAAAGGGTATCTTGAACATCAAACGGTATTGACAATGAACCAGCAAACCGCATATAATTATTCTGAAACTTTAAAAAATGCGATCAAGGATGTTGATCAATTTCGTAAAGATAAAAATAGTTCTAAAGAAAGATCTCAAACAGTTAAGGCAGCTCAAGAAGGGGATTGTGTATGACAACTAACACCAAAGGCTCTTGGCCATTCGCTCCTGGCGAGGCTCCTGAACCAACTAAAGAAGAATTAGAAGCACAGCGACTAGCAGAACATCAAAAACTTATTGATGTTTTAAAATTCACACCGTGTACATATTCTTTACAAATGTGGGGCTACGGTGGAGAGTATGTTATGGGAACAGTTAGTCGAGAAATTTACGATTACTTCAAACACAGACGTCTTAGTGTAAGTGACTTTGCTTGGAACAGTGACTATGCTGAAGAACATGAGATACCAGAAGATATGTGGCCATTCCCCCCTGGCAGTTGGTATGAGTGTGACGATATGGGACACGTAAACGGTGTCGATCGTAACGCTGGCACTCTGCAAATTTGCGACGAAAACAGTAACGTAGTTTACGAATCTAGTTTAGAAGACATTGACGGATACAGCGACGGAAGCCCCGAAATAGGTGGCGGAGACGAAGTTTGGATCGATAGTAAACAACCAGGTACTGTTGTATTTGTTGGTGTTAGTAATGAAAAAGGAACCTTCTTTGAAGGCGAGTTTGAATTAAATCAACCGTTTGATAGTTCAAAGATATGTATTAGCTACGATGAAATTGACGGTAATGAAATTGTCAGCATGGTTACATATGACGGCGAAGACATTGATAACAATGGCGGTAGCACCAGCGGTAAGAGTTCAGACTTTGGTTTTTATGTTGCCGGATCACAAAAAGATGGCAAATGGGAAATGTATAAAGACATGGACAGTATCGAGTATGAGATGACCCCATGGTTTCCTAAAAAAATTAAGCCAGCAAAAGAAGGTCTTTACGAAATTAAAACTCCTGGAAAGAACAGCTATTCATATCAAGCTAAGTGGACTGGATCTCGATGGATTGGTAACTGGCATGAAGATGTTCCCGAAACTGATGAACTAAAAATTAAAGAATGGCGAGGAATCGCTGTAGATCCCGATCAATGACTAAAGTATCAAAAAGCCCTGATCGTTTTACTTTTCAAAAAACAGGGTATGAAAAACGCCTAGCCGAAAAAGGTGAAACTCCTAGCGAAGCATATCTTGATTACTTTGAAAAAATAATCGACCATCACGATCATAAATTTGATGATCCTAATGCCTGTGTAAACAATATGGAATACGATCTAGTAACCACAGATTGGATACTAGAAAAAGTCCGCGACAGAGAATCCTATGCCCAAAACTTATATGCGGCAATGTGTAATAATGATTTTATAAAAATAGCAGTCATTCCAATCCTTAGACAAGATCCGGACAAAGATTATTGGTCAGCTTCCTGGAGATCTGCCGGGGGTATTGTAGCAGATATGCGACAACAAGGCGACTATATAGATTGGTACTGCTCAGGAATAGGCGACGGGTTAGGCAATGGCGACGCTGAAGGTGTAAGAGGATATGTGCCAGAAGGCTGTATAACCGACGAGATCCGGAATGATCTCCAACGTCTTGGTTGGGCAGTAGCTCCCGACGGAGATTGGAAGAAATTTGTTTAACCAAATAGGAGAAAAGTAAAATAAAATGACCTGGGAACTCTACGAGGTCTGGTCCGAAGACGATATCGGCCATCAAGAATTGATCGAAACTACTAAGAGCCTTAAAGAGGCCAAGGCTATTGCCCAAACTCTTTTGAGCGATTATCCAATTGCTGTCATATATAAAGAAACCGAAGACGGTGATATAGAAGAGATTGAGCGGTTGACACTGACTTAATTTGGTAGTATAATAATTGCATTAACTGATAAGGAGCATTCGATGGCTGTTACCAAAAGCAAATCTAAACATTTGACTGAAGCTAGAGCTAATAAAGGTCGCGACCTAAGCCCTAAATGGGACGGACACGAATCTTGGAGCACTGAGCAGTTCTATAAGCATTTCCGTACTAGTATGGATTGGTATCGCATCGAAACCGGCAGCAAAGATCTAAAACCCAAAGTGATTAATTGGATGTCACAGGCAGGGTATACCAAAGATCAAATCAAAGCCTTTAAAGAAACCAAAGACTGGCGTTGTAATGGTACTATGGGTGCTATTGCCGCGAACCTACTTAAAGGTATGCCCGTCCAACGTGCTGATTTTAATAATGGTAAAAACATTGCTTCTTGGTTAGGAGAACAGATTACTGAAATTATCCAAGCAGGCAAAAATGATTATGAACCAGAAGAACCAGTAGAAGAAAAGCCAGTTGTTCCGCAGGTTACTATCCAGGATCGTTTGCGTGAAACATCTTACAAGATGTCTGAAGAGTTAGAAGATGCTGTGGAATCTTTCAGCGAAGATCCAGAAGCCTTTGATCCAAAAGCATTTAAAGTTCTTAATCTGCTTAGAGGCAAGCAGGTCAAGGCCGCACACGCTCGTGTTATCAAAGATGTTTATCAAAGACAATATAATGAATATGTAGAGCTACAAGAAGGTAAATGTGAACAACTCAAAGAAGGTTATAGCCATTTGAGTAAAGCACAGATTAAAAAGATAACAGCGTTTTATCATGATATCCTCGGTGCCTGCGATATGTTAATGCAGGAAGCTAAGGTAAATCGCAAGCCACGTTCTAAGAAACCTACCGATAAAGCCAAAGTTGTAGCTAAAATGAAATATCTCAAACAGGACGACAAGCTCAAACTTGTGTCTATTAATCCTGTAGATATCATTGGTGCTAAAGAACTTTGGATCTTTAATACAAAAACTCGTAAACTTGGCAAGTATGTTACCAATGAGTTTAACGAGCTAGGTGTTAAAGGTACGACCTTGACAGGGTTTGATGAGAATCGAAGTGTTCAAAAGACACTACGTAAACCCGAAGAGCAGATCAAAGAGTTTAAGGCTGCGGGCAAGGTACAGTTGCGTAAGTTCTTGGAAGATATCAAAGCTGTGGATATCAAACTTAACGGACGTATCAACGAAGATACAATCCTTCTAAAAGTAGCTTAATTAATTTTCGTAGCTAGTTTCTTATTATTTTACGGCTATGCTAGAATTGCGAGTGCCTGGATATGTAACTAGAGGTGTCGCAGGATCAGCTAACTTAACTCCAAATCCACTTGTTGACCACGCATACGTTGCGACCCACGGTGAAATATTTTGTAGTCCAATAATCAACGTTGGGTTTACTAGATCTTTTGTGAAATGTATGCCGCCGGGGTTGGTATTGCCTAAAGGTGTTGCAGGATTGGCATACTTGGTACCAAATCCTGAAGCGTTGGTCCATGGCCAAGCATGTATACGGGGGACCACACTACCATCACCAAACCCACCCGTTCCTAGTACTATTTCTGTGCCAGCAGGACTCCATGCCACACTATACCCTACCGCACCGTGCTGATTCCCAGGTACACCTGTGGGTGGTGTATACCGTGTACCGAATCCCGTACCTGAGATCCAAGACCACACTTGTACAAACTCCGAATCTACGTCGGTGCCACCGAAGTGACTAAAGGCTATGGCATTGCCGCTGGGGTGCCATACAACATTATAAGCAGAGCTAACTTTAAACGCAGGATGAGCAGGGGCCGCATACTTGGTACCAAATCCCGAAGCGGCACTCCAAGGATAAACTGATATAAAAGGTGCTCCTAGATGCGAGATAGCTATATCATTACCCGAAGGACTCCATTGTACTCCGGTTACTGTATTATTTGATCCTGTGAATAATGATTGACTCGGATACGCATACTTGGTGCCAAATCCAGTAACCGGATCCCATGCCCAAACATCTATACCGCCAAATCGAACCATTGCTATAGCATTATTATTCGGGTGAAATGCAATTGCTCCTACGGATGGGTTAATTCCTGTGCCGTCTGCTGGTGCTACAGCAGGATCGGAATATTTGGAACCAATAGTTAGCGTACCTGGATCTGTTGAATAAACCTGTATGTATGGTGAGGCTGTGCTGCCTATGGCCAACTTACTTCCAACAGGACTAAATGCAACAGTTGTCGCCTCACCACCGATTGTCGGAGTTCCAGAATACTTGGTATCAATTGTTGAAGTTAATTGATATACTGCCACACCGTCAGCTCCTTGTTGAAATGCCACCGCTCCAGAATCGATGCTGGTATCATTGATAGTTAAATTACTCGTAGTCAATATAACAGTGCCTGCCAGTTTTTCCACTTGTACTCTAAATGTTTCTGAACCTTCTGTTGATTCATCTGCGGTAGGTGTAACAGAAAACGTACCGCTATTGGCGGTGATTGTAAACACATCTGTATTAACAGCAAAATCTTCTGGCCTATCTAGTACACGCCAACGCAATACTGTACCGTCACTAACATTAATAGTATTAATTGTTATAGTCAAAGCACTGCCTTCGTTTGTGTTGTTGCTGCTCGCACTCTGAGAATAAGTAGGCACTAGCACGTTTAGAAGTTGGCCTAACGGAGATAGTCTTACGATAGCATTCACCGTTGCTCCATTGTATGTGGTGAATTCTCCGCCTACTAAGATATTGCCATCTGTTTGGACTACAATGGCAGGTGTAGTGTTGTTAAAACCTGTGCCTGTGACAAAACTAGTATCGCGTGTGCCATTCGAATTCAATCTTGTGATATAATTCTGTGTGACTCCATCGTATGAAGTGAAGCTACCGCCTACTAAGATTTTTCCATCTGATTGTAGTGCTATAGCACTGACTGAGCCGTTGAAACCTGTGCCTTGGACAAAACCAGTGTCACGTGTGCCATCACTATTTAATCTTGTGATGCGATTCTGTGTGACTCCATTGTATTGGATAAAAAACCCACCTACTAAGATTTTTCCATCTGGTTGGACTATTATTATGCGGGCATTGCTACCAACAAATCCAGAACCTGTGGAAAAACCAGTATCGCGTGTGCCATTCGAATTCAATCTTGTGATATAATTCTGTGTGACTCCATCGTATGCGGTAAATTGGCCAACCACTAAGATCTTGCCATCCGGTTGTAGTGCTATATCATAGACTAAGCCGTTAAAACCCGTGCCAATTGTGAAGCCAGTGTCACGTGTGCCATCTGTGTTTAATCTCGCAATACGAGTCTGTGTGGCTCCATTGTATGTGGTAAAATCGCCACCTACTAAGATCTTTCCATCTGATTGTAGTGCTATGTCACTGACATAGGCGTCGAAACCCGTGCCAATAGTGAAAGTGTCAAGAAATCCAGTTGAGGTCAATCTCGCAATGCGAGTCTGAGTAGATCCTTGAAATGTAGTGAACTCTCCGCCTACTAAGACCTTGCCATCGGATTGTAGTGCTATAGTCCGGACTGCGATATTAAAAAGCGTACCTGTGGAATAACCAGTATCAAGTGAGCCATTTGAGTTCAATCTTGCAAAACGAGTCTGTGTGACTCCATTGTATTGGGTGAAAAAACCACCTACCAAGATCTTACCATCTGGTTGTAGTACCATGGTTTCAACCAAACCGTTGAAACCCGTGCCTGTGTTAAGTAGTTGAAGCGAACCCAGTGATATAGTAGTGAGCTGTCGCTGTGTAATAGATGTGACTCTTGGCATTAGTTATAGGTGCTTAAACTGCCCAATACCGTCCATGCACTTGAAACTCTGATCAGCGTGAAATTTACGATATCGGTGTAATTATTTGTTCCTGAGGGTGGAGCTCCACCGGACCATTGAATAGTCTGAGCCGCTCCATCAACTTGTACTGCGTTTGGTATACGAGCTGTAGCACCTTGATCTAGTATCAGTGCCACTGTGATAGATCTATTATTAGTAGTAGGAACATTAGTAAAGTTAGCGGTGAAATTGGCTGACAAGCTAGAGTGATACCATATAGAACCAGTTGAGATATCATGTACTACAGTACCAGTGGCTCCGGTCTTAGTGTTTAGAACTTCGGTGGTTTGTTGCAGTGTTGTTAACGCTGATGCTGTTAAAGTAGTAAAGCGGCCGGATGCTGCTGTAGTAACACCAATACTTGTGTTATCAATAGTGCCAGTTGTTGCCGGATTGATAGTTACTGTACCTGTTCCTGTCGGACTAATAGTCACAGTAGCATTTGCCGGACTTAATCCGACAGTTGAATTAGCATCTAATGTTGTAAAGTTAGCAGTAGCTCGTGTAGTAGTACCTATGTTTATATTATTAATAGTACCTACGCCAATCGAAGTCAAAGCAAGAGTAGGAGTATTGCTGGCTGTGAGTGTTATTAAATTCGTATAAGCTGTACCATCAACATCATACGCAGACAACGATAGAGTATTAGTATTAGCTTTGCCAGATTTTAATTGTGTACCGTTAACAAAAAAGGCGTTAGCTGTAATGCTATCTGTATCATCGCTACCAAATGTAAGATTTCCATCCACTTGTAGATCGCCTGTGAAACTAGACGATGTACCTTTTAGTAGTTTGTTAACGTTCCAACTATCATCAGCAGACGCATAAGTCAATGTTGCCGGCGTAGTTGGTCCTTCAACTGTTAATCCCGCACCGTTGGCAGCAGCGGCTGTAACAGCACCGTTGGCTATAGTGATATTTAAATCTTCAACATCTAATGTTGTGGTGTTTAATGTTGTTGTAGTGCCATTTACTATCAAGTCACCGGTTACTGTTAGACTATTGTTTACTGTGGTAGTGCCAGTTGCCGACCCTATGCTGATCGTAGTCGCAGCACCAAAGGCATTGACTGTGGTTGCTGTTGCATTTAATAAATTAAACGAGGTTTGATTTGTGGTTAGATCGCCGCCTTTAACTTCAAGATCTAAGTCAACAACAAGATTATTATTAATATTTGTTGTTCCAGTAGCAGCACCTATTTCAATTGTTGTGCCGGCGGTAGCTATGTTGGCTGTTGTAGCCGCACCAAACGCATTTATAGTTGTAGCAGTAGTATTGAGTAAGTTAAATGTAGTTTGGTTGGTGGTAATGTCGCCACCTTTAACCTGTAAATCTAAATCAACAACAAGATTATTATTAACATTAGTGTCTCCTGTAGCAGCACCAATTTCAACAAGTGTAGCGGCTCCGGCAAAGTTTACAGTAGTTGCTACCGAATTATAAACATTTTGTGTAGTCTGTGTCCCCACTAGTGTAGGATTATTGATTGTAATCGTTCCAGTAGCAGCACCTATGTCTATTGTAGTGGCAGCACCGAATGCGTTGACAGTAGTTGCTACAGTGTCATAGACATTCTGTGTAGTTTGTGTTCCTACTAATGTAGGATTGTTAATAGTAATTGTACCAGTAGTGGCACCCACATCTATTGTAGTGGCAGCACCGAAAGCATTAACCGTTGTAGCCACGGTATCGTAAACATTTTGGGTTGTCTGAGTACCAACCAATGTAGGATTACGCAGGGTTACGGTTCCGCTGTTCTCACCAATGTTTAATGTAGCGGCTGCTCCGAATGCATTAACTGTTGTGGCTACTGTATTATAAACATTCTGTGTGGTTTCAACGCCAACTAATGTAGGATTACGAACTGTGATCGTTCCTGAATTGTCACCCATGTTGATAACAGTAGCATCCCCAAATGCGTTAACGGTAGTGGCAGTAGTGTCATAAAGATTCTGTGTTGCTACTGTGCCTACTAAGGTAGGATTTTCTATAGTGATAGTGCCAGTGTTAGCACCCATATTGATAGCAGTTGCTGATCCAAATACATTTACTGTCGTAGCAATATTGTCAATTAAATTAAATGTGGTTTGATCAGTGTTAAGAGTCTGTGTTCTTAACTCAACACCGCCAGTACCTGCCGGATCTATTATAATATCATCATTAGAGTTAGTTCCTTGAATGACATTCTGATAGATATACAATCCGTCAGTGTTGATCCTATCTCTAATATTGATGTCACCTCGTAGGTAGACTTCACCGTCAATGCGACCTAGATATAGTTCACCAGCACCAGTATCGGTGCGGATCATCTCATTGATATAAATTGGGGATATCTCAAACTGTAAATTGATAGGAAAGTCTATATATCCTGTAGTCAATCCTGTCCAGGTTGTTATTATTCTAAAGTTTGTTCCAGTAGCATTTGGCTCAGCGTAAATGTTCTGTATTGTATAAGCGTATCTGGCTGTAGTTCCAGAAGCTGAATCTATAGTTACCCAAGTTCCAGGACTTCCTGGGGTTTCTCTTTGTAAAATAACAGAGCCAGTAGTTAAAGCAGATTCAGCTTTATAACTGGCAGAATATGTTAGTGTTCCTGATACCGGCAAGGTAAAATTAATCTGTACAGTTTTGCTAGTTTCAGTAGTAGATGATAAATCTATTTCTCCCGGACTGTCTAGAGTTCCGTCGCCTGTTAAGTTAATAGCGACTCCGGTTGTTCCGGTAGATGTAAAATTTGTTACGCCGTCTTCACCTGGAATACTTTGTATAATACCAACTTCTAAATTATTAACGTAAATGGTGTTAGAAGTTAACGCACCCCGTTCAGTTACAGAATGTAGTGTATCTGTTTCAGTAACTCCTAGACCTTCAAATCTTAATTCTGTGTCACTGATACGTGTAATGTTGATGCCTCGATCTACAGAAAATCTAATGCTTTGATCATCAGTAATTACGGGACCAACTCTACCATATAACCTAAGTTCAGTAGTTCCAACAGGGATATCAAAATCATATTCAGAACCAGAAATAGTAAATGTATCTTGTTGCTCGCTGGCGTTTTCAAAGACTATGTTGTCGCCAGCAACGATAGTTAAACTGTCTCGCACGGAATCTGCTTCAAGTTTATATCCGCCCGACGGAGTACCGTTACCTAATAATCTTACTTTTCTAAAGAAATCGTAATAGGCTGCACTGTTAGGATAGATATTAGTAGATTCAAAAGAATGCGTCGTACCTGTGCCCACACTCAGCAGATCTACTGCTGTACTGGTAATAGCATCTTCTTCTGTGAGTGCCAGTTTAATAGAGTCTAGGGTTACAACGATAACGTAATATTTGTAGCTATTAACTAAACCGCCAATAGCTGTGCCGCCACCAGAATGATACAGCACCCCCTGGCGATCTAAGTATCCGTGAGCATTTATTGTAATTGTGTCTGTGCCGGTATTGACGGCTGTAGACGGGTTAAAAGTATTGGTTAACGGCATTATCTATCCCTTTGCTTAGTATTTATTGTTACTGCTACAGTATAAATATTGATATCATGAAACAAAATCAAATCGATCAAGTATTAGAATCTCTAGGGCAAACGCTGAAAAACATTGAATCTACAAAGGCCGCTACGCCCTTTGATATCAAAGATGTTACAGATAAAATTGGAGATATTGTTAAAGCAATTCCGTATAATAGCATATCCGGAGACCAAATTGCTGGCGGAAAAATTAAAAGTTTTGCTAGTACAGGTATTCAAGATTCAGCTGCTGAACCCACTTTATTAGTTAAAAACGGAACCATAGAAGCACCTAGTGCTACTATTCCTGCTTTAAAAGGTCGAGTATTTGTTGAAGAAAGTTTAATTGCTAATGAAATAACTGTACTAAAAGATCTTACAGTTTCAGGTGTACTACGTGCTAACGTAGAAGTTAACTACGCAGATTTCTTAAAACGTATTCCTAAACAAGCCATATCGCAGGATCTATTAGGTCCCGGCACTGTACGTAATTTTGCCAGCACAGGTATTAGAGATCAAAGTACCGGTTCTATTAAAATTACAATCAAAGACGAAGGTATATTTGTTGACACTATTTCTATAGCTAAGGTATTAGATACACTGACTGTAGAAAAAACTATCCGAGCAGAAAGTGCTGAAATCACTGGCACTATCAAAGCTAAAAGGATTGAAGTTTCTGAAATAAAATCAGACCTACGCCTAGAAAGAACATCTAGCCTAGAATTTAAACACGCACCAGACAATCCCATATTTGGCAAGGGTCTAGCTTGGACCGGCATGGGTCCAACTAAACAGTTTGTTCTCAAAGGAGACGACAGTATATTTTCAACAGAAAATATAGATCTTCAACCGGGTAAAAGTTTTCTAATCAATAACACTGTTGTGATTAGCGAAAAAGAATTAGGTCCTAGTATAACAAAAAGTCGTTTAAGAGAAGTTGGCATACTAAAAGATCTTACCGTAATGGGAGATTCCAATCTATCTAACTTTGTTTTTCTAAACTCATCAGCGGAAAGATTAACTGTAGGGCTAGGCGAAGCTAATGGTAAACTTTCAGTATTTGGTAATAATATAGAACTCAAGCACGACTTTGTTGATGGTAAAGCAGTATTTGGTACTCACGGGTACCACGATCTATCATTGGTCACCGACAATACGTCAAGAGTAACTATACATAACAACGGTCAAATTACTCTTGGTAATAAGAATACTCCTCCTACACAAGTACATGTACATGGTAAAATATCCATAGGAGTTAATAGTCCAGATCCTGCTGTAGACTTACACGTAAATGGTGCTGTAAGATTTAACAATCATTTACACACCTATGGTGATGACGTACCACAAACTGGTAATTATACTTCTGGTGATATAGTCTGGAACACTGACCCAAAACTTAATTCACCTGTGGGTTGGGTTTGTGTACGTGCTGGAAGTCCTGGCACTTGGAGACCGTTTGGTATCATTAGTTAATGTTATCTCTAGCAATAGGCAACGGTGAAAGTCGTTCCAAAATAGATCTTAACAAAATCCCCAGCGATATTAAAATAGGTTGTAATGCCATAGTCAGAGACTATGTAGTAGATCATCTCATTTGTGTTGATCGAAGAATGGTTCGTGAGGCACTGTCACATACTAATTGTCCAGCGTATGTCTATACTAGACCCGATTGGATCAAAGAATTTAAAACTCAAAATTGTGTTAAAACAGTTCCCAATCTTCCCTACAAAGGTGATCAAAGAGCAGACGATCCTTTTCATTGGGGCAGCGGACCTTATGCGGTATTATTAGCAGCACAATTATCAAACACGGTTTCTATGATAGGGTTTGATCTTTGGAGTAACGATAAAAATATAAACAATCTTTACAAAGGCACTGATAATTATAATCCTAAAACTCACAGAGCTATAGATCCTAGATATTGGATACATCAGATTTCTAAAGTGTTTCGTTACTGTCCTGATAAGTATTTCATAGTTTACAATGAGAAAAATTGGACTGTTCCAGAAAGTTGGTATTTGGAAAATGTTTCTTTTAAAAGTATTGACCTATTGCGTCAATGATAGTAAACTAAGTCAATAGCGGCCTTCTACGCCATTCATCCCGCTTTATAAATTCTGCATGTCGTCAAACTTGCTCATACAAAAGGAGACTAGAGATGGCAAAATATCTTTCAACAAAAACATACGGCAACGACAGAGGGCTGTCATGCTGTTTTAGACAGTGGAGAGCAACACACAGTCATTGCTCACTGCTACACGGTTACTCAATTGGCATCAAACTTGTGTTCGAATGCGACACGCTAGATGAAAAGAATTGGGGCATGGACTTCGGTGGTCTAAAAGATTTCAAAGCGTGGGCAGATCATATGTTTGACCACACTACTGTAATTGCACAAGACGACCCATTGCTAGATAGATTCAAAGAAATGGCTGGTTGGAGTTCAAATCCAGAACACGACGGCAATCCAGAACGTGTACAAACTGAACCGTTCCGACGCAGTGGTGTTTGCGACTTACGTATTGTAGAAGGTGTTGGCTGCGAACTGTTTGCCAAAATGTGCTACGATAAGATGGATTGGTTGCTAAAGAACGGCAATCATCGTTATCCACTGAATCCATCAGTGCGTATCAAATCAGTAGAAGTATTTGAACACGCAGGTAACTCGGCTACCTACGAAGGCGATAATCCTGTTATAAGAGAATGAACAGTCTAGAAAAAATATGGGCTCGGGCAACCGGGCACCTAATGGGACATACCGACGATGATCGTCCGGATGTTCCTATCCTTACTGTTAAAGAAGCAAGGATAGCATTATTTCTTAAAACGTTCTGGGTAATAATTCATATTATCACCTGCCTGTTTATTATAGCAAATGTGATAAGACACTGGTAATGTTAAATGTCGTTTGTCTAAAACACGGAACCAAATATGGTCCAGAATATGTAAACAAACTGTACAACATGGTACAAAGGCATCTACATGTGCCACATAGATTCGTTTGTTTTACAGACAATATTGAAGGAATAGATACTAGAATAGAAACTAGAATCTTGCCCATTTCTACTATCTCAGGTTGGTGGTGGAAACCATATGTGTTCAAAGTTGATCATTTTCCTATTGGCGACACTAATCTTTTTTTAGATCTAGATACTGTTATAGTAAAAAACTTTACACAGCTAATAGAATATCTACCTGGAAAATTCCTAGGTCTCAGAGATGTAGGAAGAGTATTTCGACCCGATTATCAAAAACTAGGCAGTGCTGTAATGCGTTGGCAGTCAGGATGCTTTTCGGATATTTGGACAGACATGGAAAAAAATCCCGGCATCATGAGAAAATTCCACGGAGACCAAGATTGGATATGGCATTTACATAAATCAAACATTACCTTTTTTCCAGATCCTTGGATACAAAGTTACAAATGGGAAATTCGATCCAGGGACGAAATACAAGGGATGGGACAACGTGCTAGATTTATTTCTGTTAGAAATCCGCCAATACCAACAGACTGTTGTATACTAGCCTTTCACGGGCATCCAAGAGTTGATCAAGTACAAGATCAAGTTATCCTAGATAACTGGCAATAAGTTTTTGCGGCACACCCATTTCCATTTCTTGCTGCGTCCATTCGGTCCAACATAGATCATTAAACCACTGTTGTCTATCTGGCCGTTGTGGTGATTCAATAAATTTAAAATCTGTATTAGCCACCGGTGCTGCTAAACTATTATTAGAAACAAATGCTGGCACACCTTTTATGATAGATTGTATGGCTGGATTAGAATTCCATCCAACTACTGCCCAGGATTTTTTAATCTCCGATGTAAAATCACCAGTACTGATACTAATTTGATTCCTAGTCCTTACCAAACATCTAGGGTGTGGTCTAAATACTATAGGTCGATCAGTATATCTTTTTAAATTATTAACTGTCTGCTCTACCCATATGCCCATAGAAGGTTGACCTTCCCATTGCTGACTATGTTCGTGCTGTCCGCAGATTAGTATCTGATGCCCTTCCATAGTCCAGTTGTCTAGTTTTAATCCTAATTCTTTAGCCCTTGAATCATCTTTGCCTTGCTGATTAAAATAAGATCCAAGATTAATCCCGTTGATTCCAATCTTCCATGTTCGGTCTCTAATAAGATTACCAATTTCTAATACAATAACTGGTTTACCTAAATCTCTATATCTAGTCCAAATGTTTCTATTAGGCCGCATACGGCCATTCCAAAGCACACTCCAAATTACTGCTGCATCGCCGTGACCGTCAGCGATGCCTACTTCTTGTTTGGCTTTTAATAATCCGAGACGAAAACTTTCAAAGATTGGAGGACTATTTAGAGCACCATATTGTGGATAAAGATCAAATCTCATACTTTATATATTGACTTTCATCATCGCATAGTGTATAATAAGACTATGACTATTACACGAGAACACCTATCCGAACTACTCCACTCTGGCGAGTGTGTTGTAGAATTTACCAAAGTAAACGGCGAAGTCCGTTCTATGCCTTGTACGCTTAACGAAGCACTGCTTCCGCCAACGCCAGTACATATAACCAATACAGATAATCCCATTGACTTTCCAGTAGTAAAGAAAGAAAAGAAGCAAAACCCAGATGTGATGAGTGTTTGGTGTTTGGACAAAAAGGAATGGCGTTCCTTCCGTATCGCCAATGTAATTTCAGCGAAAGCAAAAGATGAAAATCAAGTTTGATAAAGAAACTATGCCCGATGAACTCTACAATGCTCTATTAAAACATTTTGTACACGAAGCAGTTGGGCTAGGAGTAGAAGTAACCAAGTTTACCGAATTTAACAATTGGGTAATCGAATGTGAAGTTGACGCTAAAGAAATGGTACACTAATGATTAAACGTATAGGCTTTGCCTGCAAGTGGATCGACGGTCCTAGTCAAATTGACGGTATCAAACAAAAAGACAACTGTAAACAATACAACACAGGTAGTACTACTGTGGCCTGGTTAAATAGACAGACCAGAGATGTTGCGGAACAAAAACTATGGGATCTAATGGTAGGCAACATAGAAGCGGTGCGTAAACTTGTTTCTCTGGTAGGAGAACAAGATGAAAGTCTTAGAATGGTACGACTCAGTAGCGATATCCTCCCTGTCTACACTGAGCCAACTTGGGGCGGGTATTGGCGGAATCCCGATGTGCGAGCCTATTGTGAAAGAGAATTTAAACGAGTCGGAGATATTGCTCGTGAGAAAAACGTTCGGCTATCTATGCATCCTGGCCAGTTTACTGTGTTGGCTAGCGATAATCCAGATATTGTAAATCGATCTATAGAGGAGTTTGAATATCATGTGGACATGGTTCGCTGGATGGGCTACGGTAAAACGTTTCAAGACTTTAAAATTAATGTTCATATCGCAGGCCGACAAGGTCCAGCAGGTATCCGTAGTGCTTTGGCACGGATGACACCCGAAGCCCGTAATACACTAACTATCGAAAACGACGAAATGACCTGGGGTATTGAAGATAGTATTGACTTAGTCAATGACTGTGCCCTAGTCTTAGACATTCATCACCACTGGATTAAAACTGGAGAATATATTGAAGTTACTGACGATCGTGTTAAAAGGATTATTGATAGCTGGCGTGGTGTGCGGCCTGTCATACACTACTCTGTTTCTAGGGAAGATATACTTGGAGAACATTCCAGAGAATCACGTCCCGCTCTTCAGACCCTCCTAGACTCAGGACATAAAAAAGCAAAACTCAGGGCACACTCAAACTTCTACTGGAATACAGCAGTGAATCAATGGGCTCTGAGTTTTAGGGATAACTTCGATATCATGTGCGAAAGCAAAGCTAAGAATTTAGCTTCGTTTGCACTATACGAAGAGGCTAAGGGTATTACTTTGCCTGTGGCTTGCGACCGCGAGGTGCTGCTTTCTTAGCAGTTTCTTTAACCTTAGCTGTTGTTTTCTTAGCAACTGCTTTGGCTTTTTCTTTAACTACTGCTACATCAGCGGCATCTACTTTACCGTCTTTGTTTACGTCAGCGGAGGCTTTGACACCTTCTACTACGTTTTGGACAGCGGCTTTAGCGTCAGCAGCATCTACTTTACCATCATTGTTTACGTCTAAACTCTTAGAGCTACGATTGTAATAAATGAAAGCACCTAGTGCTACTACAACTACTGCGAAAAGTACGATTTCCATGGTTAAATCTCCTTGTGGTTTATTTACAATAAATATGATTATGACACTACATTTTTTGAAATATTTGACTGAAAGCACGGATCAGCGAGAAGTATATCAAAATAAACTTAATTTTGATCGCAAAGAGCTAGAACCCGTAATGAGCGAAGATACTCTAAAGTATCACTATGACGGACTTGCTTCGAAGTATTTTGATCGTTATAACAAAGGCGAAGGCGACCCCGATTTTAATTACGGGGGTGCTATGTTACATAATTTATTTTTTGGAAATCTTACCCCACCCAGAGCAGCTAATAAACCTACGGGGATCAGTAACGAAATTATAGAAAAAAAATACAGCAGTTTTGAAAAGTTTAAAGAAGCGTTTGAAAAAGAATTTATGGCAGCACAAGGATCTAATTGGATCTATATGGACGAATCCGGAGATTTGCACACTATTCATAATCACGAATACAAAAGATCTATGAAGATTTCATTGTTGGTAGATGCTTGGGAACATGCTTGGGCATTAGACTATCAGCAGGACAAAGCCAAATACTTAAACAATATTTGGCGTATTATAGACTGGGGTGTCGTAAACGATAGATTAACAAGTATGGGAGAATAGCATGGCATATTCAGACAAAGTTATTGACCATTATGAAAATCCTCGTAACGTGGGTAGTTTTGACAAAACCGATACTAATGTAGGTACTGGGATGGTTGGTGCTCCTGCTTGCGGCGATGTTATGAAATTACAGATAAAGGTAGATCATGATACAGGTATTATTACAGATGCAAAATTTAAAACGTATGGCTGCGGATCGGCTATTGCGAGCTCGAGCCTTGTTACAGAATGGCTCAAGGGCAAAACACTCGATGAAGCCGGAACAATCAAAAACTCCGAAATCGCCACAGAACTAGCATTGCCTCCGGTTAAGATACATTGTTCAATTCTAGCAGAAGATGCTATTAAGGCAGCAGTAAAGGACTATAAAGAGAAATATGATAACTCTATCAGATCTAGCAGCTAAAAAAGTAAAACAACAATTGGAACGTAGAGGCGGTGGGCTTGGTATCCGTGTTGGCGTTAAGACCAGCGGCTGTTCAGGACTTGCTTATGTTTTAGAATATGTAGATGTTGCTCCTATTACTAGAGATCAATTTGTCTACGAGAGCAACGGAATTAAAGTTTGGGTTGACGGTCGTAGCAGTCCTTATGTCAATGGACTTACTATGGACTGGCAGAAAAAAGGTTTGAACGAAGGTTTTGAATTCATAAATCCTAACGAAAAAGATCGCTGTGGTTGTGGCGAATCGTTTAGGGTTTAAAAACACCTACCTTAGGACGTTATCGTTACTATAGGTGTGCCCGGCTGCTGGGCTGGATGTTATGGGAGTCGTGCCCCGGAATGGCATCCTGAAGTGAGCTTTATTATGGTGTTCGATGAAAACTATAGCAATATTTGTACATCACCCATTATGTGCTGTTGATTCTGTAAACGGCATTATCGAATCGTTATCACCTTACTACAAATTTAAAATATTCACCAAGCATGAAGTAGAGGACACCTACTTCGACGATGTAGATATTGTTTGTTTTCCGGGTGGGCTGGGTGACAGCGATAGTTTTGATACCGTGATGGTTAAACATGCTGACATTATACGCAATTGGATGAAAAACGGTGGCAAGTACTTAGGTATATGCCTTGGGGCTTATTGGGCCGATCAATACTATTTTGATATCCTTGATCCGGGAACTAGAGTTGTACAATATATTAAACGTCCCAATACAGATACTCGAAGACCCCATGCCAAAGGTCAACTAGTTAATTGGCAAGGACAACCAGAAAGGATGTATTTTTATGACGGCTGTGCTATTGTTGGTGATAATATGGATGTTGTGGCTACCTACAGCAACGGCGATCCTATGGCTGTTATACAAGGGAAAATTGGACTAATTGGGTGTCACCCTGAAAGTACCAGAGTTTGGTACGACTATCATTCCTGGATGCCCAAGCACTGGCATCACGGCAGACATCATAAACTGCTATTAAAATTCGTAGACGAATTAATGACTCGCTAGTATTTGCCTACAGGCAATGTAGAGCTAGCTGGCATATCCCATATAGATCTTCTTTCCACTGCTTTTCTTTTTGCAAATCTTTTAGCATCGCAGTTAGCACATACATGAAAATAATTGTTGCTAAGTCTACGATGGTCCATATGTTTTAAATCTCTTTCAAACTTTTCGTCGCAGTTATCACAACGTAATAGTGCTACAGTTTTTGTTCGCACATAGGTATGTTCCGAACCTAATTTACTGGTTCGAACATATTCCATTTCTCTAGTTTCTTTCTTTAAGAACATACATTTATTTACATTCGGCTTATAAAATTTTGGGCTAAATATCAATTATAAGGTATCCAACGGAGTTCCCTAATGTCAAGAAAAGAAATTAATATCGGTATCGAAGGTAATGACGGTACAGGCGACAGTATTCGCGATTCGTTCCAAAAAGTTAATGAAAACTTTACAGAATTATATGCTATCCTAGGTCAAGGTGGAAAACTATCATTTATAGGCCTAGACGATGTTGAAAAAGAACGAACTGTTAAAGGTTATAGGACTTCTGATAATAACAGAGTTCTAGTAGTTGATGCTGAGGGTGAACAAATTGTTTTTAAAGAACTAGTCGGTTCTGAAACTATTATTGTTAATCAAAGTATACCCGGACAAATACGTCTAAGTTCTCTAGCTTCTGCGTTGATTAACGACCCTGACCCTACACTACAAACTAATTTAAATGCTAACTTCAAACGATTAACTAACCTTAGCGAAGCTACTGAAGACGAAGATGCTGCTACCAAAGGCTACGTAGACAACAAGGTAAGTCTGGACGGAACTGATGCTATAGATGTTAGCGGATTTGCTAGACCAGATTGGGGATTGATGCGTGGTCCGTTGGTGCTATCTAGAAATCCAATTGAAGAAGATGATTTAGAATACAACGGATTAATTGCTGCTACAAAAGCCTATGTAGATAGCAAAACATTCAGCAGCGAATACAACATTTATGTAAGTCCTAGAGGCATCGATGAAAGAACCGACATCCCCCAAAATCAGATCGGACGTTCAGAAGCCACTGCCTTTGCCACTGTTCAGAAGGCCTGCGAAAAAGCAGAAGAGTTAGTTAACAATGCTCCGCTTGAATTGGGGCCTTACCAAAAGATATTAACCTATGCTAATGGTACTAAATTCTGTGAAATTGTTTCTGTTGAAGAATCGGAACTGTCGGGAACCGGATGTACTGTAGAAGCACGAATGGGTATTGACGATATTGGATCGCCAATACAGATTTTAATCGCAGGCACTGGTTATCAAAAGGATGACATATTAACCCCTAACGGCGGAACATATCTAGGTCAAGAAACACAGTTTAGAGTTGTTGCTGTTGACTTTGCTGGATCTATTTTACAGTTAGCAAT
>Ga0315909_10002509_pt1 | contig 23491 bp, 31 predicted proteins | sample LakEriMetagenome_11_FD_203527 | JGI IMG/M metagenome (GOLD analysis project Ga0315909, IMG submission 203527) | Freshwater fungal communities from buoy surface, Lake Erie, Ohio, United States - Buoy 2 MA125 | ecosystem: Environmental > Aquatic > Freshwater > Lake | place: USA: Lake Erie, Ohio...
CTTGTCCATCGTCGGATCGGAGTCGATCGCTTCGATCGCGGCCTCATGGCTCAGCTTGTGCGTGTCCCCGACGACGCGGCGGAGCAACGTCTTCGCGTCCGCCTGCGCGCCGCGGGCCGCCGCGTAGGGGCCCATGTCAGCGTACACCGCGCCATCCTTGACGAGCACCAGCCGGAAGGGCCCGCGGCCCTGGAGCTTCTGCTTCCGGCCGCGGGCGAGACGTTCCTTCGCCTCGCCCAGCGAGTACGTCTGGCGCTTCTTCTCCTTGCCGCTCTCCGCGACGACGATCGCCTTGACGATCTCGGCCTTCGTCATGCTGGAGTACCCGGACACCATCGCGTCCTTCGCACGCTTGCGGAGGTCCGCCACGGACAACGCGGCCAGGGTCTTCTTCTTCTCGCGGGTCGCCTTGGCCTTGGCCTTGCCGGCGGCGCGGCCGGCGCTTTCGTTGCGGCGCATGGGGGTAGTCCTTCAGGGATGGGGGTAGAACGGGGGGCGGCGAGCGCGAAGCGCGGGCCTACTGCGAAGCCATGATCGCACACTGGAGCGTCACTCCGCCAGCGGCCGGCGAGGTCACGGACAGGCGCAAGAGCTTCCCGGGCACGACCGAAAAGATGGTCTGCCACGTCCCGGCGGGCGTCAGGACGGGCCCGGCGACGTTGAGCCATTCGGGCCGGTTCGCCGGCGTGAGCGTCTGCACGTCGGAGACGGACACCTGAAGCACGACGGAAGCCGGATCGGTCGAGGTGGACTGAAAGAGCGAGACCAGGATGCGCGGAGCGCCCCGGCTCAGGAAGGTACGGCTGCTCGCCGTCGTGTTCCCGCCCCCGATCACGATCGAGAACCGCTGGGACAACTGCGTGGATGCAGACTGGACCGCCCCCGACTGGCCGCTGTTGACGAAAGCCATAGGCGCCCCTCAGTAGTACGCCGCAGCGATCCAGAGGCCCGGGTTGGGCCAGTCCGGCTCCGCCGAGGAGTCGATCAGGTAGTCGAAGGTCAACTCCGCCGCGTAGAAACGGACAGGGTAGCCGGCCCCCGGGGGGATGAAGGTTCCGAGCGCGGTCGGAGCGCCTGACACGAACTCGGTGGTAATGTCTTCGGGAACCGTGATCGCCAGAGGGTTGTTCGCGTCCCGCGGGGAAGCGTACTCCACCGAGGTCACGCGCAAGCCCACCGTGCTCCAGGCACGGGCGAACAGGCCGCCCACTTGGAACCAGACTTTGCCTGTCCCGCCGCCGGGGAGCCAGATCGGCTGGGTGCCCGTCCCGCGCTGCGTCCCCGAGGGGTCCATCAGACCGCGGAAGTAGGGCCGGAGGTCGAAAACCGGCGTGCGCCAGACAGCCCGCGCGAACACGCCGCTCGGGAGCCCCGCCGTCACGAAGGACAGCGAGACGTTGCCACCATCCCAGAGCGCCGCCGGCATGTTTGACGGCTGCGGGTACGGAATGGCGCCCAGCGGGTTGTTCAGGTAGCCGGCATCGGTCACCTTCTCGGGGATGATGCCGGGGAGCTTCTGGAACACGGGGATCAGCCGCCGATCGGGGTGTTGGTGTAGTTAGTCGGGCCGCGGGCCTCCAGACACACCAGGGTCACGTCGATCCGAAGGCTGGCGTACAGGGGCGTGATCCCCAGCACGACGGACGCGCCGGGCTGGACGATGTAGCCGACGCCGCCGATCTCGCCCGGGTTCTGCTGGTTGCCGATGCAGGTACTCGCCAGCCGGGCGGCCGTCATCAGCTTGTCGCCGGTCGAATACTCGACGCGGAACAGGAACGTATCAAGCGCCGTCACGCCCAGCGGGAAGCCCGTTCCGGCGCTGTTGTAGGCCGACCCGTTGATCGCCACGATCGTACACGGCATGTCAAACTGGACGATCCGCAGCGCCTCGGAACCGACGACATAATCGGTCTCGGTGGAGCGGAGGGTCGCGCCGTAAAAGCGCGTCTGGTAGCCGACACCGGCGCCCGTCGCGTAGAACGGGGCGGTAGGGAAGAACGGCATCCGAACGATCCCAGGCTTGCGGGCCTGCTGCGCGGCCTGCGCGGCCTGCGCGGCCTGCTGCGCGGCCTGCGCCTGCTGCTGCGCGTTTACCTGCGCCCGGAGGCGCTGGTTCTCGTCTTGCAGCGAGAGGATCGCGGACGCGGCGGCGTCCTCGGAGACGCCGGGATCGCCGTACCCTCCGCGGGGACCGTAAAGAAGCTGGTTCATGTTCGGCATCTGGATCACGGCCGACTTCATGGGAAGCCCCGGAGAGGAGGAGGAGACGACGACCTAAGCGAAGACCCCACCCGCCGGGCGGCGGGCGGGGCCTGAAGAACGACAGCGGGGGCCTTGACGCGGGCCGGACGGCCGGAACCGCCCGGCTCGACGCCAAAGATCCTTAGCTATCCGATCTCGATGATGTTGCGATAGTAGCCAAGCAGCGACACCTTGACCGCCACCGACTTGTTCGCGCCGATGACGGCGGCGTAGTTGCCGAAGCGGAGGAGGAGCGCGAAGGTGCTCTGGCCGGGCAGGGCGACCGCGTGCTTGCGGTACAGCCATGCGGTCGCAGCGCCGTTGTTCATGTTGCCGGTGTTGGAGCCGGCCGCGTTCTGCGAGACGGAACCGAACGCACCGCCGCCAGCGCCGATCATGTGAACCGGGCTGATCTCCACGGTCGTCTGGAGGAAGTCCCAGGACAGTACGCCGTTGTTCTGGATGTTGATCAGGTTCTCGATGGTCTCGTCGTCATCGGTCGGCTGGTCGAGGGTCGGCGTGGCCCCCGTGGTGCCGTGGTAGATGTGGCAGGTGAGGCCGAACACGTCGAAGGACACACCGGCCGGGATACGGCCGCCTTCCTTCAGGCTGGTCTCGCTGATGCTCATGGGCGAGAAGCCCTGGCCGTTCTGGCCGAGCGGGGTCGAGAACAGGCGGTAGGCCGAGGAGGCCAGGGTGGAGCCCGCGGTGAAGAACTGGGTACTCCAGATGCTCTGCTCGCCGTAGCGGAACAGGGCCGTGGGCGGCGTGAAGGGGACCGGGGGGATCCCGATGTTCGGGGGGGCGATCATCGGCATACCGGGGGAGCCGTAGGACATGGCGTACCTCGTAGGTGCGGAGAGGACGAAGGGACAGAGAGAGATCCCGGCGCCCCGATGGCGCCGGGTGAGGGGTCAGACGTGGGAACCGGCGAACATGTGCGCGCCCAGGTCGAGGGCGATCCCGGAGAGGCTGGGAGCGGCATCCTGCGCGCGGGACTGGTCCGCGATCTGGATCGCCTCCATCTTCAGGCGGGCGATCAGCGCGCAACGCTCGGCCGGCGGGAGGGCCGCGATCCGCTGGAAGCGGTCGAAGCCGACAAGCTGGATCAGCCAGCCGAAGCGGTGGCCCGGACGACCGGCCAGGGTGGAGTAGTAGCCCCCCTCGCGGCGGGTACGGGTCACGGGAACCGGCCCGAAGGTCTCCATCCAGGCGTCGGCGCCAGCCAGGGCAGCCTCCCCCTCCTCCACCGAGAGATCATCGGGGGCGGCGGCGGCATCACCGGGCGAGGCGGCGCCGTAGTTGGAGAGCGCGGCGCCGGGCACTACGTCATAGGCGAAGCCGTCGCCCAGCGCCGAAGACTCGACCGCGAGGCCGGAGTAGTCGTACAGCGGGACCGCGCCGGCGTAGCCCGGGAGGGTCACGGCGTCGGCCGTCTGGTAGAGGGGCATCGCGTCGGAGTAGTCGTACAGCGGCACGGCGTCGGAGAGATCGCCCATGCTGCGGTTCAGCGCGCGGAACACGTCGAGCGCGCCGCCGACGAGCACGGCGGCCACGCCGATCTGGCTGCGGAGGTTGGCCGGAACGCGGTTGAGGCCGGGGATCTTCCCGGAGACCGCCATCAAGCCGCCGACCGCGAGACCCGCGGCGGAGAACTTGACCGGATCGAGCGCCTGGACGACCTTCGGAGCGACGGCGGTAGCCGCCTTGACCCCGTAGTAGTGGACCGCGCCGACGACGGCGCCGACCACCAGCGGAGCGACGAAGCCCGAGAGGAGCGAGCCGACGACCGGCACCTTGCGGACGACGCCGGCGACCGGGGCGGTCAGGGCGTTGTCGAAGGTGGCGCTGTTGCGGCGGGCGTGGGTACGACCGTTCCGGCGGTTCGCGTAGGTCGCCAGGGCGATGTTCCGGCGAGCCTTGCGCGACTTGCGGCGCTTGCGGTTCGCCTTCGCCTTGCCGATCACCGCGCCGCCGCCGAAGATGCGGCCCATGTGCGAGGCGTTGCGGCGAGCGCGCAGCCGGCGGAGCGCGCGAGCCAGGAGACCGCCCGACTTCGCCCGGGCCTTGCGGCCGGCGCGGTTGGCGCGGAACGCGAGCGCGGCCTTCGCACGGGCGGCGAGCCCGCGGCGCTTGCGCGCCGACGTGCGCCGCTTGCGGCCGTTGCGGCGGTTGGCCTTGATCTTGGCCTTGGCCGTGTTGGCCTTCGCCTTGCGAGGCGCCGGGTTGGAAACGAACAACGCACCAGAGAGCGGGGCGCCGTTCATGCGGAGGGCGAGGGCCACGGGGGTACTCCAGAAGGACAGGGAGAGGATGCCGCACGTCTGCGAGCGGAGCAATCCGCGGCCGACACGGCGAGGACCACCCGGGGGCCGTGATATGCTTCCGCCATGCAACGGATCGAAGGCTTCGCGGGCGGCCAAAGTCCCGATCAAGGCTGGGTAACGCTGAAGGTCAAGGTGCGGCCGGACGTGGCCGCTGCCTTGGAAAACGAGGCCCAGCGGGAGAGCGAGACGCTCCACCGGCGCGTCTACGTCGCAGACTTGATCCGCGACGGGATCCGCCTGCTGCTGCTCGCCCGGCGCATCGACCCGGCCGCGCCCCGGGCGCGCTTCATCCCCTCCGATCGCTCGGGGAAGTAAACCGCGCCGGGCCCGTCGTTAGCGGGCGATCCCTTCGGTGGGACAGGTGTACGACCCGCCCGCGATCCAGAGGTTGCCGTCCGCCGACACGGCCAGGACGGGCTCGATGCCGCCCTCCTCGCCCATTCGGTGAATGTAGCGGGCGCGATCGTCTACGCCGGCCTTCGCCTTGTTGGTGTAGTACGTCACGAAGAACAGCGGGCCCAACGGCTGCACGCGCACGCTCGGATAGTCGTCGGCCGCGTGGTGCCCGCCGGCGGCGCGGGCAAGCTCGGCCAGGGGCAGCGTCGAGGCGCCCTTGCGCCAGAGCGCCCGGCGTGCGTCGGCGCGCGAGGACGGGGAAAGGACGAGGTACAGCCGCTCCTTCGGATGGTCGAGGTCAAAAGCAATATGGTTGTTCGGCCAGTCCGACTCCGCGACGGAGATCACCGCGAGGTCTTCGGGCTCCGATCCCGTCCGATGCGCCGCCTTGTCGAGCGAGCGCACCGCGACCCGCGGGACCGCGGGTAGGGGGAACAGCGGATCGAAGTGCAGATCCAAAAGCAGGCCGATCTCGACCAGGGGCGTAGCGTCGGGAACACCGGGAAGGCGCACGTCCTTGACGTGCGTAGCGGGAGATCCCCAATGCCAGCGACGGTACGCGCTCGCCGGGTTCTCCCGGCCCTTTCGCTTCGCCATGCCGCTACCCTCCCGCCGGCTTTGCCGGGGCGGCCGGCGCCGCCCGGGGCGTCGAGACCGCCCGCGAGACCAGCCAGAGGCCCAGCCCCGCCGCCACCACCGCGCCGACCGTCCACAAGAGCCGCGCCCGCTCGGCCGCGATGCGCGCCTCCTCCTCGGCGCGGCGCTGCTGCTCGGCCGCGTAGGTCTGCGCGGCCGATGATGCGGCCGTCGAAAGGCCCTGGGGCAGCGCGGACAGGAACGACCCCGCGGCCGTGCCCGCGCCACGGAGCGCGCTGGAGATCCCTTCCGTGGCGCTCGCCACCGACCGGCCCACCTTGACGGGCAGCGTCAAGGCGGACGGCAAGATCGCATCCAGCACGCCATCGTAAGCGACCGGGGCGCCGTAGCTCAGGGGGGAAGGACGAAAGCGGGTCAAGGCTGGCTCCGGGCGCCGACGACGGCGGCGATCTGTTCTCGACGGGCAGCGTACCGCTTCCGACGCCGGGCGACCGTAGACGGCGCGGGCGTGTCGTCGCCCTCGCCCTCGTCGTCACCGGCGGCGCTCCGCCGGCTCAGCGCGTAGGCGACCCCGCCCACGATCAAGATCCCCGCCCACCAGGGAAGGCCCAGACCAGGGATCGGCCGCTGGATCGCCGCCAGCATCCCCGGCAACGTCGCAGCCTCCGCCGCCTCCGCTTCCGCCGCCGCCCGCTCGGCCTCCGCCGCCTCCGCGGCCTCCGCCTGCTCGGACGCCGCCGCGCGCCGGTCTCGGCGCCGATCCGCCGCCTGCTCGGCCTCCGCCCGGTTGAGCGCGTCGATCAGGGACAGCTTCGCCACCAGCCGGCGTTCCTGCGCCGCCAGCCGCTCGGGCCCGCGCATGATCCCCAGCGTCAAAACCTGCGCCACCCGCCGACCTCCCGGCCGGCGGCGCCACGCCGCTTGACGGCGCCGGTTCGCGGCAAGCTCCCGCCGGAAACGCGCCGCCGCTCGGGCCCGCCAGTCTCGGCCCTTTCGGGAGAGACGGAGCACGAAGGCCGGCACCTCCTCGGGATCGGGCAAGCCCAGCCGCTTCGCCCAGCGTACCGCCTGCTCCTTGTTGAGCGCCCGCTTCTGGATGCCGCGGACCAGGGCCACGGTCCCGGCCCCGGCTGCGAGCACGCCCCCGGCAACCCAGCCGGCCACGGGAACCGTCGCCGCCGCGGTCGAGCCCGTCGCCAGCAACGTACCCGCGCTCACGCCGGAAGCCCCCGCCGACAGCGACTCAGCGGCGCCGCGGGCCACGTCGGCCCCGACCGTCGCGCGGCCGGGCCGGCTGCTCACCGGAGCACCCGGACGGTCACGGCGATCCCAAGGCCGATCGCCACGATCAAGCCGACTTGACCCAGGACGCGCCATGTACGGGTCGCAGACTCGCTCTCCCGCTGCTTCTCCAAGCGGCGGACGGCCGCGCGCTTGCGGGCCTCCAGCTTGCGGAGACGCATCCTCAAAAGCTCGTCGCCCACGGGCGAAAGGGCGATCAGCCGGCGCGTGTTCGCGATCTGCGCGTCCAGAACCTCGACCTGACGCGCCGCGTCTGCGATCTGCTCCGCGATCGTCTTGGCGACGGGGGCGTACTCCTCGATCACCCGATCGATCGGAGTGTCCGCGCCCGCCTCGACGGCGGCATCGACCGCGGGGGCCCCGGCGTAGCTGGGGATGAAACGGTTACCGCGCACGGGATCCTCCCTTGCGGCCGGCGCTCCGCCGGCCCAGAACAACCGCCGCGCCGAGCACGCCCACGACGAGCAAGATCGGGCCCCACGGGATCACCAGCGGGGCCGGTGCCAGCGGCGCCACCGGCGCGGGCGCGGGCTTGCGCTTGCCTTGCCCGGCTGCTCGACGGCGCGCGGCGCGGCCCTTGCGGACCTCCGCCGCGATTGACCCGCCGATCGACGCGCCCGCGGTCGCAAGCTGGCCGATGGCGAGGATCTGATCCGCCGAAACCCGCGGGACCGTCGCCACGCTTCACCGCTTCCCGCGGCGCGTGGCCTTGGCCTTGCCATTCGCCCGCGAAGGCCGGGAGAGGACGGCGATCAGGATGCCGCCCACGGCGAGCGCGCCGACGACGACCGGCACCCAGCCCGGAAGGCCCGCCGACTCCTCGACCACGGGCTCCGCCGGCGCCGCCGCCTGTCCGCCCCCCTGGCCTCGACCGCGGCGACCGCCGCCCACGGCTTGCGCCGCGCCCGTCGCAAGATCGGTCAACGCCTGGATCCGGTTCGCCCGCTGACCGCCGACGTACTCCTCCCAGGTTCCGATCTCGTTGGTGACGGCGTGCCAGCGCGTCGAAGTCCGCGGGATCCGGGTGTTCGCCGGGATCACCCGGGGCTCGCCAGAGACGAGCACGACCAGCGAGCCGTCCGCGAACTGACGATAGACGAAACCGCCCTCCCCGCGCACGTCGCGCTGCGTGAGCGCCGCGCTCCGCGCTTCCCGCCGACCCGCGCGCCGCGCTTGCCGCTCCTCCGCCCCGGCGAAGTCGAGCCCGGCGTACCCGCCGATGGTGGGCGACATTCCGCGCCGCGGCACGGCCGGACCCGGAACGAAGGCCGGATAGGCGGCCCCGTCGATGGTGTGCGGCCAGGACGGCGCGACGGCGTAAGCGCCCACGTTCGGGCCCCCGCGGCCCATCGGCGTCGTGTTGTCCGGGCCCCAAAAGCGGGCCTGCGGCCCGGTCGGGCCGACGTGATGACCCTGCCAGGGGTAGCCCGGGACCGCATGGGCGGGCAGGACCGCGGTGGGATCGGTCTCGATGGCAAGCTGCCCGTAGTCGGGCACGACGCGCGCCCGGCCCGGCTGCGGCGCCTGCTCGGCGTGCTGCTGCGCCGCGTGCTGCGCGGCGTGCTGGGCCTGCTGCTGCGCGGCGTGCTGGGCTTGCAGGGCGCCGCTCCCGATCTCGGAGGACCGGATCACCGGGCCGTCCGACGACGGCAAGGCTCCCCCAAGACCGGCGAGATCCCCGCCAGCCTCCGCGCTGCCCCAGGAAGCCGTCGAGAACAGCGGCGCACCGCCGCCCTCGGACTCGTACCCAAAGCCGTAGATGGTGGGGTCGGCTACGTCCAAAAACTCAGGGGCGGCGTTCATGCGGCGCTCCGGGCGGGCTGCGAAAGGTTGACGGCGATCCCCGCCAGGAACCGCGCCGCGGCGCGGCGCGTTGCCGGATCGGCCAGCTTGCGGCCCTTGATCTCGGGATCCCAGCCGCCCATCTGGCCTTCCAGCCAGACGGCCAGCGCCTCAACGTCCACGGGGGCGCCCGAAGACGAAAGCACCGCCGCCCGCTGGATCGCGGCCTTCAGGTAGTCGCCCAGCTTGGAGAGCAAGCCGACGATCTCGGTAGAAACGCCGAACATCACGCCACCTGTGCCCGCGAAGCCTTGCCCTTGCCCTTGCCCTTGCCCTTGCCCTTGCGGGCCCGGTAGACAAGGAACGCGCCCACGGCCACGGCGCCCAGGACCAGAGGCCGGCGCCAGAACGGTACATCATCCAGACCGTCCAGATCGGCCCCCGGCTCCATCGCCGCGGTCTGGTCGATCGTGCTCCCGTCCGGGGCCGCCGTCAGGTACGGCTGGAAGATGCCAGAGGAATAGGGGTCGTAGTTCTCGACCCGGCCGCTCGGCACGGGCAGACTCGACGGAACGACGGACCCACCCGCGGCGGGCAAGCCCTCGACCATTTCGACGGTCTGGACCGCGGAAGGCGACAGGGTGTAGCCCGGCGCCGACACCGGCGCGGGCAGGACGGGCATGGGGTAGCGCGGCGGCATCGGACGGGCGCCTGCACCGGGCGGGACGAAACCGCCGCGGGGAGCCGGCGAGGGCGCCGGCGCCGGCATGACCGGCGCGCGGGAGACTTGCAGCTTCCGCAGCACTTTCGCCCGGACGGCGGCGCGCAGCCCCGGGGGTACGTTCGACTCCTGGATCGCGGTAAACACCGCCTGCCCCGGAGCCTGCCCGCGGAGCCGGTAGAAGTTCGCCCGCGGGAAGACGACGCGGACGTACTGGCCCACAAGGTTCAGGCCGGACGACGACGCGCTTTCCTGCGACTTGCCGAGGGCGGCCAGCACCCGGTCTCGACGCGCGGACGACCCGCGCCGCTCGACCCGGCGCTCGATCACACGCTCGATGCGCGCCAGCCGGCGTTCGGCGCGCGCGATCTGACGCCTCCACGACTTGATCCGAAGCCGGCGGATCGCGTTGGAGCGTTGCCGCTCCTCCTGCTCGATCTTGGCCTTCAGTTTGGCGATCTTCGCCTTCAGTCGGTTGACGTTGCCGACCGTCGCCCGGAAGGACAACGCCACGCCGGCACCCGCCGCCACCGCCGCGGCCGGGGCCGCGATCAACGCGGCCGGGGCGAGCGCCGCCGCGACGCTCCCGCCCGCCGCCGCGCCCGTCGTCGCCGTCAGCGCGAGCTTGCCCGCCACCGTGAGGCCCGTGGCCGCGCTCCCGCCGCCGTAGAGGGCCGCCGCGCCTGCTCCCGCAGCCAGACCCGCACCCGTCGCGCCCGCCGCGGTCCCGGCGCCCGCGGCGCCCAGGTCGCCGTAGCCCCCGCCGGCCCGGTCGGAGCAAGGACAGCCCAGGGCGTCCTCCAGCGCGTCAAGGTCGCCAGAAAGCCCGGCGAGCCCATAGTCGAGGTCCACCATCCGGTCGTGCATCGCGTACTCCGAAGCCCAGGCACGGCGAAGCCTACCCGGCGGTTGCGGCAAGCATACCGAAACGCGGCCCGCCCGGCAACGGGGGGCCGCCGAAAACGGCGGAGCGCGAGACCGGCGCAGGACGGGCTGGGACGCGGCCCGGGCGCGTCAAAGGCCGGCGAGTTCCGCCGCCGCGCCGTAGATCCACATGAAATGTTGCGTCGGCCGCCCCTCGTCGGCCAGCTTGTACGCTTCCCGCCAGAGGGTGTATTCCGTCAGTTCGACGCGCTTTCCGTAGGCCGTCCCCGGATCGCGGAGCGTCTGCCCGTATTGCCTCTCTTGGACGTGCTGGAGCACGTTAGCGGCGCCCTCCAACGCCTTCAGGATGCGCGGGTCGCGCGCACACGCCGCCCGCCAGCCCTTCTCCGCGAAGCCCCGCCGGCCCGCGGATTGCGCCTGGAGCGCCCGCCGGTATGCGTCCTCGACCGTCCGCTCGTTGATCCACTCGGGGATCTCGATCTGCGCCATGTTCTCTCCTTCGTCTGAGTCAAGTACGGGCCCGCCGGCCCGTGCGCCGGCCGTTGCGCTTGGCCTTCGGCTTCGGCCGGTTGCGCGTCTTCCACGCGGCGATCACCGCCGCCGACACCGCGCCCGACACGATCCCCACCGCCACGGCCGGGATCAAGGTCCGCGGGTGCAGCTTGGCGACGATCTCCTTGCCGACGTGGTGAAAGAACGGAAGCTCCACCTGACCCGCCGGCTCGGCCGCGCCCCACGGCCCCGCCCACGCCCCCGCAAGCTCGGGCAGGACGTAGCCCGCCCCGGCCGGTGCGCGCGGCCCCACGGCCCGCGGCGGACGGCCAGAGAGCACGTCCCAGCCCAGCGGAACGCCGCGCAGCGTCGGCTCCGCCCAGCGCCATTCCCGCGGCTGAAACGTCGGCCAGCCGATCGCAAGGTAGATATGCGCCCATTCGACGCCGTGAGGGTACGGCGTGCCCTCGACCCAGCGGACAGGCTTCTTCTGCCCCTTTCGCTTCCCCGTCAGAACGTAGCGCCAGGGGAGACGCAGCGACTCGCAGAAAGCAGCGAGCAGCAGCGCCATATCGTCACAATCGCCATAGCGAACGCGGATCGTATACGTTGGATCCTGCAATCGCTCGCCCGGCTCGTTGACGTAATACACCTGATGCTGCACCCAGCGGAGCAGCGCGGCGGCTTGCCGGGGGTAGTCGCGCGGCTCGACGCCGGCGCCGCGGACGATCTCGACGGCCAGCGTGGCAATCCGCGGATCTCGGCCGCCCTCCAGCGCGATCTGACGGAGCGCCGCGATCCGCCGCCGGTCGTCGCCGTCCTTCCACCCGGGCAGATGGAAGACGCGCACCGCGTCGAGATCGACCTTGCGCGCCGAGTACGATCCGATGCTTCCCAGCGAGTCCGCATAGACGGAAGCGCGGGCGGGGACGGTAGAGGCGCGGGCAGGAAAGGCGGTCACGGAGCAACCCCACGCGGCGCGGGCCGCGTCACGGCGAGGAGCAGCAGCGTCCCCACCAGAAAGAGCCCAGCGCCCGCGAGCACGGGAACCGCCCAGGGCGGCAACGTCGGCGCCGTCCCCGGAACCGGGGCCATCCCCGCGGGGAGCGGGGCCAGCGGGGCCGGTTCGGGCGCGACGGGCGGCTCGGCGGCCTTGCGCGCCCGCTGCGCCCGCTTGCCCTCCGCCGCCGCCGCTTGCATCGCCCCCCGGGCCCGGGAGGCGAAGTCAGCGGAGCCCCAGGACGGGCCCGGGGCAGACAGCGGCGAAGGGACAAAGGCGGGCATGGCGTCGTACATATGCCACGGCGAAGGGGGGCGGGTCAAGCGCCCGCGGTCTCACCCTCGACGGGCACGCCGCCGGCGTCATCGGCCGGTTCGGCGCCGTCGCTTTCGGCGCCGTCGTCGCCCTCGACGCCCGCGGAGGCGAACAGATCCACCGGGACGCCGATCAAGGCGGCGAACTGCGCGACGGCCGCGCCCAGCCCCTCGACGCGATCGACGGGCGCGATGTAGACCGTTTCGGTGTCCACCAGGGTCTCGGCGTACTCCTCTTGTGCCTCCAGGGCGGCGAAGCTCGCGTCAACCTGGACGGCGACGAAGGGCCGCGCGTTCTTGCGGTCGGCCTTCGGGATCTGCGCGAGGTATTGCTTCAGGGCGTTGACTTTGACCGCCTGCAAGGTCTCCCAGCGGGGGTTTGACCGGCGGCGGGTGATCTTGACTTCGACCCAATCGACGGGCAGGCCGGGGGCGTCGTCGGAGTAGGCGCTGGCCTCCTCGGACTCCTCGGGGGTGGCGGCGATGCCGCTAAGCGCGCACAAGATCGGCATGGTGTCCTCGTCAGGTCAGGCTGTAGGTACTGGTGCGGTTGCTGGGGCCGCGGGGGCTCTGGCCGTCGTCGTCCATCGGCGGATCGCCCTCGGCCTCGCCCATCGGGATCTCGCCAGGGATGGACAGGGCGCGGATCACGTCGGCCTCCTCCTCGACCGACAAGCGGGCGCGGCTGAGGGTCAACGTCTCGGCCAGGAACGGGATCCCCGACGCGCCGGCGATCTGGGCCATGTGCTCGGCCAGCTTGCGGGCCATCCGTCCCAGGTGGGCGTCGGAATGGCCGGGCCACGCGGCGGGAGCAAGGCGAGCGATCGCCTGCCCCAGCGCCCCTTCCAAGCTGCCCGCGGCGTAGATCGCGGCGAAAACGTCGCGCCCGGACGCGCGGAGCGCGCGAAGCAGCAGGGACACGCGGCGCGGTTGCCGACGCGGAGGCGCCACGCGGCCGGACAGGTCGGCCCGGGGTACTTCCAGGTTGACGCACCACACGCGGGTCAGATCGGCCAACGCGACGACACCCCGCTCCGGGTCTCCGCTGCGGATCTCCTGCGGGATCTTGCCAACGCCCGACACCGGCGCCGGCGCGGGCTCCGTCGTCGCCTTGACCGGCTCGGGGATGGCAGACCACGCCGATCGGAAACCAGCAGGATCGCCGGTCTCGTCGGCTTCCCAGCCCGGAGCGACCGGCCGCGAAGGCGCCCGGGGAGGTTCGGAAAGCTCGGGGGCCACGTCGTCGCCCTCGACCTTGCCCGCGCCCTCGTCGCCCCCGGCCCCGCCGTCGCCCCCGCCGTCGTCGCCCCCGCCGTCGTCGCCATCGTCGCCATCGTCGCCGTCGCGGTTCACCGGACGCCAGAACGTACCGCGGCACGCTTCGGCCAGCGTCTTTTCGCGGAAGATGCGCCCGTGGCTGATCGCCTCGATCGTCGCCAGCACCGCCTCGGTGGGAAAGTCGATCTCCAGCGCCTCCACGGTCAGGCTGTACCCTTTGAGATTGATCTTCATCGTCGGACCCCTCTTGTTGTCGTGCTGCCCTTCACCCGTAGTTGAGATCGCCCGGGACCAGCGGCGAGTCGCGCAACGCCGCGATCACCTTGTCGGTGAAGGCGGCGTTTTGGTCGCTCGCCTCCATGACGGCCGCGCGCACGGTCACGGCCTGGACGTAGCGGAAGATCGCGGGCTCCTCGGTCAACGCCACCACGATCAACCCCTGCCAGCCCGCGTCCGGCGAAGCGCGAAGCCGATCGGCCAGGGCCCGCAACGCCTTGCGCGCCGCCCGCTGCGTCGGCAAGTCGAGACCGGCCGGCGCGGCCACCGGGGCGGCCGGAGCGGCCGGGGCGGCCGGAGCGGCCACCGGGGCCGCGGGCTGCCCGGCCGCGGGCTGGGCCTCGGCAACCTGCGCGGGCTGCGCGGGGACCAGCCGGACGACACCGGGCGCCGAACCGGCCACGATGCGACCCCCGCCGGGCACGTTGACGCCGGGGGCCGGCTGCGCGGGGGCCGGCTGCGCCACCGGCCGGGCCGGCGCGGCAACCCGCCGCGGGACGGGGGCATAGTCCGCCTCCTCGTCGTCGTCGTCGTCGTCCCCGTCGTCCTCGCCCATCGGGGGCGCGGGGAGCGCCGGCAACGGCTGGGGCGGCCCGTAGCCCGGGGGCGGCCCGTAGCCCGGGGGCGGGCGGACGCCCGGCTGGCCCGGCTGCACCATCACCCGCGGCCGGGGAGCTTTCGCCTGGGCGTCTGCGATCAGCTTGGCCTTGGCGACCTCGCCCACCGTCCCCAGCACCTTCCCAGCCAGATCGGCCCACACTTCCGCCGACGATGCGCCCTCCTCCGTAGGCGCGCGGAACCGCTCGATCACGGTCTCGACCAGACCCCGCGGGTCCACTCCCACCGCCGTCAATAGGCCCGTGGCCTCGGAGATCAACGTCTTGATCCCGCCCGTGCTGGTGCTCGCGGCGAGCGCGGCGTACTGCGCCCGCTGAAGCTCGGCCATGCGCTCGGCGTGCTCCTTCTCCCGGGCGCGCTCCAACTCCAGGGCGCGCATCGCCATCTGGTGCGCGCGGTCGCGCTCGGCGTCCCGGGCGCGGGCGTCTTCGGCCTCCCGCCGGGCCCGCTCCTCCCGCTTGCGCTCCTCCTCCCGCTCCCGGGCGTCCAGCCGCCGGGCCTCGTCGGCGCGCTCTTGCGCCAGCACCCGCTCCCGGGCGTCCAGCCGTCGCTGCTCCTCCCCCAGCCGCCGATCGTGCTCGCGCTGTTCCTCGGAACGGCGACGGTCGTACTCCTCCTGGGCGCGCTTCGCCCGGGCCTCGGCGTCTGCGAGCGCCTGCTGCGCCTGCTGCTGCTGCGCGGCGAGTAGCTGCTGCGTCATCAGTACCATCGTCTGCGTGTGCTGCGCCTGCTGCTGCTGCGCCTGTTGCGCCTGTTGCGCCTGAGCCTGCATCTGCATCGTGAAGAACGCGGTAATGCTGTCGGTACTTTGCTGGTTGATAGACTTCATCTGATCGATCACCGCCTGCGCCCGGCGGGCGTCCACGTCGAGCAGGGATTGGGCCATCTGCTGCTGCGCGGCCAGCCCGGAGCTTGCCAGCCCGATCCGGTCTTCGGCCGTCCGGGCCAGGATCTCCTCGTTGCGGCGCCGCTCCTCCCGGAGCGTTTCGCGGGTGTCGCGGAGCAGGTCTTCCACGATCCGAAGCGCGGAGTCGTTGACGCTGGGAACGATGGGCGCGCTCGCCGCCGCCGTCGCGCCAGCCTCCACCGCCCGGAGAGACTGGAGCGTGGCGTGATGCTCGCTGATGTAAACGGGCGCCTCTACGCCCATTTCGCGGCCTTCGGCGTCGATCGGGCGGATCTTGTAAAGGCTCCGTCCCTCGCCCGGCCGGGGCATGGCCGAGCGAAACATGCGGACCAGATCCTCCTCCGTGGCCTGCGCGTCGATCGCGCCCAGCGCCACCGCTACGCCGTTCTCCACCTTCCAGACCCGAAGCTGTACGGCGGTCGGATGGCCCGCCGCCGACGTGAACAGCCGCGGGCTCGTCGCCCGTCCGCCGATGATGGTGGCCCGGCTCCCGTGGATCTCGGAGTACCCAGGCGACCCGCCGATCTCCACCGGCGGCGGCAAGCGGTCGGCGCGGGTCGGTGTCGGACCCTCCTCCTCCTCGTCCACAAAGTCGGTTTCGTCGTCCATTTCTTCGGGGGAAGGCAGGTCGTAGCGCGGCATGATCTCCCTCTGAACAGCCCTAAGCGGACAGCCGGCTCGACAGTATCCACCCCTTGACGATCGGCAAGGTGGGGCGTACCGCTGACGGTAAGCATCACCCCGGCGCCAGCGGCCGGGCTCACGTCGGGATCTTACGCCGTGTCCATCCTTTCGCGCCTCCCCTTTGCCGCCCCCGGGCTCTTTCCTGCTGGGTCTCCGCCGGCGCCGGTCCTACCCTTGCCGACCCCGCCGGCCCCGATGCCGGCCGCGGTGCAGGCCCCGACGCCGGCCGCGGTGCAGGCCCCGGCTCTCCCGATCGCAGCCCCGCCAGCCGCGAAAAGCGCCGATCCGGCGTTCAGACCGCCAGTATCGGCGCCGGTGAAGTCCCCGCCGCCCGTGCCCGGCGTCCAATACGAGCCAGTCCGCCATTCGACAGGTAAGAAGCCGATCAACTCGACGGCGCTTGCCCGGGTCTACAAGCTGACCGTCGTACTTTCGATCAACGAGCATCAGGCCGTGCTGGCCGCGGCGCAGCATCACGGCTTGCCCGTCTCGGTCTGGATGCGCGCCGCCATGTTCGGGGAGGTCTCGGCCACGCGGCCCCACCCGGAGAACATCGGCGCCGGGGCGCTCTCGACGCAGGCTCTCCTCGCGGCCGGCTACCTGTCCGACGCCGACCGGGAGAAGGTCGAGGCGGTCCAGATCCGCGCCACCGCGGAGCGGGCCCGTCAGACGGACAAGATCCACCGCTACCGGGCCCGGAAGAAGGCCGAAAAGGCCGCCCGGGAAGCCCGGAAGCAACGCAAGAAAGCCGAAAAGGCAGACCCGTAAACGGAAGCGGCCCGGGGGCCACCACGCCCCCGGGCCAAACCACCACTCACCGCCGGGATCTCTCCCAACGATCCCAGTGTACCCGGCCCTCCTTTCCCCGTCAAGTCTGAGCACTACATGACCGCATCGCCTACTGCAAGCGCCCCCCGCGACTTCACCCCCGAGCAGGCCGCCCTGCGCCATCACCTGTCCCGCGTCTGGTGGAGGCTCTTTCACGCTTTGCCCCGGATCTCTCTGTTCCCTGGCGACGAGCAGATCGGCCCCGGTGTCTACCTGACCCGGTTGGAGCCGGACGGCGCGAAGGTGCGATCGGGCGTGGCCCAGCTTTCTTCCGGCGAATACGTCGTCTTCTCCTGGATCGGGGAGGACGCCGCCATCGCCGCGGGGCCCTTCGACGCGGCCGAGCAGGCCATCGCGGCCCTTGCCGGGAACGCCGCGACCATGATCGCGTTCGGGATCCTGACCCAAGACGCCGATCCGCCGGCGTGGTAGCATCGGGGCGAACTGCCCGGGTACTCCATGCACGTCACGCCGACCACCTACGTCTACGGCGATCACGCCAGCCCCTACGGCGACGGCTACGCCGACCCCTACGGAACGCCCGGCATGGTCTACGCCGGTGACGGCTACGCCGACGACTACGGGGACGCCCCCGAAGACCCGCCCAGCCCGTTCGTCGCGGGGGCCTACGAGGGCATGATCGAGGCCGGGCTTCTGGTCGCCTTCGCCCTGGTCGGGGCGAGCTTCGACGCGAAGATCGAGGACCGCACCGGGGCCCGCGGGTTCGGCGCGATCGCCGGGGCCGGTGTCGGCGCGGCCGTCTCCGCCGGGCTCGCCCGCGGGAGCAGCGCCGGATGGGCCAGCGGGCTCGGCGCCGCCGCCGGCGCCCTCGCTCCCCTGGTGCCCGTCGCCGTCGCGGTCGGCATGGGCCGGGAAGCGGGCACCAAGACGACGCGGAACGTGTTGCTGGGATCGTCCGCTTTGATCCTGGCCCTGGGCTACCTGGGCCGCCGGGGGACCAAGTGACCGCCTATCCCTGGCTTCCCCTGATCGCCGTCGAGGCCGCGATCCCTGCGATGGAGGCGAGCGGCGCCGCCGCCGTCGCCCGCGGCGCGGAGCGTTCCAAGGCCACCCGGATCGGCTTCATCGAGGCGTACCGCTTCGCGGAAGGATCGGCCGGGACGATGGCCCGCCTGCCCGCCCGGCCCGGGGAGACCTGGGCCGAGCGCCGCGCAAACTTCATCGCCCGGCACCTGGAGCAAGTGCGCCGCCGCGGAGAGCCCCTGTTTCGCAACGGGATCCCGACGAAACGGATGCTGGGCTTCCTTGCCTGGGCGTACTGCCCGCCCGAGGCCGAGGCGGAGCTTGCCCGCTGGTTCGACGCGGGGGCGCCGGTCAAGGCGTCCCGCCGGAACGTCGCCAGCCGCCGGAACGTCGCCAGTCGGAACGTCGCCAGCCGCCGGAACGACGGCGAAACCCGGCCGCGCCGGCCGGGGGACTTGCCCGGGACCGAGGTTGAGGGCCAACTGATGCGCCTGCTGGTGGCCGGGAACAACCCCCGCAAGCCGAACGCGGGCTGGGTCGGGCAAGGCACATATGCCCGGCTGGTGCCCGGGCTCGCAGACCGCGGACTGGTGAAGATCGTAAAGACCTACGCCCCAAACGAAACGGTCGCGACGTGGAAGACCTACGACGTGAAGCCGACCCGTAAGCTGTTCGATCTGGTCGCCGCCGCCGACGCAGAGGCCGCGGCGTACCAAGACACGCTCCAGGTCGGCTTGTTCGGCGCCCGCCGCAATCGAGGCCGCAACCCGTGGACGCGCAAGCTGCGCCCGGGCTCGGAGATCCAGTCTGTGATCTTCGACGCCGACGCCTTCACCGCCCGGGCGGCGCGATCCTGGCTCGCCGCGCATGACTTCGCGGCCCCGGCCGTCGATCGTCAGTCAACCACGCTGCGTTTCCGCCAGCACCCGCCGGATGCCTTCGATCCGGCGTCCTTCCGAACGATCCGCCTCCGCCCCGGCGTGCAGGCCGTCGTCGGCTTGCCCCGGTGATCGTCGGCCACGTCCCGCCCGGAGAGGCCGACCGTTTCCGATGGTGGGAGCCGCTGCGCCACGGCCCCGCCCGGCGCTTGCCGCGGTGGTTCTACGGCGAGCCGTGGCCCGCGGGCATCGTCCGGCCAGCGACCACGGCGCGGCCGGACACGTTGGATCTGCTCGTCCGGCCCGCCGTCGCGGCGCTTCGCGCCGCGGGCAGGCCCACCCTGCCCTCCTGCGAGGGCCACGATTGCCCGGAGGACTGGCTGCGCGCCGCCCACGCCGGGCTCGGCTGGGACGCCGGGCAGATCCGCGGCGTCGGGCTCCGCCTCCGCTGCTCGGAGACGGGCGAGGCGCGCACCCTGCGCGCCGCCGGCTGGACCGTCCCCGCCTTCGACGCCTGGGCCGCGCCCGTCCGCGCCTGGGCCGGACGCGGGCGGATCGCATGGCGCGAACCATCCCCCGCGCCCGTGCTCGCCGCCCTCGCCGCCCACCTTCCCGCCGACGCCCGGGCCCGCGCGCTCCCCGGCGCCGTCGAGGTCGAGGTCTACCAGCCGGACGCCGACCGCCGACCCGCCACCTGGGGCCGTGTCACCCGTGCGGTTTCGGCCGCGTTGGGGTACACTCGGCCGAACGGAGTAGACCGTGCCCGCCTTGGCTGACGTGTCCAGCACCTTCGACTGGACCCTTCGCAACGACCCCGCCGCCCTCGGATCGTGGACGATCCAGAACACCCGTCGCACCTTCCGGGTGACGCAGGTACTCGTTACCGGGACCGCGGGCCTCACCGTGACCGTCCGCAAGAACACGGGCGCGGGCGCCCAGGTTTCGACCGTCTCGGCCGGCGTGGCGACGGTAGACGGGCCTTCCGCCCTCACCGAAGCAAACACGGTTTTCACCGCGACGGACAACCTGCACATCACCGCTTCCGGGGGGATCAACGACGCCCTCACGAAGATCATCATCCGGTGTGTCGCCGGTGACGCGCAAAACGTCCCCGTCGTGTAGCCTTCCGGCCCGGGATTAGTCAGGGGTCTTTCCCGGAACCTGCCATCATCTGACCCCGATCCAATCGAAACCCGAGAGCGTACCCATGCCCGCGACCGCTTCCATCAGCAGCAGCTTTGAGATCCCCGTCGTGATCGACGGGGCCGGCACCTACAACCTCACGATCGGCCGTACCGCCCGCATCACCGGGATCCGCGTCTACAACGGCGGCGGCACCCCGCCCTTCACCATCACCAAGAACGGCACCGCGAACATCAGCCTGGGCGGCGCCGTCAACGCGACGACGAACGCTTGGCTGGACGTGCCCCTCGACGGCGCAAACACGGCCTTCACCGCGACCGACTTTCTCCGCATCAACACCACGAACCTCAGCACCACGGCCGTCGTCGTGACGTGCGTCGGCAACCCGGCCCAGGCCCTCACGGTCTCCTGATCGCTCCCCCCGGCGACGCTCCCCCGTCGCCCCTTGCGGGCCCTCGGCAACCCCGGGGGCCCGCTCCGTTTTGGCCCCGCGCCGATCGGGCCCCGGCTTAGGCGCCCCGGGCGTAGGCCCGCAGACGCGCCTCGACCTCGGCCGCTCCCAGCCGCGCCTCCGCCGCGTCGAGCAGCGCATCGAGCGCGGCGTCGGGCTCGGCCAGCGCCGCGAGCACCCCGCGGCGGATCACGGGTCGATCTCCCAGCGTCCCCCGCCGGGCCCCCGCAAAGAGCCGGACCAGCCGGCCGGCGACAAGCTCGGGCCGCCGCGCCAGCGCCCCCGCCGCTTTCGCCGCCGCGGGCTGCGCCACAAACTGACGGCCCGCCTTCATCCCCGCGCGCTTCGCCCGCGTCGTCGCGGCGTACTCCTCGGACGTGAGCGCCGCGAGCGCGACCGCGGGCAGGTAACGCTCGCCCGTCTCCAGTGACGGCCGCCCGCTCGCCGTCCGCCAGTCCTGCGCCGTCCACCGGGCCAGGGCGTTGTCGGGATCGCGGGGGCCCCGGTAGCCTCCTCCCGCGGCCCGGTAGGCGCGCACGGCCATCTGCGCCTTTCGCGCCGACCATTCGCCCGGCTTGCCGCCCTTGGAGCCGGCCAGGATCTCCGCTTTGACCGCCTCCCACAAGGCCGGATCGGTGCGCCGCGTCACCGGCCGCCCCGGACCAGCCGCCACAACGCCCACGCGGCGCCGCCCGCGGCCAGACCCTTCCCCACGGCCCCGATCGCGGCGTCGGCCTCGTCGGCGTCCCCCAGCGCCAGCGCATCCCCCAGCGCCCCCAACGCTTGCGGGGCCAGCCCGTCCCCGCCGAGACCCTGAAACGCGCCCGCCAACGCGCGGCCCTGCGCGGAGCGCGGCCGGTAGGTGGGCGCCGGTTGCGGCGCCGAACGCACCGGGGGCAGCACGACGGCCCCGCCTTCGCGCTGCTGAAGCAGATACACCGCCTCCAGGTGGGCGTCTGCGATGCCGGCCAGGACGTTCTGCACGGCGAGGGCGTAGGGGCCGCTGCGCGCGGCGGCGTCGGCCGCCGACAAGCCCCGAAGGACACCCTGCGCCGCGAGCAGCGCCTTCCGCACGTCGGGGACGGGCAGGGCTTCGACCTGGGCGACGATCTCCCGGGCAGACCCAAGGCCCGCGACCGGATCGAGCGACGACGCGCCGCCGATGGCCGCGATCACTTCGGCCATGCGGTCAATCTCGGCCTGTCGAGCTTCGTACAACCGCTGGTAGAGCAGGTGGTCGCCGTAGTAGCCGGTTCCCTTCGCGCGCCAGTGGAGCGTCCAAAGTAGCCAATACTCGGCGTGCAAGGCCGACCACGCGGAAAGCAGGGGGGCGAGCAGGGGGGCCATCGTCACACGTCCTCGATCCAAGCCAGGGCCACGTCCACGTCTGAAGCGTTGACGCTGGTAGCCGTGATCGTCAAGTATTCGCCAGCTTGGAGAAAGATCCCCAAGCCCAGCAGGTTTTCGGATGCGTTCGCCACCTTGCCGACCGTGAACGCGAACACTTCGACGCCGGGCGCGGCGGCAAAGACCGTCGCGGCCGTGTCCGACTCCGCCACGGATACCGCGGCGTTGACCGCCTGGAAGCGCGCCGCGGTCAAGGTCGAGCCCTTGTAGGCCCGGATCCGAACGCTCTTGGTCCCGTCCGTCGCCACGCTGATCCGATCCACCTGGATCTGACCCATGCTCGCCCGGCCCAGGAACACAAGCCCAGCCCGCAAGGTGAGGATCGGCGTCTCCACCCCCGCGCCCGCCGTCTTGCTCCCTGTCGTCGCAAACTGCGTGCCCGTAGGGCCCAGCACGCCCTCGATGAACGTACCCCCCGACGCGCCCGCTACCTGCACCGACGACACCCCGCCCACGTTCCGCGACTCCCAGAGCAGGTACAGGTTCGGATTGCGGAGGACCGTCCCGCCCGTCAACGTGTTCGCGTTGGCGACCGTGTGCGCCAGCACCAGCCGGCCCGTCGTCCCATCCTCGATGTAGAGAAACGCATCGCCATAGCCGAGATATTGGAACTGGATCCCGTAGACGTTCCCCCGCGTCGGGTCAAAGCCAGTCGGAACCGTCCCATTCCACGCCGATCGCGGAGTGAAGAACTCGACCGCGGCCACGCCCGGCGTCAAGATCGCGAACGCCGCCGCCGTGCCCGTCGCCCCCGGCGCGAAGGTGGACGCCGCCGCCGGGCCCACCAGCCGCCGCCGGAAGTAGACGACCGAGCCCACCGCGGCGGCAATCCAGCCGCCCGACGCCTGCGAGTAGTTAGCCCGGCTGATCTCGTAGGCCGTGACCGCCGTACTCCCCGAAGCTGTCACCGCCACCGACACCGCGGGCCCGCCGGCCAGCGTGATCGAGACGTTCCCCGGCGCCGCCGGCGCCCCCGTGACCGTCAAGGTCTGGATCTCAATCGTCCCCGATCGAACGTAGAAAAGGCCGAACGTGTCGCCGTTGTAGCCGACCAGATAGCCGGCCTCCTGGTTCGACAAGCCCGCCGTCTGACGGTTGCCCGCCACCCCAGCCGAAAACCGCGCCGTCCACCGGCCCAGCGTCCCCTGACCGGCCCGGTACTTCGTGACTTGTCGGCCCGTCACCCGGGCATAGGACGCCGCATCTGTCCCGCTCGATACCACGACTTCGCCCGCGGCCGTCGCCACGGCGGCGCCCGTGCTGTATGCCAGCGTCTCGACCAGGAGAGGCTGCACCCCGTAGACAAAGGCCGCCTGGGAGGTCGGCGTCGGAAAGACGGTCTCGACTTCCCCGAAGCCAGACAACGGGCCCGCGATCTCCACGATCGCGGGCTGGCCCGGCGTCCCGGTCTGGTTGCCGAAGGTGTAGAGGTTCGCCACGTCTCAGCCGCCGGATCCGTCGCCCAGGAGCTTGTAGCCGCCCGCGGGGCGACGGGTCGCCAGGAAGTACCCAAGCGTGTATAGCGCCGTGCGGGTGAACATCGTGTTTTCGTTCAGCACGGGTACGCGCTTGGTCGCCTGCGCGAGCAGGAAACCGACACCGGCCACGACGGCAAGCTCAGCCAGCGGGACTTTCTGGGCCATGACTCTACCCCTTCCGTAGTGGGCTGCGTGCGTCGTCTCGGATGGGCCCGCCGGTGATCCACGTCGCACACGTCCGCGTCGATGCACACTTATAATGGTGGGCCCAGCAGTACCCTAAAACCGCCTTGCTTTCCAAGGCGGCGCGGTCGTAGTCGTCCGCGAGGTTGATCGGGGGCATACACCGCTGCATCCCCGGCGACACGTCAAAGACGCCGCAGTTTCCGCAGCGGGCCGATTGCGCCTCTCGGATCTCGGCCGCGGTCGGCTCGCCTTTGCTCCACCGGGCCGCCAGCCGTCGCCAGAACGACAGGCTGGGCTGGGCCGGATTGAGGGGGCC
>Ga0315909_10002510_pt1 | contig 23488 bp, 14 predicted proteins | sample LakEriMetagenome_11_FD_203527 | JGI IMG/M metagenome (GOLD analysis project Ga0315909, IMG submission 203527) | Freshwater fungal communities from buoy surface, Lake Erie, Ohio, United States - Buoy 2 MA125 | ecosystem: Environmental > Aquatic > Freshwater > Lake | place: USA: Lake Erie, Ohio...
AGTCGTCGATCTCGGTGCCGTCGCGAAGCGTCCCCCGGGTGTCGCCCGGCTTCAAGTCGCGGGCGGGCCGGAACCGGCCGAGGGCGTCGAACCGCTCCAGCGTCATGCCATAGGGATCAATGCGTGCGTGGCAACCGGAACAGGCTGGATCCTGACGGTGACGCTCGGTGATCTCGCGCACGCTGAGCCCGGCGGGCGGGGACTCGGGCAGCGGCGGCACGTTGGGCGGGACCTTCGGCAGTCGCTCGCCGAGCATCTGGGCCATCCACGCCCCGCGCTTGATGGGGCTCGTGCGGGCGGCCGCCGACTGCTTGGCGAGCACCGCGCCGAAGCCGAGCAGCCCGCCGCGGCCGTAGGCGGAAACCTTTTCGACGCGACGCCACTCCGGACCGCTTACGCCGGGGATGCCGTAGTGCTTGGCGAGGACGTCGTTGACGACCACGGCGTCGGCAGCGATCACGTCGGCGACCGGGCGGTCATTTACCAGGAGATCCTCGAAGAACCGCACCGGCTCCTCGGCCAGCGTGTCCCGCAGGGCCGGCGTGAACTCGGGAAAGTGCTTCAAGCTCCGGCCGTGGTTGGCGACGAAGTCCCGCACCCCGAGCCAGCGGGCGCCGAACTCCTCGGCCAAGCCGCGCATCCGGGCGTCCTTCACCATCCGGCGCAACTGCTGCTCCATGACCGCCGGCTCGTGGAGCCGCGCTGCCTTCGCCCGCAGCTCGTCGTCGGGGATCGAGTCCCAAAGCAGGAAGCTCAGCCGCGTCGCCAGTTCGTCGCCCGATACCGGTTGCCAGCGCGGACCGGTGGCCGGTTTTTCCACCCGGTAGAGAAACCACGGCGAAGAGAGGACGCGGGCAATCGCTGCGCGGAACGCCGGATCGTGCTCGACGCCGTCTTTGCGGTCGGCGCGGTAAGCCGCGAGAATCGCCTCGCGTTCCTCGGCGTCGAGCGGCCTGCGCCACGCCCGGGCGGCGAAGGCGGGCAGCGCCTCGATATGTCCCGCCTCCGCCGCGATCTGGGCCGCGCGGAGTTCCTTCACCTCCCGTTTGATCTGTTCATCGAACAACTGGATGTAGAAGAACATGATCCGCGCGCCGTCGTTCGGCTTTCGGTAAAACTGCACGATTTCCTCATACATGCGCGGGGTGGCGAACGCGTCCTCGCTGACGAACCGCAGTTCACTCCACAAGCGGTCGAGTTCCGCCCGGCCCGCCCCGTCGAGAAGGAGCCGACGCAGCGGCTCGTCTTCGCGGTGGTACATGAAAACGCTGGCCTGGGCGTCCCGCGGGACGATCGGCTCGAAGAGGACCGCCGGCGGAAAGAGGGCGCGAAACTCCGCGGCCGGCCTAGCCCGCTCGGCGGCGACGCGCGGATGGACGATCTGCGCGGCCCGCGGGTCGCCCGGCGTCGCTTTGGCGACCGGCTCGGCACCGGTGCCGCCGCCGCCAGTAGCGGCTATCAGGAAAGCCTGAACCGCGGCCGATTCCGGACTGCCTTCGTCGAGGCTCACGTCAGCGCGGAGAAACCGCGGCAGCGTGAGCGACTTCTGAAGCGGAGCCGGCAGGTTCTTCAGGTAGATGAGCACCTCGGCGCCTGCAGCCGTGACCAGGGCGGACTTTGGCACCGGTCGGCCCTGCGGATGAATTCCAAACTTGATCCCGGACGCCTCGACGGCGGCTCGCAATTCCGGCTGCTCCGCCAGCACCAGCGTGGGCCCGTCGCCTCCTTCCAACCGCAGCCGGTCCCAGACCACGAAGGTGTCGGGCTGCGCCGGAGCAACTGGCAACGCGACCAGCCGGAATAGCGCTTCGCGGGCGGCGCCCTCGACCCGCTCGCTGGCAACCACGCGGCGCAGATCCTCCCATGCGGGAAAGCCGTTGCCGACGGCGAGGACGGCATTCTTCTTGTAGTTGCCCAGAAACAGTTGCTCCTGCGTGGCCTTGATCGCAGCCAGGACCGGCGCCGGATCGGTGGTTGCCGCGCGCCATTGTCCCCGGATGGGGTCGAGCACGGGCGAAACGGTCTTCCCGGTGAGTCTGGCCCAGAGTGCGGCAAGGTACGTGGGGTTTAGTTTTTCCTCAGCCGCGACCGCGGCGATGGCGGAAGCGCCACCGCTGGTGAGCCTGTCGCGGTGGCGCAGGGTCGCCCCTAGGTGCGCCGCAAGCGGCGGCTCCCCGTTGGGCCCAGCTTGGCGGGCGTGGAAACTGCGGAGCGCCTTGAGCGCCTCCTCGGCCCAAGCCGGGCGGTCCGGGGAGGCGGAAAAGCGGAAGCCCTTGGGCAGAAGCACGGCCCGCGCCGCCACATCGCGGGCCGCCAAGTGGTACCGCTCGACCAGGCCGGGAGTCACCGGCATCGCGTCACCGACGTTGGCGAAACCCTCGCCGCCGACGCTGTCCGTGGGAAACTCGCGAGCCCTGGTCGGCCGCATGTCCACGCCGGTGAGATCGCGCACCGCGTTGTCATACTCGGTGTTGCTCAGCCGGCGCAGCGTCACCGGCCCGGGGTCGCCGGCCCGCGCGGCCGCCTCGGCATCGAGCGCCGCTGCGACCCAGCCCAGCAGTTGTTCCCGCTCGGCCTGGCTCGGCTGCGGAGCCTTCTTCGGCGGCATGTCCTTCTCGTTCAGCCTCTCGGCGATATCCGCGAGCATCTTGGGCTGTGCGAGGATCGCCTTTGCGGTGGCCAGGCTCGTGATGTCGAGATCGTTGTCCTTGGGCTCCTTGCCGTGGCATTTCCCGCAGGTCTTGACCAGCAGCGGGTGAACCCGCCCCGCATACGCTTGCGCGAGGTCGCCCGCACCATCGGCAGCAGCAGCGGAGAGCGTGAGGCACACGACCAAGGAGGGAATGAGGAATCGGATCGTCGGACTCATGGTTGGAGCGATGAGTGGAAGTTCGTGACGCTGGGGAAAATCATCCATTCTGCGGCAGCACCGGCAGCCACTCGCGCCAGCTGAGGACGTGCTCGCGCATCTTCCGCTCGCAGACCGCCGGGGATTCCGTGCGGAAGCACTTCAGCAAATCGCGATGGGAAGAAACCGTCTCCTCGCGCGTGCCGCGCGTCTGAATCTGCTTCGAGCGATGAAGCCGACCGAGCCAAAGCTCCAGCTCATTGCGCAGTGTATGCCAAAGCTTGAGCAGCCGCGCATTGCCACATGCCGCCAGGATGATTTCATGAAAATCCAGGTCCAAATGCGTCACCTTGATCAGCGACGACGCCTCGCTCGTGGCCTCGATGTTCTGTTCCATCGCCGAAGCATCCACCCGCAGCGAGGGAGCCGCCAGCCGAGCCGCCACCGGCTCCAGCGCGAGCCGCAGTACATACAGCTCCTCAAAATCATGCGGCGAAAGCTCCTTCACATAAGCCCGTCCCGTGTCGCTGAACTCGATCAACCCTTCCCGCTCAAGCGCAAACAATGCCTCACGAACTGGCACGCGGCTTACGCCCAGGCGTTGCGCGACAGCCGATTCAGCCAGAAGGCTTCCAGGTTCTGCGGTTCCGCTGAGAATCTCCTCCCGCAGACGCAAGGCCGCGGAATCTGAACGCGAAGGCGGGGGAGGCAAGGTGCTCATACGGTATACCGTCTGTGGATTGCGAACGGTATCCCGTCAACATGTTTTTCCAGAGATGCTGGAAGATACACACGAAACCTTTGTCGTCGCCCTGCTGGAAAAGGTGGGATCACTCGACGCTTCCGCGAACGGCAGCCGGGTGCTGAAAGCTACGACAACATCTTCTTCACCACGTCGCCATAGACATCCGTGAGCCGGACCAGACGACGAGCGTGTCGTCGAGCAGACCGCGCGATTTGAGATCCTCGATCAGTGCCGCGCATGGCTGATCGATCTCAGCGCAAGTCTTCGGCAGCGCGCCGCGGATGTCGCCGCGGTGATCCCATCCGCCCATCGTCACCTGCACGAAACGCACGCCCGCATCGCTGAGCCGACGCGCGAGCAGGCACGCGCGACCGTATTTGTCCCGGAGCGGTCGCGGCGATTCACAAGCTGCTCGGCGGCTTCTACGCCCTCCACATCGCAAGATGGGAGACCAAGGCGGAGGTGAGCCAGTTCACATTTCCAGCGCAGCGCGCGTCTCTGGAAAGGTTCATGGAATCATACGATCTTTCAGAAATAAGGAGACTGGGAATAAGGGCTGAAAAAGCAGGATGGCGTGGTTGGGGGAGCGCACGCGCCTCGCGTGCCGTATTCCGCGCCCTCGCGGAATACACGCCGCGACCCAAGGCGTTCCGAATGCCTGTGGACGCCCGGTGTGCCGCGCGGGGCGCACGGCACGGCGCGCGAGGCGCGCGCGCTCCCCATGCACGCCGCTCTGCATCCCATTCGTCCCGTTAATTCTGAAAGCTGGTATCAGTGGCGGACCTGGGGTGGAACCGCTTCCTGTGGCTGGAATGGAACGGTGAATTCCTCGGCGCGGAAGTGGACCGGTACTATCGCGGAATCCATTTTTCCGGCCCGTGGTGTTTCGAGCTGGAGGACGAAACGCCGTTGGCGTTCTGCACCAGTCTGAATCACACCCTACGGCTTCGGCTTAGGATCCCGGGCCGGTTTTCGAGCTGAGGCTGGCGACCGATCCTCCGGCGGGGACTGGATGAGCTTCGGCTTCGGCGCGGACGCCGGCGTGTCGCCGGGCGGAGTCGTCGGCGCGGGGACTGCAACCGGTGGCGCGGGAACCGTCGGCGGCGGAGTGTTCGGTGCGTTCGGTGCGCCGTTGGAAGCGGCGGGTTTCGGCACCTCGATCAGCGAGGCATTCAGCGCGTCGAAGTCCGGCTTGCTCAGCAGGAACGTGCCCGGCTTTCCGTCGAGCGTCGTGTTCCAGGTTTCCTCCGGCGTGTTTTTTCCGACGCTGAGCTTGCCGGCCTTCTTGTCGGCGAGGGTAAAAGTGACCGTCACGTTCGGCTTGTCGAGGCCCTGCTCGGCGGCGTTCGTCGCGCCGGCCCAGCCCACCGCGTGCAGGTTTGCGAGCGTATTCACAAGCGACTCCGCGGCGCCCTGGCTCACGTTGCCGTCGCCCTTCGCGAGCTTCCACTTTTTGTCCTTGTCGCGATCGAAAGTGAGCGTCGGCTGGCCTGCGCGCGTGACGTCAAAGCTCATGACATCCTCGGCCTTCAGCTCCTGCACCTTCAGTTCCTGCCACTGGAGCGGGTCGGTCCACACCTCCTCGAGGAGCAGCGCGGGCACCGCCACGATGAACGGTTCCTCGTCGAGCTTCGCATAGCCCGCCGCGCCCTCGAATTTCCCGAGGATCAGTTTCGCGAGCGGACGATCGCCGGGCTTCGTCTCCGGCGTGCCTTCCGTCGAATAGCTGCTCAGCGTCACCGTCGCGACCGGCGCGTCGAGGCCGTACTGCTTCGCGTCGCCGGCCACGTCCGCGACGAAGCGCGCGACTTTCATCGTCGTGAGATGGGTGAGCAGCTTATTCGCCGCGCCGCCGTTCGCCGGCTTGTCGGGTTGCTTGTCCATCTTGCGCACCCACTCCTCGCCGCTGCGGCCGAGGACGATCTTCTCGCGGCCCGGTGCTTCGATGGTGATGCGATCCACCATGTCGCTCTGCACGCGCATGATGTTCTGATCGCGCAAATCATTCGGCTGCGCTTCCAGCAGCGACTCGATTGCCACGGGCACAGTGAAGACGCCGTCGCGCGACGAGAGCTTCACATAGACGTGCGTGGGCGTCGCCGCTGCCGCCGGCACCTCGGGCTCCTTTTTCTCATCGTTCTTTTTCTCGGCGGGCTTCTCGATCTTCTTCGCATTGCCGATCTGGAGAATGACGGGATCCTTCACACCCTCGGCGGTGAAAGTGACGGTCGCACGCGGCTCGTTCAGTCCGAACGACGCGAGATCCTTCGTGTCGGCAACGAACTCATCAATGCGCGGCGTCGTCGCGTTCGAGATGAGATCATTCACCTTCTGATCATCCGCGCGGCCCTTGAACGGCTTCGTGAGCGACCAGTGGTTCGATGTCTTCTCGACTTCAAATTCGCCCTTCGCCGTCTTGATGCCGACCTTGTTCACCTGCGTCGCGGTGAGGTCGCTCAGCTTGTGATCGCGCCAGTCCTTCGCGCCCTTCGCGCCCTGGTCGCGCAGATCCTTCCCGGCGACGTACGCCGTGTCCTTGCCCTCGACGCGCATGTACACCTTCCCCTCCACCGCGGTGTCCTTCCCGATCAGCAGCTCCACGGGATTCTTGCCGTTCAGCCTGATGCTCACCTCGCCCTTCGTAAGCCCGAAGGTCTCAAGCGTGCCGCCTTTGCCGGCAGGCACCGCGTCCATACGCAGGCTTTCGAGCGAAGTGAACAGCGTCGAGATCGCGAGCGAATCCACGCGGTCCTTCACCGGCGAGTCGAGCAGCCAGTTTCCGTCGGGCGACTTCGTGAGTTGAAGCGTGCCCTCGCTGTTGCGGATCGTCACCGACGTGACCGAGTCGCGATCGATCTGCACGACCCGCCCCTTCTTATACTTCTTCGCGTCGGTGCCTTCGAAGTTTTTGTCGAACCATTTCAAATAGACGAACAGCCCGGCGAGGAGGACGAGCAGGACGAGTGTGTTGCGGGTTTTCATGGCTTGGAAAAAATGGGGCTTAGTCCTGCGGTTTCACGCGGCGTTTTTGTTCGAGCGTGTTTGCGACCGCGGCTGCGACGCCGATCGCCACCGCGATGCCGATCGTGATCCAGAATGTCGGCGACATCTTCAGCGTCGGCTTCCACAGCCCGAGCCGCCATTGCACCGTGAGCCACGACGCGATGAACCCGAGGAACACCACCGCGAGCCATAGCGTCAGCGCGAGGATGTTTTTTCCCGAGCGCCACATGAGGTGGTAGAGGCCGAAGACCGCGATCATCACGGGGATGAACAGCATGACCCACCAGCGGATCGTGCCGATCTGCGCGTCGGAAAGCTTCAGGCTCTGCTTCTCCTTCACCTTCGGCGGGAGGCTGATCAGGTTGTCGCGGTTCAGCAGCCAGTTCACGCTGTTCAGCGCGAGTTCGAGGCTCGCCTGTCCGGTTTGCAGCCCTTTGTCCGACAGAAAATCACCATTGCCAAAGACGACCATGCGCGAGGTCTCCAGTTTCACCTTCGGGTCGCCGGAGCCGCCGCGCTCCACCGCGACGCCGAGCGTGAGCGGGCCGGGGTGATCGCGCTTCGGGTCGAACATCGGAATGTTCGTGCGGTTGCCCGGAGTGTAGTCCATCTCGCCCCAGAATCCTTCGGGCGCGGTGAGCAGGCCCGTGAGGCGGAGGTTGGCGGTCTTTTCGAGATTCCGATCGAGGGCGAGCGACTGCGTCGGACCAAACATCTCCGACCCCACGCCTTCGAGGCCCTTCGTGATCGGCGACCCCTGGTTCATCACGACGGCTTCGAGCGGCTGCATCCCGGCCATGTTCCCGAGGCTCACCACGCGTATCACGGCGTCGTTTTGCAGGCGCACGCCGCGCACGGCCAGCCATTCGTTCAGGTTCGGCGTCTTGTTGTTTGTCCAGCCGGCGCAGATGAAAATGCGGCCCTTCCGCTCCCAATATTCCGTGAGCAGCTTCAGGTCGCGCTCAGAGAAATCAAACCTCGGCCCGAGAATCGCGATCATGCTCGCGTCATCGGGAATCTTGTCTTTGTCCGCGAGCTTCAGCGTGTCGAACTTCAGGTTCTGCCGTGTGAGGAATTCGCGGAAGCCGGCCAGCTCACGCGAGCTGCCGTCGTATTCGCCGTGCGCGGCGACGAGGTAGAGCTTGTTCTGCTTCGTCTCCGTGAGTTCGAGCAGCGTGCTCGTGAAGACCTGCTCGCCCTTGAAGCCGAGCATCCGCGGCTGGCGGCGCATCATCATCGCCATCTCGTCCAGTTGCTCGAACTCCGCGAGGTCGCCGCTGTTCACGAACTTGTGCCGTCCCTCGTACGTGAAGATCACCACGTTCTCGTTCGCGCCGAATTTGTACTGCGCCTGGAGTTCCTTGGCACGCGAGAGGTTCGCATACGGGTCCACTTCCTCGACGGTCAGCTTGCCCTTCGCGGCGAACTGATACTCGCGGAGCAGCAACTGCGCATCATTTTCCACCTCGCCGGCCATCGCAAACATCACGATCACCTGCACCGGTTTCTCCAGTGTGCCGAGCAGCGCCTTCGTCTGCGGGCTGAGGGTGATGTTCTTGCCGCGGCTCCAGTCGAGGCGCGCATAATATTTGTTGCCGAGCCAGTTCAGCATCACGAGCGCCGCGATCACGAGCGCGATTTGCACGATGATGTTGAAGCCCACCTCGATCCGTCCGGAGGACGGAGCCGTCGGCTTTGCGGATTGCAGGGAGTTGTTCTTTTCCATGGTTCGTAAAATGGGAGGTGCCGTGGACTAGGAAGCCTTCAGCTTGCGGCTGTGGAAGACATGGTGCGTGAGCAGCACGAAGAACCCGGTCGCCGAGAGATACCAGACGATGCGCCGCGTATCCACGAGGCCCTTCGAGAAGTCCGCGAGGTGCTTGATCGGATCGAAAAACTCCGCCACTTGCCCGACACGCGGATCCGTCACATTCAGCAGCCGCGCGATGATCATCGGGATGAAGATGTAGAGAATCGTGACGACCAGCGTGATGACCGCCGCATTGATCTGATCCCGCACGAGCGAACTCGCAAACACGCCGATGCTGATGAACAGCATCCCGAGCATCATCAGCAGCAGGTAGGTGCTCACGATGGCGCCCAAACTTTTCGCCGCGACCGCGGTCGGCGCGACGACGTGGAAGACCCAGAAGCACGCCGCCGTCGGCACCAGCAGGATCGCAAAAAAGATCGAGGCGCCGAAAAATTTTGCCAGCACGACGTGCCAGTCCTTCACGGGTGCAGTCATGAGCATCTCGACGGTGCCGAGGCGGAATTCCTCGGCGAAGGACCGCATCGTGATGAGCGCGGCGATGAACGCGAAGACGAAGATGAACAGCGCGTTCAGGAAGACGATCTCGAGGACGGTGACATCGGCCGGCTGCTTGTTCAGCACGGTGATGTAGCTCTGGAAATTGAAACCCATCAGGCCCGCGAACAGCGCGATGACCACGTATGCCACGGGCGTGTAGAAGATGCTGCGCAGTTCGCGGAGGAGTTGGACGAGGAATGTTCTCATGCGGTGTGTGTCGAAAAAATTGCGGTTCGTGCGCGACGGTTACTTGTCCGCGGTTGTGAGGTCGGCGAACACGTCCTCGAGCGTCGCGCTCTTCTGGTGCAGGTCGCGCACGGCCCAATTGCGCTCGCGCGCGAGCTTCATGATCTCCTCGCCGGGCTTCGCGTTCGCATCGAGCCGCAGCTTGAAGATCGTCCATTCGCCATCGCTTGTCTCCGTCACATCCTTCACGCCTGCGACGCTTCGCAACGCACCCGCCGCACCGTCGCCCGCGCGCGCTTCGAGGCGCAGTTCGCCGACGGAGCGGTGGTTCTTCATCAGGTTCTCCGCCGTGTCGGATGCGCGGATCGTCCCGCGATGGATGACCACGACGCGCGAACACATCATCTCCACCTCGGGCAGGATGTGCGTGCTGATGAGCACCGTGCGCTTTTCCGCAAGGTTCTTGATCAGCTCGCGCACCGTGCGGATCTGGTTTGGATCGAGGCCGATCGTCGGCTCGTCGAGGATGAGCAAATCCGGATCATGCACGAGCGCATCCGCGAGCCCGACGCGCTGGCGGTAACCTTTGGAGAGCGAGCCGATGAGCTGCTTCTCGCGGTCCGCGATGTGGCAGAGATCGAGCACATCGCCGACGCGTTCGCGCATCTTCGAGCGCGGCACGCCCTTCAGCGCAGCGCGGTAGCGCAGGTATTCGCCGACCTTCATGTCGGGATAGAGCGGCGTGTTTTCCGGCAGGTAGCCCATGTGCCTGCGCGCCTCGATACTCTCATCGAAGACATCGAATCCCGCGATGCTCGCGCGTCCGCTAGTGGCCGGGAGGTAGCTGGTGAGGATTTTCATCGTCGTGCTTTTCCCCGCGCCGTTCGGCCCGAGGAAGCCGACGATCTCGCCCTTGTCCACCGTAAAGCTGATGCCGTCCACCGCGGTGAAGGAGCCGTATTTTTTCGTGAGCTGTTCGACTTTGATCATGAGAACGATTGGGTGTGACTGGATGCTCCGTCCTGTCGCGCAACTCCGGCTCTGTGCATGCGCACGGTGCCGGTTGACGAGGTCAACGACTGAACGGATGCTGGTTCACCGGCGGCTTTTCAGCCGCCAAGGGGGCGGACAAATAGCAGGCTCGGCGAAGTTGGCAAGAGGGTGTTTTTTGCATTCGGGGGATGCAGGATTTCGGGACAGGATTCGACCCGTTTGCGGGAAAAATGTTCGATGAAAATTTTGTCTCTCTCCCGTCTTTGGGCGTTGGACGTTGGTCGTTTGGCTCCGCGCAGCGGCCTCCCGTTGTTGGATGCGCGTCCCGATTCGTACCGCGCCTGCGGCAGGCTCAACGCCCAACGCCCACCGCCCGACATCCAATCCCGGAAGTCACCGCGCGATGAGCTGAAACGTGTCGCTCACCAGCCGCGTCCCGCGCGCGGTCTTCTGAAACCACGCGAGGCCGAAATCCGCGCGGCTCCCGGTGTCCACCTGCTTCAGCAATTTCTCGATCGCCTTCACGCTGTTCGTCTCGAAACGGCCCACCGCCACGACGAGCATTCCCGGCTGCAGGCCCGCCGCCGCCGCAGGCGACTTCGCCTCCACGTCGGTGATCAAGACGCCCGAGCCTTCGCGGAAGCCGCTGCTCGCCGCGAGCTTCTCATCCACGTCCTGCACGGCGATGCCGAAAAATCTGCGCATGAGACTCGGCTTCTCCGGCATCTTCTCGCCGCGCTCGATCTTGCGGAACTCCTCCACCTTTTCCCGCACCACGCTGCCGGGAATCGCAAACCCGATGCCCTGTGTCGGCACGCCCTGCGGTGTGAACGACATCTTCACCGACGAAATCCCCACGAGCTTCCCCGCGATGTCCACCATCGGCCCGCCGCTGTTGCCGGGATTGATGGCCGCATCCGTCTGCACGAGATTCTGATATTCCACGTCGCCGACCGTCACGCTGCGGCCCTTCGCGCTCAGGATGCCGCGCGCGACGGACGAGCCGTAGCCGAGCGGATTGCCGAGCACGAGGCACGTCTGGCCGAGCAGGCTTTTCGAGAGATCGTTCAGCGGGATGAACGGGAACTTCTCCGGCGCATCCACTTTGATCATCGCAAGGTCGCGCTCCGGGTCGCCCGCGATGTAGCGCGCGGAATACGTCTTCCCCGAGGGCGTGGTCACCGAGATTTTCATCTCCGCCGCGCGCTCCACGACGTGCGCGTTCGTGATGATCGTCCCCTTGTCATCAATGAAAAATCCCGAGCCGAGGCTCTGCACCTTCTGCTTGATCGTGCGCGGCGGCCGCATCGAGCCACCGTAAAAGTCGTTGTAAAAAGCATCCATCGGATCGCGCACCGTGCGCTTCACGATGGACTCCGTATTGATGTTCACCACCGCCGGCATCGCCTTCGCCACGGCCATCACCGAGGCCTCCTGTGCGGGATCGGCGTCATTCTTTTCGATCTCAGCACGCAGCGTCGGCGCCGGGAGCAGCGCGAGGACGGCGGTAAAAATGCAGGCCAGTGTTTTTTTCATGAGCGGGAGTGGGTGGGTACGACAACGCACACGGGCTGTCGCTCAAAAATAGTAGCCGCCGACGGCAGGCGCGGCTACGGAGATGCGCTTCCGGACAAAAACAGAGCAGCGCAAACCCTCATTGCCGCGTATGCTCCCGCCAAACCAAACCCTGACTTTCACCATGAGTACCAGCACCGCACCCGCCACGATCAGCACCGCCGAATTCGCCGCCGTCCTCGCAAAAGGCGCGGCCTGCGTGCTCGACGTCCGCACGCCCGCCGAATTTGCCGAATGCCACGTCGCGGGCGCAAAGCTCGCGCCGCTCGACGCGCTCGACCCGCGCAAAGCCACCGACGCCCTGAAGCCCGCCGACGGCACGCCCATCTACCTCCTCTGCAAAGGCGGCACCCGCGCGACCAAGGCCGCGCAACAATTCATCGCCGCAGGCATCGCGAACGTCTGCGTCGTCACCGGCGGCACCGAGGCCTGCGTCGCCGCGAATGTGCCCGTCGAGCGCGGCGCAAAGTCCGTCATCCCGCTCGACGGCCAGGTGCGCATCGCCATCGGCGCGCTCATCCTCGTGTTCATGCTGCTCGCCCGCACCGTCCACTACAGCATCGGCTACCTCATCCCCGCGATGGCCGTCGCCCTCATCGTCTCCGGCCTCACCGGCTTCTGCGGAATGGCCCTCCTCCTCGGCAAAGCCCCGTGGAATCAGAACAAGGACGCGGATTCCTGCCGCGTGTGCTGAGCGGCTGAGTTGAAAGAGGCGGGATTGGACTGAATTGCTGGAAGACAACGCCGCATTGTTGGATGCCTTTGCGGTATTGCTGGAAAGAAATGCGGCAAAGCTGGAAAGAAACGTCGCATCTCTGGAAAGGAATACCGCGTCTCTGGAAAGAAACGCCGCATTTCGTGTAAGAAACGCGGCATTTCTGGAAGGGTTTGCGGCATTTCTGGAAAGAAACGCTGGTTGGAGAATGTGAAACGGTCGCAAAAGCCGGGCAAAACGGGCGTTTTCATGGAGCGGCAAATTTGAAGCCGCCAGGAAAAGGCGCTCGACGGCCTTGCGACCTCCCGCTATGGGACTGAAATGCCAGCGGCCTCCACTGCATTTCCTCCCTCCCACAGGGAAGAGTCCACCCCTTCAGCCACGCTTGCGATACGGCCTTAGTTGGATCGTAAGGCATGAACAAGGTCGCAAAACAAATCGAGTGGTCTTGGGAAGACGGTTGGTTGCTCATGGCTTTGTTTCGGTCTCAAGAAACCAAAGGCGCGCGGCTGTGTAATTTGATTGCGGTAGCGGACATGACCGCCCATGAAATTCCATCCGCCAAGGCGTTGTCCTCAGCACTGACGAAGTTCGTCCGATGTCGCCTCGTCATGGTAAGGAGAGGTAGATACCGGCTGTCGCCGCAGCATGATCCAGCTATCTTGAAGGCCCATAACGGCCGAGGCGGATTGTTTCGCGCGGGCGACAAGGGTCTGAAATGGCTAAAGCGGGCAGCGCTCTCCCCGCAGAATGCGAAGCGAGTCGTTATTTCTGCGGCGCAGCATCGCTCAGCAGTCGAACAGTATAAATCGTGGTTTAAATCATTGTAGGCAGCCGCCGCAGGCCTTTCAGCTTTATACGGTGTGGGAAGTTCGCTGCTCCAGGCATCGTCTTTACACGACAAAGGCCGGGCTTTCGCCCGGCCTCCGCGTTCTGGTTTGAATCTTTCCGGTATCCGATTTCCGCTTTCCGCAATCAGTAGGCCGCCTGCGCGCCCTTGAGGTTCTTCTTCTGAATCCACGGCATGAGCGCGCGGAGCTTCGCGCCGGTCTTCTCGATGGGGTGCTGTTCGCCCTTCTTGAGGAGTGCGTTGTATTTCTTGTAGCCGCCCTTGTATTCCGCAACCCAGTCCTTCGCGAATTTGCCACTCTGGATGTTCTTGAGCGCGACTTTCATCCGCGCCTTCACGGACTTGTCGATGATCTGTGGGCCGACGAGCACGTCGCCCCATTTCGCCGTCTCGGAGATCGAGAAGCGCATGCCGGCGATGCCGGATTCGTTCATGAGGTCCACGATGAGCTTCAGCTCATGCAGGCACTCGAAGTAGGCCATCTCGGGCGCGTAGCCGGCCTCGACGAGAACCTCGAAGCCCGCCTGCACGAGCGCGCTGGCGCCGCCGCAGAGGACGGTCTGCTCGCCGAAGAGGTCCGTCTCGGTCTCTTCCTTGAAGTCCGTCTCGAAGACGCCGCCACGGGTGCCGCCAATGCCCTTCGCCCAAGCGAGCGCGACCTTCTTGGCCTTCTTGCTGGGGTTTTGGTAAACGGCGATGAGCGTCGGGACGCCCTTGCCCTCGGTGAACTGGCGGCGGACGATGTGGCCGGGGCCTTTCGGCGCGACCATGATGACGTCCACATCCTTCGGCGGGACGATGGTCTTGAAATGGATGGCGAACCCGTGGCTGAAGAGGAGCGTCTTGCCCTTCGTGAGGTTCGGGCGGATGTCCTTCTCGAATGCCGCCGCCTGCTTCGTGTCGGGCAGGCCGACGAAAATCACATCAGCGCGCTTCACGGCCTCGGCGGTGTCATAGACCTCGAAGCCCTTGTCCTTCGCGACCGCGCGGGACTTCGAGCCGGGGTAGAGGCCGATGATGACCTTCACGCCGCTGTCCTTGAGGTTCAGCGCGTGAGCGTGACCCTGCGAGCCGAAGCCGAGGACCGCACAAGTTTTGCCTTTGAGGACGCCGAGGTCGGCGTCTTTGTCAGTGTAGATTTTAGCCATGGAGTGTTTGTGTTTGTGAAAAGTGTGAGGCGGGCGGTTATCCTCTTATTCTTAATCTTACTCGTGTTTTCCGCAGAGCGGTTGGGGCATTCGCCGGGATTAAGATTAAGAAAAAGATTAGGATTAAGAGTGCGATCAGTCCCCCTTGCGCGGCAGGACGATCTTCCCCGTCCGCGTGAGCGCGGCGATGCCGAAGGGCTCCATGAGCGAGATGAACTTCGTGATCTTGCTCTCGTTGCCCGTGACCTCGATGGTGAAATTCTTCGGCTGCACGTCCACGATCTTCGCGCGGAAAATGTCGCACACCTGCATGATCTCCGCGCGCGTGTCGGGCGTGATATTCACACGCATGAGCACCAGTTCGCGATCCACGGATTCGCCGTCGCGGAAGTCCTGCACCTCGATCACGTCGATCAATTTTGCCAGCAGCTTGCTCACCTGCTCGAGCGTGGCGTCGTTGCCGCGCACGACGATCGTCATGCGCGAAGTCGCGGGATCGAGCGTCGGGCCGACATTGAGCGAATCAATGTTGAACCCGCGCCCGCTGAACATGCCGGCGATGCGGGTGAGCACACCGAATTTGTTTTCAACGAGGACTGACAGCGTATGGCGCATGGAAAAAGGGCCGGGAAAATGGCGATCATGCCCGAGGGCGTCAAACGGAAAATCCTGCCTCCGAAAGAGACGCGACCGGCGCAGCCGTCGGGACGGCTGGATCCGGATGCCTGCACGCGATGCGCGGGCGCACCACGCGGCCACGCCGTTGCGGCAAATGCGCTGTGAAAACCACGCGATGACGGCGGCATCCCGGATCACAGGCGTCCCGCCTGTGACGGCAGGCAGTCCGTCCCGGCTGCCACGTCGCGGCTGCCACGTCGCGCGCCCAAGCAGGCGGGACGCCCGCTTGCCATCACAGCCGAGACGGCTGTGATCCCTCACCGTCTTCGCACAGCATGCCCGCGCTTGTACAAGCGCGGCTGCGAATCAGACGTGAATCGCGTGGCCCGCCGCGACCTCCGCCGCTTCCTTCACGCCTTCGCCGAGCGTCGGGTGCGCGTGAATCGTCGCCTCGATTTCCTCGATCGTCGCCTCGAGCGTGATGGCCAGGCCGAGTTCCGCAATCATTTCCGTCGCCTCTGCCCCGATGATGTGCGCGCCGAGGATTTCGCCGTGCGGCTCGCCGACGATCAGCTTCACGAAGCCCTCGCTCTCGCCGATGGCGCGCGCCTTGCCGCTCGCCATGAACGGAAATTTGCCGATCTTGAATTTCTTCCCGGCCTCCTTCGCCGCGCGCTCGGTGAGGCCGATGCTCGCGACCTGCGGATGGCAGTACGTGCAGCCGGGGAAAATCGTGACCTTCTTCGGCTTGAACTTCGGATTGAACATCCCCTCGACCGCCTGCACCGCCTCGTAGCTCGCGACGTGCGCGAGCCACGGCGGCCCGATGATGTCGCCCGCGGCGAACACGCCCTTCACGCTCGTCTCGTAGCGGTCGCTCGTCTTCAGGTAGCCCTTCACGAGTTCAAATTTCAGCGCGCCCGCAGGCAGCAGCGGCTGGATGCCGATGGCCACGAGCACCATGTCGGCCTCGATCGTTTTCTCCGCGCCAGCACCGGACGCGGTGCCCGCTTGGGCGTCAGCCACGGTGATCTTCACGCCGCTCGCGCCCACTTCGGTCTTCACCGTCTTGTGCCCCAGCAGCGACGTGATGCCCTGCTTCGCAAATGATTTCTCCAGCGCCTGCGACACCTCGGTGTCCTCGACCGGGAGCAGATTCGGCAGCATCTCCACGACCGTGACCTTCGTCCCGAACGCATTGAAAAAATACGCGAACTCCACACCGATCGCTCCCGCGCCGATGATCACGATGCTCTTCGGCTGCGACGAAAGTTGCAGTGCATCCTTCGAGCCGATGACCGTCTTGCCGTCGAACTCCAGCCCCGGCAGCGGACGCGACACGCAGCCCGTCGCGATCAGGATATTTTTCGCCGTGTGCGTCTCCTCCTTGCCGTCCGCCGACTTCACGCGCACCTCGCCCGTCTTGTCCAGCGACGCCTCGCCTTTGATCGAATCAATCTTGTTCTTCTTGAAAAGGTAATCCACGCCCGCCGCGCCCTTGTCGCTCACGGTGCGCGAGCGTTTCATGATCGTCGGCCAGTCGTAGCTCAGCCCCTCGATCTTGAAGCCAAACTCCGTCGCCCGGTGCTTCATCGTGTGGAAAAGCTCCGCATTTTTCAGCAGCGCCTTTGTCGGGATGCAGCCCCAGTTGTTGCACGTCCCGCCGCCGCGTTCCTTCTCGACGCACGCGACACGTTTGCCGAGTTGCGCCGCTTTGATTGCCGCGACGTAGCCCGCGGGGCCTGCGCCGATGACGATGAGATCGTAGTTTGCCATATAAAAAATGAGCCGCAAACATGCAGGCGCACCGGCGCAGGCGTCAAACGGCTTTTTCTCCCGATGGCGGCACGCACGCCTTTACCTTTGCGCCGCGCCATGTAGCTTGCGCGCCCTTTTCCACCGAAGCCACGCGCCATGCTCACCAGCAACCAGATCCGCCAGCAGTTTCTCGATTTCTTCCGCGAGAAAAAACACACCATCGTGCCGAGCTCGTCGCTCATGCCCGACTCGCCGAACCTGCTCTTCACGAACGCCGGCATGAACCAGTTCGTCCCCATCTTCCTCGGCGAGCGCCAGGCGGATGTGAACACCTGGGCCGGCGCGATCGCGGGCAGGGACGCCGTGGCCACGCGCGCCGCCGACACGCAGAAGTGCATCCGCGCGGGCGGCAAGCACAACGACCTCGATGACGTCGGCCTCGACACGTATCATCACACGTTCTTCGAGATGCTCGGGAACTGGTCCTTCGGCGACTATTTCAAAAAGGAAGCCATCGCGTGGGCGTGGGAGCTGATCGTGGAGCGGTTCAATTTCCCGCCGCAGCGCGTCTATGCGACCATCTACCAGCCCGATCCCGGCGATCCTTCCGAGCGCGATCAGGAGGCTTGGGAGCTGTGGGCGGAGAAATTCCGGAGCGTCGGCCTCGACCCCGCCATCCACATCGTGAATGGCAACAAGAAGGACAACTTCTGGATGATGGGCGAGACCGGCCCGTGCGGCCCGTGCAGCGAGATCCACATCGACCTCACCCCCGCCGGCGACACGAAGGGCCGCCTCGTGAACCAGAGCAGCGCCGAGTGTATCGAGATCTGGAACAACGTCTTCATCCAGTTCAACGCGAACCCCGACGGCACCTTCACGCCGCTCCCCGCGCAGCACGTGGACACCGGGATGGGCTTCGAGCGCCTCACCTCGATCATCCAGGGCACGAAAAATTTCACCGACTTCGCCAACGCGAAAATCTCCAACTACGAGACGGACATCTTCCGCCCGATTTTCGACGAGCTGGAAAAAATGAGCGGCCACCGCTACGCGAGCACGCTCCCGCAGCCGAACGCGCACGGCCAGATCATCCCCGAGAGCGAGCAGGAGAAAGTGGACGTCGCCATGCGCGTGATCGCCGATCACATCCGCACCCTCAGCTTCGCCATCGCCGACGGCATCCAGCCCGGCAACAACGACCGCAACTACGTCCTGCGCCGCATCCTCCGCCGCGCCGTGCGCTACGGCCGCTCGCTCGGCTTCAAGGAGCCGTTCTTCTTCAAGCTCGTGGACGTCCTCGCCCGCACGATGGGCGACGTCTTCCCGGAAATCCGCACGAAGCAGAAGCACGTCGAGGAAACGCTGAAGCGCGAGGAGGAGGCATTCAACAAGACGCTCGACAAAGGCATAGCCCTCTTCGAGTCCGAGGCCGCCCGCCTCTGCGGAGCCACCACCTCCCAAATCACCGCTACCGTCGCTCCCGCACTTGCGAGCGCGCGCAGCGCGTCGGGGAGCGCGGGCGCCCCGCCCGCAGTTTCCGGCGCCTCGCCGGAAACACCGGACGTGGACAGGCGCGCGACCTACCACCGGCGCCGCCTCCCCCACTTCGAGCGCCCGTGGGCGAAATACATGGTGACCTTCAGCACGCACGCACGCCGTGTATTGTCCCCAGCCGAGCGCGACATCGTGCTCGCGACCATCCTGCACGATCACCGCAAGACCTACGAACTCTACGCCGCGTGTGTGATGCCGGACCATGTCCACATTCTCGTCGAGCCCTGCGTGAAAGATCGCACGGACGATAAGCCGGCTTTTTTCCCGCTCACCGAGATTTTGCAGACACTCAAGAGCGTCTCATCACACCGCATCAAGAAAGCCGCGGGAGCAAAGGGGCAGCAGGTCTGGGAGAATGAGTCGTTTGACCGGATGATTCGCGGCGACTCGGATCTGGAGGAGAAGTTTCTCTACATCTGCAACAATCCGCGCGGGGAGAATGTGGTGGGGCCGGAGGAAAATTATCGCTGGCTGTGGACTGAGGATCAGCAGACGCCCGGTGTTTCCGGCGAGGCGCCGGAAACTGCGGGCGGGGCGCCCGCGCTCCCCGATTCAAACGTGCCATCCACGCCTCGTGTGATATCGGGGGCGTTTGCGTTCCGGCTTTATGACGAGCAGGGCTTTCCGCTCGATCTCACGCAACTCATGGCGCGCGAGCGCGGGCTCACGGTGGATGTCGAAGGCCCGGGAGGCTTTGACGATTTCATGGCGCAGCAGAAGGCACGCGCACGCGCGGCGCAGAAGAAAACGGTGATCGAGCTGAGCGAAGTCGAGACCAAGGAGCCGACGAAATTTGTCGGCTACGACTCGCTCTCCACGCCCGCGAAGGTGCTCGAAGTCGTCTCGCTCAAGGACCGCACCGCCGTGGTGCTCGATGCCAGCGCCGCCTACGCCGAGATGGGCGGGCAGGTCGGCGATTCCGGCGAACTCACCCACGGCGCCGACGTGTGGCGCATCGCGAACACGCAGAAAACCGGCCACACATGGCTGCACTTCCTCGAATCCGAATCCGCCCAAACTGCCCCCGCCGCCGCGAGCACGAAGGGAATGGGTAGCGCGGGCGCCCCGCCCGCCGTGTCCGGCGCCTCGCCGGACACATTCGACGCGCCACCAATCGGCACCGAAGTCATCCTCACCGTCGATCACGCCCGCCGCAACGCCATCCAGCGTCAACACACCGTCACGCATTTGCTCCACTGGGCGCTGCACGAAGTCGTGAGCAAGGAAGCCACGCAGAAGGGCTCCTTCGTCGGACCGGACAAGCTGACGTTCGACTTCAACAGCGCCGCGCTCACGCCCGCGCAGGTGCGCGACATCGAGCGGCTCGTGAACGAGCGCATCGTGGAAAATTCCCGCGTCGCGTGGATCGAAGTGCCCTACGCCGACGTGCGCGGGCGCGCCGACGTGATGCAGTTCTTCGGCGACAAATACGGCGAGACCGTCCGTGTCGTGCAGGTCGGCGGGCACATCGACGCCGGCGGCCGACCCGCGCTCGACGGCTACTCGATGGAACTCTGCGCCGGCACGCACACGCGCGCCACCGGCGAGATCGGCCTCTTCCGGATAAATTCCGAAGCCGCCATCGCCGCCGGAGTCCGCCGCATCGAAGCCGTCGCCGGCCTCACCGCCTACGACCTCGCGACCGCCGACATGCAGCGCCTCCACACGCTCGCCACGCAGCTCGGCACGCCGCTGCCCGAACTCGAAAAGCGCATCGAAGGAATGCTCGCGCAGCACAAAGAACTCGAAAAGGCCCTCAAGTCCGCCCAGCAACGCGAAGCCGCCGGCCGCGCGAAGGATCTCATCGCCAGCGCCGAGACGATCAACGGCATCCCCGCCATCATCGCCAACCTCGGCGCCATCGACGCCGACGCCGCCGTCGCCCTCGCCGAAGCGCTGAAAGGCAGCTTCCCCGGAGTCGTCATCCTCGGCACTGCGGGCGGAGGCTCCGTCGCGCTCATCGCGAGCGTCGGCAAAGAGCACCAGGCCAAAGTGCAGGCCGGAAAAATCATCCAGACCATCGCCCCGATCGTCGGAGGCAAAGGCGGCGGCAAACCCGACTTCGCCCGCGGCGGCGGCAAGGACGCCAGCAAGCTCGACGAGGCGCTGGCGAAGGCGAAAGGGATGCTCATTTGACCGGCTGCCATGGACTGCTCGCGCGCCAAGACACGCGACCCTGATGAGTGGCTGGAAAATGCGCCGGCTTTCTCGCGGCAGATGGCGGTGCAGCTTCGTGTGTGGTTCCTGCGTTGGGAGCCGGACCTCACGGAATCGATCAAGTGGAACGTGCTTTGTTTCAGCGGGCGGAAGCTCGTCTGCGGCGTCAGCGCATGCAAAAAGCACGTGGCCATCCCATTTTTCCGCGGGACGGAACTGGACGATACGGCGGGGCTCTTCACCGGTGGCGAGGCGAACACGAACATCCGCACGATCCGTCTCACTTCCCTCGAATCGCTGAACCGCGACGCGCTGCGCGTGCTGCTGCATTCCGCCGTCGTTCTGGACTCACAGCGGGAGATCCCCGCCGCTCCGAAGCAGAAGCGCGAGCCGTGGCCGGTGCCGGATTTTTTCGCCAAGGCGCTCGCGACGAAAAAGCACCGGGCGGCGGCGGAAGGGTTCGCTAAACTTTCGGTGAGTTGCCAGCGCGAGTGGCTGGTGTGGGTTTCCACCGCGAAGCGCGACGAGACACGCGAACGTCGCCTGGCCGAAGCACTTGCCGCACTGGCGCACGGGCGGAAGTGGATCGAGCGCAAGATGGGTTCGCGGCGATAGTCTGCATCCGAACTGGCGCAGCGCGGCAAAGCACGCTAGCTATTCGCCCCCTTTTTCATGAACCAGGTTTCCGACGTCCACGTTTTAGCCAATACCGCGCTTCCTTCGCCTAAGGAAATGAGCGCGGAAATCCCGCGCAGCGATGCGCACGCGGCGTTTGTGAGTGACTCGCGCGCAGCCATCGCGCAGACCATCTCCGGCGCGGACCCGCGCTTCCTGCTCATCGTCGGCCCTTGCTCGATCCACGATCTGAAAAGCGGCCACGAATACGCCGAGCGGCTGGCAAAACTCGCACAGGAAGTCCGTGACCGCGTGCTGATTGTGATGCGCGTGTATTTTGAAAAGCCACGCACGACGATCGGCTGGAAAGGCCTGATCATGGACCCTCACCTCGATGGCACGAACGACATTCCCGCCGGCCTGCGCATCGCGCGCACCTTCCTGCGCGACGTGCTCGACCTCGGCCTGCCGACCGCGACGGAGATGCTCGACCCGATCACGCCGCAATACATCGCCGACCTCACGTGCTGGACGGCCATCGGCGCGCGCACGACGGAAAGCCAGACGCACCGCCAGATGGCGAGCGGCCTCTCGATGCCGGTCGGCTTCAAGAACACCACGAGCGGCGCGGTGACTCCGGCGATCAACGCCATCAAGGCCGCAGTGCAGCGGCAGACTTTCCTCGGCATCGATGAGAGCGGCCGCGCCAGCGTGGTGAACACGACGGGCAATCCCGATTGCCACGTGATCCTCCGCGGCGGCGACGACTCGCCGAACCACGACGCGGCATCAGTCGCCAAGGCGCTCGCCGCCCTGGCAAAAGCCGGCCTGCCGCCCACGGTGATGATCGATGCGAGCCACGCGAATTGCGCAAAGGAGTGCGAGCGGATGCCAGCGACGTTCCGCGAGATCCTCGCGCAGCGTGCGAGCAATAAGGGTGTCATCGGTGCGATGCTGGAGAGCAACCTCGTCGCCGGCGCCCAATCACTCGGCAAGGATCGCAGTGCGCTCGTCTATGGAAAGTCGATCACCGACCAGTGCATCGACTGGGCGATGACCGAGAAGCTCGTGCGCGAAGCTGCGGCGCAGTAACGCGGACAATCCTGTCCGCAGTGGCCGCCGCGATGTCAGACAGGATTCTCCGCCCTACGTGAGTCCGTAGGCCAGCACCGCCGTCTTTCCAAACAGCCACTCCTGCTCCTCGGCGGAAATCCCCGATGCAAACTTGCGCACGACGTCCACCCAGCGCGCGTAGCCAGATGCCGCAAGACACACCGGCCAGTCGGTGCCAAACATCAGCCGCCTCGGACCGAACGCCTCGAGCACCACGTCGAAATACGGGCGGAGTTGCTCCTCGCTCCACGTCTTCCAATCCGCCTCCGTCACCATGCCGGAGACTTTGCAGAAGACATTCGGCCGCCGCGCGAGTTCGCGGATATTTGCGCGCCACGGCTCGATGGCGCCGTCGCCGATGCGCGGCTTCGCGATGTGATCGAGCACGAAGACCTGCTGCGGATGCCGGTCCACAAATTCGATCGAGGCCGCAAGCTGCCGCTCGAAGGTCAGAATGTCGTACACGAGCCCGAAGTCCTTCAGCACGGACACACCGCGGTTGAAATCCGCGCCGAGGATGAACCGGTCATCCGGCTCATCCTGCACCACATGCCGCACCGCGCGCAGCTTCGGGTTCGCGGCAAACTTCGCGATCACCTCGCGCACGCCCGCATCTGCCAGCGGCACCCAGCCGACGACGCCCTTGATGAAATCATTCCCATCCGCAAGTGAGAGCAGCCACTCCGTCTCGCCGACAGTCTGCCGCGCCTGCACGGAAACAACGCCATCGATCCCGACCGCCGCAATCTCCGCCTTCAAATGCGCCGGCAAAAAATCGCGGCGCAGCGCAGCCATCGAATCGCCGATCCACGGATATTCCTCCGCGCTATATTTCCAAAAGTGGTGATGCGAATCGATCTTCATGCTTGGCACATGACGACGCAGAGCCGCATCCGCTTCAAGTGGGGAAGCGACGAATTGCGGACAGCAGTGTCCGCCTTACGTCACGCGAGGATGCCTTTCACAATCTTGCCATGCACATCCGTGAGCCGGTAGTCGCGACCTTGGAAGCGGTAGGTGAGCCGCTCGTGGTCGAAGCCGAGCAGGTGCATGATGGTGGCCTGCAGATCGTGCACGTGGACTTTGTCCTGCACGACGGAGAAGCCGAGTTCATCGGTCTCGCCATAGCTGATGCCGTGCTTCACGCCACCGCCTGCGAGGAAGATGGAATACGCGTCGGGAAAATGATCGCGGCCCTGGTACATGCTCTTGGCGGTGCGGCCTTCGCGGAATGGTGTGCGGCCGAATTCGCCGCCCCACACGATGAGCGTGTCGTCGAGCAGACCGCTCTGCTTC
>Ga0315909_10002511_pt1 | contig 23486 bp, 28 predicted proteins | sample LakEriMetagenome_11_FD_203527 | JGI IMG/M metagenome (GOLD analysis project Ga0315909, IMG submission 203527) | Freshwater fungal communities from buoy surface, Lake Erie, Ohio, United States - Buoy 2 MA125 | ecosystem: Environmental > Aquatic > Freshwater > Lake | place: USA: Lake Erie, Ohio...
TTGTATTGTGTGATTTCTTTGTACGGCCCACCCTCGAGTTGCGGTTTCCAGTAATTTCCAGATACCACGATTCAATCCAGGCAACTGTGGCATCATGTTGCTCATCAGGAAACTTTCCAGTTCCACCTGCATATCCCAACTCATGTCACCATCAGGTGCATTGTGCCCCATGTCATAACCAGTTCCAGCGTAGTCCTGAGGAGTTGCTCTTGATCCTGGCGGCAAACTCTGATCCACAGCAAACGCATTGGTTCTGGGAATACACCCCAGTGCATTGGGTGGCGTGAGAGTGTAACTTACCCACTTGGGCAGTCGTGCATTGAGGTCATTGGCTGTTATATATCCCTTGCGACAAATTACTTGCACTGCTGATTTGGAATTGGGGATGCCCCAGGGTGCTTGATTTACGCATGCTTCTGCTGGCAATGGCGGCGCTTGATTTCTGGTTTGACCCCAGATTGAAGCAACTGATAAAAGATAGAAAATCCATATTCTGGTCATAAGAAACTCCTGGTGTATTTATTTAAATATCCATAAATATCATTATGAATGAAGATCTGCGTTTCAGCAAAGACATACAGTTCCACAGTCAGTTGAATCCCAAGTTATGGAGTCTGGGGAAAAAACTGAACAGAGAAGTTTTAGTTGCACTAAGAAACATTGCTGACGCATTTGTGAGTTATCTGGATCTACCAGAAATTGATGTTGTTGATGTTACACTGAGTGGGAGCAATGCTGCATACACATACACCAAATATAGTGATTTGGATTTGCACATCATAGTCAATGCGTCTGAAAAAGAAAAAGTTATATTAAGAAAGTATGTAGATGCCAAGAAAAATCTGTTCAATGAACAGCATAACATTACAGTGAAAGGTCAGCCTGTGGAACTTTATGTTCAGTTCGTTGATGATCCACACACCAGTGCAGGAGTTTATAGCATCCAGCGTGATGAGTGGGTTGAAGAACCCAAGAGAATCAAAGCCAGCATCAATCATCTGGATGTAAAAAGTAAATTGCGTGAATATATCAGAGCCATAAATCGGTCTGTTCAGAACCAAGATCTAGAGTCAGCCAATCGTCTGATGAGTAAGCTACGCAAATACCGCAAAGAAGGCCTGAGTAGCACTGGAGAATTTGGTACTGCAAATCTGGTATTCAAAATACTCAGAAATCATGGCTATCTGGATAAGCTCAGCGATTTCAAAATAGCCCAACTGGATAAAGAATTGAGTTTGAAAGAGGAATAAGATGAATTTAGAACAAGCACTTAAAGTAGCATTGGCCAACAGCTTTGCTTTTACACTAAAGGCGTTAAATTTTCACTGGAATGTAGAAGGTCCCAGTTTTGTTCAGTATCATGATTTTTTGGGCAACCTATATGCTGAAGTTTGGGCCGCAGTGGATGCTATTGCTGAACATATTCGCACACTGGACATGTATGCACCTGGCAGTTTACAGAGATTCAGTGAATTGACCACCATTAATGATCAGCTGATGGTACCACGTGCTGAACTGATGTTTGACGAGCTGTTATCTGATAACCAACGAGTAATTGACAGCCTGGAAGCAGCATATAACTTGGCCGGTGATCATTTGGGTTTGCAGAATTTCTTACAGGATCGCATTGATATTCATGAAAAGCATGGATGGATGTTGCGTGCAATTGGCAAAACCGGCAGAGCATAAAGGATATTCTGATGAGAATAACAGAAATATTCAATCTAAATGAATACTTCTCGATGCCCTATGAGATGTGGGGTTGGATAGCACCTGGTGGTAAAGTTCACCTGGCCACCGCTGACATGGCAAGAAGTCAGAAATCTTATATTCACAGCGACATGATAAAAAAATTAAGGTTTCCAGGTTATGTGAAAGCATGGCAAGCTGGATGGGTACGTTGGTTTGTGTTGTACGGTGAACTAAAAATGGAAACCAGTGAAAAAATTTCTCCAGAACTCATAACCACAGTGACACAGGGAATTAAAAATATCACTAAATTAGCAAGCGACCCTAATAAAATTCGTCATTTTTTTGATGATGACGAAGATACTCTGCCTGTGTATATCTGGACCTACACTCTGGACGCTGGTGGTGGCACTTTCTACAAAGAAGAGATAGAATCCCCACAGACACTGATCAATCTCATGCAGAGAGAATTAATGTCCAAGACAGCTATGCAACCGTGAAACAATTAGATAAGAGTTACACTGAGATGTTTTGGAGAAAAATATAAATATAGTTAGAGAGAAATCATATGAAACTTACTGAATTTATAGAAGAAAATCAGTTAGACGAAGAATTTTTGGATGACATGTGGGGCTGGATTGATCCCAAAGGAAAAGTACACTTGCCCACCAAAAAGGATGCCGAATCAAAAACGACCAGCGTACATCACAGCGTCATGATAACACGATGGGGGTTTGAGTCTGGTTACTATGATGCATTTTCAAAAGGTTGGATTCGATGGTATCTTTCTAGCGGATCATTGGTTTTCAATTGTAATGCAATGCCCAACACTGTTGTTGCTCTTACCAAAGCAGTGAGACAGATAGAAGTTCTGGCAAAAAATCCCAAAAAGTTCGGTTATTTTAACGGAAAAGATGCCAGACGTGCTGCAACAGATCCTGGCGGAATGCTATTGATTGATGATTATAATATACAAATAGATAGCCCCGGATACACATATATTAGAGGGGCCAGTTTTTCCAAAGCAATCAATGAATTAAAACAATATATGGATCAGCAGGGCATTGAGCAGAATCTTAAAGAAACCACTAGCGGCAGTGTTGCGGTTATAGGAACTGGATTTGCAAGTGGTGGAATTGGTGACAAACCTCTCAGAAGAGGCAAGGGAGTCTCAGTTACTGGGGTCAATCAAAAACGCAAACGGGTGGGTGAAACTCACATACCCGGACATCTAGATCACGAAGTTCGCATGGCTCACGGTGAACTGTTGAACCTAGCACAAAATTCTGCAGAATTATATGATATGCTGAGAAATGTGGGAGAACGCGAAGGGTTGCCTGGTTGGATTAGTTCTTATATTACACTGGCCAATGACTATGTGGAGAGTGTGATTCAGTACATGCGTGAAGAACAAGTGGAAAAGTACACCGATACTGATCATAAATTTTAATCCGGAACCACACAATGAGACTTTGTGAATTTACTCAACCCGTTAACAAAACTCTATTAGTCGAAGGCGGAAATCTTCAACTAAATGGGGTAGCAGCTCAACGAATAAATCTGGAAAATAATCCAGAATTTCGCAAAACTGTGGTGAAAATGTTAATGAGCCTACTGGGAACACTGAACGCAGCATATCAGAAAATGTACAAAGAACCCTTGTGGAGTGACCAGTTATTACAGGAGCGTGGGTTTGTCAGTGGCAGTAGCAAACACTTTTTTAATCTGGAGGGCATACCTGATCAGGAGTTTGCTCAGAAGAAAAAGAGCCTGGGTGATATTGATCTCATGATTGACAAAACCAAAGAACAAAATATCAAGAGACTGCTGGATCAGATAACAGGCAAAACTTTGGGTAACGCTACTCTAATTGGTTACAAACCTGGAAGTTCTCAGGTTTGTAGTTTGTGGAGTTTCGGCGATCCCAAGATCAACATACAAATAGATATCGAGATGACTGATTACTATCAGGACAAACCCACGCCCTGGAGTCAGTTCAGTCACAGCAGCAGTTGGGATGACATACAATTGGGTATCAAGGGTGTGTTTCATAAATTTCTGATTCAATCGTTAACCATGCTGACTCAGACTAAATTTCTGTTGAGAAAAATGCGTGGACGTGGTAAAGCTCGTGCTGAGCAAGACGTCCCCACCGAAGACAAACTGTATACCTTCTCCATCACCAGTAAAGAAGGCGGCGGTTTGAGAGCCAAATACGAGCCCGTGCTGGATCAAAATGGCAAGCCTCTAACAAAAGACGGGTTAATGGTGATGCGTGAACGTGCAGCAACTGGTTATGAAAAAAACATCAACAAAATTTTCCAGAACATGCTAGGGCAGCGTTTGGAAAATCCTGACAAAGCACATCAATATTTTTGGTCATATATTGGCTTATTAAAACTTTTGAGTTCCAGTCTAACACCCGAAGAGAAACAGAGAGTACTGAATAAATTCCTGGAAAAAACTCTGTCAGAACGTGCGCACGGTCTATATCGCAATGATTATCAGAGAGACATGTCTGAGAAAAACGCTGCCATTGACTTGTTGTTGAAGACTTGGGGCATGCGTCGCAACACCAATATTAACCAATTACAAAAACAATATGCCTCTCGTTACAAGATCTCATAACTGTGTATAAATAATTGAATAGGAGACTGTTATGGATTTTGAACGTTTAAGAGCCAAATTGGATGAACTGGAAAACAGTTCAATAGACGAAGCTGGTGCAGTATTAAATAAGCCCTATTCTTCTTTTAGATTCCCTGATCAAGTCAGTGGTGATGAAAAAGCTCGCTCAATCTCTGTGCTAGCATCCAGCACCGACACCGAACATCCATTCAAAGGAAAGTTGGTTGGTGGGTGTGGTGAAGACTTGGAAAATAATAAGACTGCTATTGATGAAGACTATGTAACTCAGCTGGCCAGGGAGTTTGCTGAATTTTTACACCATGAACCCGTGGAAGAAGCTGGACTTGCTGATTTGGGATCTAAAATTGCACAAGGTGCTGGCAAAGTAGCAAAAGGCATTGGCGCAGTTGCGGGCGCAGTATCAGGAGTCAAACAAGCATATCAGCAAGGCAAAGCCGCTGGTACCGCCGCGGGTACTGGTGCAGTATCGGATGTCAGACAAGCATACCAGCAGGGTAAAGCTGCTAGTGCCAGTACGGTAACTGGTCAACCCCAAGCACAAACTGCACAAACATCAGCACAGCCACGCACACAACAAGCAGCACCGGCTCCAGCAGAACAAGCAGATATTTCTGTGGTTGCTGCTAACATTGTAAAGACTCTGGGATTACCAATTAAACCAGGAGCACTTGTCACCGCATTCAATAAACCTTCAGCTCAGGGTAATAAAATATTAGCTGATGCATTCAGAAGTTTAGCCAATGCTAACCCCGCGGTTACTGGAAAAGTTGCTGCCCAACTTAAGAAAATTTCAGCAGCACCAACGCCAGCACCAACGCCAGCACCAACGCCAGCACCAACGCCAGCACCAACGCCAGCACCAACGCCAGCACCAACGGCGTCAGGAAGAGTGTACAGTCAAAATCCCGAAGCAGTAAGATCACGTACCCGCAGAGCAACCGCAAAAAACAAACAGACACAGCCCACAGCAGAATCATTTCGCTTGGGTAGATTTTGATGGTGAGGAACTAATGGTTTCTCTGGATGAGCTTGAGGTAATACAAAATGACCATTAATGAACTCACAGAAGGTTGGAAACCCAAAAACAAAGCCAAGCACAAAGCCTGCCAGCAACGGGTTAAAAACCGTGTGAGCGTGTGGCCATCAGCCTATGCCAGTGCGCAGGTAGTGCAATGTTATTACGGTCGTAAGGGTAAGAAGAAAAAGAAATGACCATTAAAGAACTAGTCAATGAAAGCATCTGTGCAAAACAACCGCACATGTTCCCTCAGTATTTTAGCTGGGGGTGGATCGATCCTGCAGGTGAAATAATTTGTCCAACGGAGTCGGATAAAACACATACCAGTATTTTGCGAAGACTAGCAGATCAATATAATCTACCAGAGGATGCGAGTGAGTATCATGCAACAAAACATGGATGGATTCGTTGGTTAGTGGAGTATGATAGCAAAACAAAGAACTTTGTATTGTTCTTTAACACAGTCAAATTCAAAAAAACTCCCAAAATATACAACAGCATCCTAAGAATTATCAATGATAACGCTGATGCTAAATTTTATAATTTTCTTTATGTAGGTGGATCCAATTGGATCCAGGCATTAACAAAGCAGAAATTTATTGATGAACTAAGTAATTTCTTTGGAATAAATCACAATCAGGAAATTACCGAAGACAAACCCACTGGAGGATTGACCAAATGGTTTAAGGAAAAGTGGGTCAATATTGCTAAGAAAAAAGGTGGCAAACATCCGCCTTGTGGCACCAGCGGAGAAACACGCGGCTATGCCAAATGTGTACCAGCTAAAAAAGCAGCCAGCATGAGCAAAAAAGAAAAGCAGAGTGCAGTAAATCGCAAGAGATCAGCACAGCGAGCAGCAGACAGACCTGGACGTGCAAGTGGTGGAACTGGTAAGAAACCTATTAGGGTAAAGACAGACAAGGAGTAAGTTATGGACCCCAGATTTTTCCGTCGTTATATCGACATATTGGAAGCAAAAAACAAAAAGCCCGAAGCAGACACCCCTGAACTCAGAAAGAAACAGGGCAGATGTGTAGACTGTGGACAGCCCCTAAGTACCGCAGGGCGTGGCACCGAAGGCCGTTGTCGTGAATGTGAAGCAGACGCTGACTAAAAGGACAAACACATGCGTTTTGAAGAAGTTAGTGACCCGCAGTATCTGGACGAAGGTGTACTCAGCTGGCTTAGAAATGCCGCTCTGGCTGGTGTATTAGCTGCTGGCGGCAGTCACTTACTAGATCGTGATTCCAAAGTTACTGATACCAGTCAATCTACGGAACTATCTACCAATAAGCCCAGTGCTATGAGTCAACAGTCAACAGTTACGACCAAGCCCACTGCCAAACCCACACCAGATACAGTGACTGATCCAGTTCAGACACTCAAGAAGATACAAGCTGAAACTCCAGAAGAGCGTAAATCACTGTTGAAGAAGATGGCTCAGGCTGCTGGAATCAAAGGCGAGGAACTACAGCACTTTTTAAGCCAGTCTGCACACGAAACCATGGACTTTCGTGCGCTGGAAGAAATAGGCGACGCTGATCGCATGGAGAGGAAATACGGAGTTCGTTCACGCAAAGGTTCAATTTTGGGTAACACCAGGCCCGGTGACGGCATGAGATTTCGTGGTCGTGGATTTATGCATCTAACTGGCAAATACAACTACCATCGTATTGGTCAGATGTTGGGTCTGGATCTGGTAAACAACCCTGATCTGGTTTCTCGTAATCCCGGAGTTGCCGCCGCCACCGCCATAGCTTATTGGAAATGGAGAGTGGCTCCCAAGGTAAATTTTAAATCACCACAAGCTGTTACCAAAGTTACTCGTCAGGTCAGTGGATCAGCAGCAGAAAAACATCTTAAACGTCGTATAGAAAAATTTCGTGGAGAGAAACCAAAAACGGGTCAAAAACACAAATGAGAATACTGGATTTTATTGATCACAAAGCAGTCAAAGAGTGGGCAGCAAAACAAGCTCAGGAATTGGGACTGATTCGTTTTGAATTGGCGATGACTTTTGATGGCGATATTGAACTGGAATATCTACAGGTTGCTAAACAATTCCAAGGACAGGGGCGTGGTGCAGAGGCCATGCGCCGGTTGACTGCTTACGCTGATCACTGGCACAAAAGGATATTACTCACTCCCAGCGAGCGCAACACTAGCACTGGTACAACTAGTAGAGATAGATTGATTAAGTTTTACAAGCAGTTTGGATTTAAACTGAATCAGGGTAGACACAAAGATTTTACAACTCGGCAGCTTATGATTCGCGATCCTAAATAATTTGGATAAATAAAAACATGCGAGCATATGAGATCTTACTGGAATACGACAGAAAAAGAGAGAAACAACGAATTGAATCACTGCCCACTTATCAGCAGAGAATCAAACAAGATCCTGACTTCAGCCTTGAACAGCTAGAATCTGCAGATCCTACTCCACAAAAGAGCTATGTACCTCGTCTGGCGCAATGGTGGCTGGCTGGCAAGCCTGTTGAAGATCTGATCAGCACCACTGCTGATGCATTGGCCAAGTATCATCAGTTGAAAATCAAGAAGCAGATCAAGTCCCAACACGCAGATATCAATAAGTTCAAAACAGCTGATGACTTCTTGTCAGCAGTAGACCAGTATCAATTGACGGATGACGAATCAGAAGACAGAGGCAAGTACCGAGAGATATACCGTGATGCTGAGTTGAGAGTAATTGAATTACTAGATGAGACCGCAGCAAAATTCTGGGGTCAGGGCACTCGGTGGTGCACGATATCTGAAAGAAACAATCAGTTCATGCATTACTTTAGCAGTGGGCCCTTGTATGTGATTATTCCTTTGCCTCCACAGTTTGTTACTTATCGTAATGATGATGGTGAGTCAGTCAAATCTCAAGTTAAATATCAGTATTGGTTTAGACGATCTGATCCAGATTTGTTTCAGTTTATGGATGTGAAAGATGGCACTGTGGATCCATTAACATTGCCTTTTTATGACAAACTGCAACCAATCATGCATAAAATAAGTCCACATATTATGTGGAACACTGATCCATCGGATCAACTGGCCGCAGTGAAACAAAATGGGTACGCTATTACACAAATCAAAAACCCCAGCGAAGAGATTCAGATGGCTGCATTAAAAAACGACCCCCATGTATTCAAATATATCAAAAATCCCAGTGAAGAAGTTCAACTGATCGCAGTGAAACACACTGGGTATGCAATTCATTCGATCGAAGACCCCAGCGAGGCAGTAAAACTGGCTGCGGTTCAAGAAACTGGGCATGCAATCCAGTACATCGAAAATCCCAGCGAGGCAGTAAAACTGGCTGCGGTACAAAGAGATGGTCTAGCAATTGCGCACATAAACAATCCCAGCGAAAAGATGCAACTGATTGCTGTAAAGGTGTATGGGTCCGCAATTCGTTATATCAAAAATCCCAGCGAAGCTGTGCAAGTGGCTGCAGTGCGACAAGACATTTACGCATTTCAAGAAATTAGAAATCCAAGCGAACAAGCGCAGCTGGCTGCGGTTCAAGAAAATGGGGATATGATTCGGTACATTGAAAACCCCAGCGAACAAATACAACTGATTGCAGTACAAAACCAACCGCGTGCAATACAATGGATCAAAAAACCCAGCGAACAATTACAACTGATCGCAGTTCAGAAAAGTCCAAGAGCAATCCAATACATCAAAAAACCCAGCGAACAAGCGCAGCTGGTTGCGGTTCAAAAAAATGGGTACGCAATTGAAATGATTGAAGATCCCAGCGAGGCAGTAAAACTGGCTGCGGTGCAACAAAATGGGTTCGCAATCGAATCGATCAAAAATCCCAGCGAAGCAGTACAGTTAGCTGCGGTGAAACAAGATAGGAATTTAATTAACTACATCGCAAATCCAACACCACGAGTCAGACAAATAGCACAGCGGAACTAAATACTTGTATGTTAATTACAGAACTTTTTGAACCAAAATCTCTAAGCGACTTGGATCCTAATCTAAATGTTGAAGTAATAAGCAAAGGAAGCTCATGGGCTTGGCAATTTGAAGTTCCCAATGCCCAGGGAGAACCTACGCCATTTTGCTTGAGAGCTGGTGATCTTAGACAGGCTTATTACATGTCGGATGAATTCAAAAATTTCTGGTTCATAAACATGATCCAGGCTAAATGCAGTACACCACTGAAAATAGACAACGAAACTTTGAGTAAAATGAGTGATGTAGGTAACATGGGCAGAGAAAGCGTCACTGTGTTTAGCACTGTGGGTAGTCTGCTTAATGATTTTATCAAGCAAACACAAGCAAAGGGTGTGGTATTCAATTCAGTGCCAGGTAGAGAAAAACTTTACTCAACCTTTGCTGCGGTAATCAAAAGACAAACTGGCTGGGAGTATGCATCAGCATCAGGGTCGTTCGTGATGCCACAGATATTTTATTTTTTTGCCAAAGACAAAGAAATGTTATCCATGTTAATGAATAACTTTAGAGATTTAGGACAAATTGACTAAGGAGATCAACTATGGCCAAAGCTAAAGCAGGTGAAAAACCATTAAAGACAATCTTTAAGAGATTGGGTAAAAAGAGAACAACAATCGGTGGCGGTAAGATGGCTACTGCTAAAATGAACAAGCACAAGCGACGCTGTTACAAAAAGTATCGCGGTCAAGGCAAGATATAAAATTTGGCCCAGCAATTGCTGGGCCAAATTTGTTTATAGTGTAAACTTTTTTCTCTTGTTGAATTCTGTATTGTTGTGAACAATAGCTTTCCAAAAGCCAATGGTTCGGTCCAGTCCTTCATTCAAATCCACTTTGGGATACCAACCCAATTTGGCGGTGATTTTGTCATTGACGCTGTTGAGTAGATAAATTTCACCAGCACGCTTGGGCTTGGTGTTCCAGTTTACTGCGCCATTCCAGCCAAGTTTGTCAGCGATCATCTGCACATAGTCTTTAATTTTGATAGCATTATTTGGGCCAATACAAAAAATCTCACCAGCACATTTTTCTGGATTTTCAATCACTGATTCCCAAGCATCCAACAAATCATCAATATAGATAAAGTTACGATAGGGTTCACCATAACCCAAATTGATTTCTTTATCATTGGTTAGCATTTGGTAAATGATTTGTTCGGTAACAAAGAAATTGTTGTCTTTTCTGCCATATGCATTGGTCTGACGAATAGCAGTAAATGGTAACTGATAACTGCGATGAGCATATTCCAGATATTTTTCACAAGCATACTTGGCCACAGCATATGGTGCATTGGGATTGGGCGGAGTGGTTTCATCAAAAGCAATGATGCCTTCTTCCTGGCCATGCTCAATCAAATCACTAATGGGTTGCCACCCATATACTTCCATGGTGCTGGCAAAAACAAAGTTCTTGAAATTGGGCAGGTCTCTGGCTGTTTCAATCAGGTTTACTGTGCCTACATAATTGATCTCACTGAATGCAATTTGTTCATAGAAGCTTTTTTCAACTTCAGTTCGAGCAGCCAGGTGAACAATAACTTCTGGATTAAACTGACGAATCTGCGCACTGGTGCTTGCGTGATCTCTGAGATCATGTTCTAAAAAACACAATTCATGTTTGTCTTGCAGCCTCGCCACCAGATGTTGCCCAATAAAACCGTCGTGTCCTGTGATAAAAATTTTCATAATATATCCTTTGAGTAAAAATTGAAACTAGATGTTTTTGTGGTTGTGACTGTTTGCCATGGTTTTGCGAATCTCCATGGGCTTGGTCTGATCAATCAAGGGGATCTGATAACCATATTTTGTATTAATATGCACGCTTAACCGATTTACCATATGCATTACCACCTGCAATGCAACTACATATTCGTCACTGTTGGGATCTTGCGGATTTCCATGATCGTGACTTTTATAACTGTTTTCAAAAGTCTGATCTCGGTTATTGCCAGTTAGATCTGCACGATCATGAGTAACTGTGACTGGAATATCCACTATGATGTTTCCTGCAATATTTTGAGCAACATTGTATAGAAAACGATCTATGTGAGTGTAATAGCTGAAAAATCCGCAAACATTGAACCACTCTTTGCGTATGATGGGAAACAGAGCAAAAGGGTGTTCAAAGTTACTACAGGGCATTCTGAGCAAGGGCATGGGATGATCCAGATAGCGGTCCAAGACCAAATCCCAACCCGCTGTGTCTATCAAAGCATCATCGTTCCACACCATGAGCCACTGACCCCAGGCCAAACCAGCCAATGTGTTGTAATAGACATTGAGTTTTTGATAACCCAGAGGTTGCATCTGATAGATGTGAATGTTATCTGGATAAAGAGCTTGGATTTCGTCGCGAGCAAAGGCTACACTTTGGATGTCGTCGTTATCCATGGCCAGCAAAATTTCTACTGATTCTGGTTCACTGGCCTTGCTTAAAAGATTCTGAACACTGCTCAATAGAGTATGTGTTCTGCCACGTGTGGGTAAAAGTACGCTAACTCTCATAATTAACTACGCATATTTAGTTAGTGCAGCAGATACTGAAAAATTTACTAAATAATCATATGCTGATAAAAGAATTACTTTCCGAAGGTGTTGGTGAAGGCAGTTTACAGATTGGTGTATCACATGCACTGCCAGGCATGTGGGCATTACCTGGTCTCACCAATCAGGACCCATACCTACAATACCGCATGGGTTTGGCTCTGGCCAAGGCTCGTGCTGTGGACCAGGGATTGATTGACGGCAACGTTGATCCCAGTGCGTTTGGTGAAAACATGCTGGTTAGTACACCCACTCCGGAAGAAGAACAGACACTGAAGTCGGCTCTGAAACTCATGGGTCATCATAATGCCAAACGCAGAATCAGCACCGCCAAAAGTGAAGAAAACCCCAGTGTCAATCGCGTAAGCCCAATAAAACCACAACCTGCGGTGAAGAAGAGAAGCTAACATGCGACTAATGGAATTATTTGAGCTTGACAAATTATCTAATCCCGACGAGAGTAACGCCTACACATTACTCACACCACAAGGAAAAGAAGATCCTGCAGCAAATACACAATATTTTGAAACTGAACGTGGCACAAAATACGAAATATTTTTTAACCCCATGACTCAACCGCCTGCTACTGAAGTAATGTTTGGTGTTGTTGAAATGGGCGGCACAATAAATTTTGGGAAAGCATATACATCAGGTCCACAAGAGGTTGTGAAAATTTTCAACACTGTGATCAAAGCCACTCTTGCGTATGATCAAGCGCAAGACTGGGGGGTTCCTGTTTGGTTTTTTAGTTCCACTGGTGCTAGCAGGACACGAATGTATGAAAGATTGGCGCATGGCATTGCTGGCCAGACTAACTCTAAAGTTTTCAAAATTGCAGATTGGGGACAAACAATTTTCTTAGTGTATCAAAATACTCCTCAAGGCAAAGCAAAACTCAAACAGTGTATTGATTTTTATAACGAATTTAAAGACGAAAAAGACATGATAAAGGCACCAGAGGGCGTATGAGATTAACTGAATTCACACTGACTGAAACAAAGAGCAGACCTTGTATTGTGGTGGATGTGCAACCGGCTTATGCATATTACCAGCAGAGAGGTGAACCTGAGGGTTCAATGCCAAAAGCATATAAAATCAGTCAGAAAGTTATCAATTTTGTTAACAACCAAACAGGACCTGTACTGATGTTTATCAATGCTGAGGAAACTGGTGTATCAAACGATACCAAAGCAAGAGTGATTGATTTTTGGGAAGACAACGGGTTTGATTCTGACAACTGGAATCGAGTAACGATTGTTGATAAGGGATACGGATATTTCAGAGCTTGGATGGATCAGGGTGTTAGTGAATCTATCATAATCAAAGTGATTCGTGCGTTGTATCAAGCTAAAGCCAATGACAGCAGAGATTTAGAGTTAGAGCAGTTGAAACAGTTAGTGGGTGCAGAATGGGAGGACTGGATGGCTGATGATCCCATTATTGTGGAGTGGACCAGTGTTGCACAATTAAAACGTTTTCAGGGTGCTTACATAATGGGTGGTGGCCGAAATGAATGCTTGCGAGAAGTGGAACTGCTGATGAACGCATTTAATATTGGTTACAAAAGAATTGATCGTTTGGTATACTAACATGAGACTAACAGAGTTTTCGCAACCTTTACAAAAACAGCCACAAGTATTATATCATGTGAGCCGCAAGGCCAATCGCAAAAGTATTCAGCAACAGGGCTTGTTACCGCGTGTGCAAGAGTTTGAGAATATCAAAAGAAAACCTGGTGTGTATTTTATGCAAACGCTGGATCAAGCAAAGGATTGGGCGTTTTGGAGTGCGTTTGATAGTGCAGCCGCAATGGATATTTGGAAGATTCAGTTACCTAGCGATTACGCAGTTACACCAGATACTCATCCTGAAATGGATATTTACAATGCTTGGATAGGATACGAACCTGTGCCTGCAGAAAATATTCAAGTGGTTAGTACACAATCTGTACCTAAATCAACAGCACAAGCTCCACCGTTTGCTAAAAAAGTTGCAAATGAACATGTGCAGTTAACAGAACTATTTGAAAGACCACTTAAACACGCACCGTTTATACAATGGGATGACAACGAAGTTTCCTGGTTTTACGTGGATGATATGACGTATGTGTTTGTGGCGCAGCGTGATTATGGTAATAATTATATCGTCAACTTTAAGATGATAGACAGTCAACCAGACGAAAAGATCATGCAAACTGATCCCTACGGTCCTGCTGCTTGGAGCGAAATCTACAACAAAATGTACCGTTCTAAAACTAAAATAACTGGCACAGGTCACCAAAACCAAGTTATCGGAACTGTTATTGAACTCTTTAGGGAATTTGTTGCAACTAAAAAACCAGACAGTATTACGTTTGTTGCATTTAATCAAAGCAGGGGTCGTGTGCTATTATATAGAAGACTGGCTCTATTAGCAGTTAAGCATCTGGGTTTTCAATTTGATGAAGTAGATTTAAGTGGTGTTGGAACAATTTGGACACTGACAAAAAGGTAATATTACGAAATGACAGTAAAACAACTGATCACAGAAAGCAAACAAGCTGAAGAAGTGCTAGACATCATCCGCAATGCCACCACTGGATCACCTTACGAAGGCAAGCTGTACATGGCCGGTGGTTATGTGCGAGACACCCTGCTGGGACGTGATTCTAAAGATGTTGACTTCGTCGTCGATGGCGATGCCCGCAGCGGATTGGCTGCTGCTGAGTTCATCGCCAAAAAGCTGGGTGTTTACAAACCAGACAGCAATCCAGTGATCTTTCCCACTTACTTCACTGCCAAACTCACTGTGCCCACTCCCAGCGGAAAAATTGACGTAGAGTTTGTGGCACCGCGCAAAGAAAAATACACACCAGGCAGTCGCAAGCCTGAAGTTGCCGCAGGTGAACTTAAAGATGATGTGATGCGGCGTGATTTCACTGTGAACAGTCTGCTGCAAAATCTGCACACTGGCGAAATACTGGACATGAGCGGCAGAGGTCGCAAAGACTTAGAGCAAAAGATGCTAGATACAACTGGTGATCCTGCTGTGATATTTGGTGAAGATCCGCTGCGCATCTTGAGGGCTGTGCGTTTTGCAATCAAGTACAACTTCAAGCTGCCCATGCACATGATCCGAAACATCAAAAAGTTTGCTGGTGATCTAAAGAACATCAGTAATGAACGCATCAACGATGAGCTCAGCAAAATCTTGTTGTTAAACCGTCCCAGCAGAGCTTTCAAACTGTTTAAGATTACTGGTATATTGGATGTAGTCATGCCCGAACTCAGCCAGCTGGTTCGGCTCAAGCAAAACGCCTATCATTCTAAAGACGCCTGGGGACACACACTGGATGTGCTGGATGCCAGCAGTCCTGATTTGATCAAGCGTTTGGGCGCACTGTTTCACGACATCGGCAAGGCTGCTACTCGCACAGAAAAGAATGGCAAGATCCAATTTATTGGACATGCTCAGGTGGGTTCTGAAATTGCCAAAACTGTGATGCGCAGATTGAAGTATCCCAATGATCTAATTAACAAAGTAAGTGACATTGTTAAGTATCACATGGATCTCAAGAGTGCAGGGGCAGATGCTAGTCAGCTCAAAGACAGCACACTGAGAAAGTTTATTTTCCGTGTGGGTCATAACCTGGAAGATCTCCTGGACGTGATGCATGCCGACAATGTTTCGCATTCAGAAGCAGCCAGCATGCCCGATCAAATTGCTCGCATCAGAGAGAAGATTCAGCAGATGGATGTTAACGATATTCTGAAAACTCAGAGCATACTGAATGGAACCGAGATCATGGAACTGGGAGCAAAAGGCCCCTTGATTGCCCAGATCAAGGACAGGATCCTAACCAAGGTTCTGGAAAATCCTGCATTTACTCGTGCTGAAGCTGTTCAGGTGGCTCGTAACATGATTCAGTCTCACAACACAAAAAAGTAACTTGATCAGAATGGTAACATAACTACTTGCATAGTGGGTTCGGCTCTGTTATTATAATTAATATACCTGAGGAGGTGAACTTACAATATGACTGAATCCACTAACACCAATCACACCAAGCTGTTTAACGGTGATGAAAAAGAAAAGCTCAAGCAACTGATACGAGAAGGTATCCAGGTGCTGAGAGAGATGGAATCCCTCAAAGAAGGTCTTAGCGACACTGTGAAAAACCTGGCTAAGGAATTTGAAGTCAAGCCGGGGGTACTTCGCAAGTGTATTAAGACCGCCTACAAGGCTGATTGGGATAAAACCGAAGCAGATTATTTGCAGATGGAACATATTTTGGACGCAGTGGGCGGAAAGTAAATAACACTGGGGACGGTTCACCCGTCCCCATCTTATTATCAATTATGAGTTACGTTGACGCAATCTGGAATAAAAATTCTGACACAATTCATGTAGTAGAACGCATCGACGGCAAGCGAATTTTTACTGATTGGCCTGCCAAGTATGTGTTTTATTATGACGACAGCAAAGGAAAACATCGCACAATTTATGAAACACCAGTGAGTAGATTTGTAACCAGACAGTACAAGGAGTTCAATCGTGAACTCAGAGCTCATAGTCATCTCAGAACCTGGGAAAGTGATATTAACCCAGTGTTTCGCTGTCTGGAAGAACACTATCGACACAAATTGGCTCCCAAGTTACACACGGCCTTTTTCGACATCGAGACTGCATTTGACGCTGAACGCGGATTTAGTAGTCCTGAAGATCCGTTCTCAGCAATCACAGCAATCACTGTGTACCTGGATTGGTGTGATCAGCTGATCACACTGGCTATGCCTCCGTCCACACTCACTATGGATCAGGCGCAGGCTCTGGTGAAGAATTTCGACAATACGTTTTTGTTCAATGACGAAACAGAGATGCTGAGTACGTTCCTGGATATTATCCAGGATGCAGATGTGCTCAGTGGCTGGAACAGCGAAGGGTATGATATTCCCTACACTGTGAATCGCATCATCACTATAATGAGCAAAGATGACACACGCCGCCTGTGTTTGTGGGATCAGCATCCCAAGCAGCGCAAGTTTGAACGGTATGGTGCTCAGCAATCCACTTATGATCTGATCGGACGATTACATCTGGATTACATGCAGTTGTATCGCAAATACACTTATGAGGAACGCCACAGCTATAGCCTGGATGCCATCAGCGAACATGAACTGGGCGAACACAAAACTCACTATGAAGGCACACTGGATCAGTTATACAATCTGAACTTTGAACGGTTTATCGAATACAATCGCCAGGATGTGATGCTGATTGCTCGTCTGGATCAGAAATTGCGTTTTATCGATCTGGCTAACGAACTGGCACATGATAACACAGTGTTGATTCCCACCACAATGGGTGCTGTGGCTGTTACTGAACAAGCCATTATCAACGAAAGTCACGATCGTGGGTTAGTTGTTCCGGATCGCAAGGCGCAACCTCGTGACCGAGAAGATGACGGCGAAGATGAGGATGAGGGTGCTGCTGGTGCTTATGTGGCCTACCCCAAGAAAGGACTGCATGATTATATTGGTGCAATTGACTTGAACTCGCTGTATCCCAATACTATTCGCGCTCTAAACATGGGTCCAGAAACCATCGTGGGGCAGATACGTTTGACTGATACCGACAACTACATTGCGAAAAAACGTGCAGAAGATTTGAGTTTCGCAGCAGCCTGGGAAGGCCTGTTTGGTACTCTGGAATACACGGCAGTAATCAATAAGGATCCTGCTTACACAATCACTGTGGAATGGGAAAATGGCACCAGTACTGAGATGAGTGCTGCACAGTTGCATCATCTGATCTGGGCAGAAAATCGCCCCTGGATTCTCACTGCCAATGGCACTATTCTCACTGCTGAAAGAGAGGGTATTGTTCCGGGACTGCTGAGACGTTGGTATACTGAACGTAAAGAACTGCAAAAGAAAAAGAAAGAAGCCACAGACAAAGAAGATCAGGCGTTTTGGGACAAACGCCAACTGGTTAAGAAGATTAACCTCAACAGCTTATACGGTGCTATTTTGAATCCCTATTGTCGATTCAATGACAAACGCATAGGTCAAAGTACCACACTGAGTGGCAGAGTAATTGCACGACACATGAATGCTTATGTGAATCAGTGTGTTACTGGTGACTACGATCACACAGGTGAAGCTATCATTTACGCCGATACTGACTCGGTTGATGGGAGTAGCTGTATTAACACTTCAGTAGGTAACAAAACCATTGAAGAACTTTTCCATAATGGTACGACATTTTGGAAAGATGGAGATAAAGAGTATTCCGTAAATCCTGATATTCAAGTCGTGGTTTACGATAATAAAGTTTCTGGCCCAGCTAAGATGGGAAATTATAACTATGTTTATCGTCACAAAACAAAAAAGCGTCGATTTAAAGTGATCGATTCTCTGGGTAACGAACTCATTGTAACTGAAGATCATGCAATGATTGTTTTGGAAGACGGTAAATTAGTTGAAAAAAGTCCTATGGAACTTAAAAAAGGCGAAAAGATTCTCACTATCAAGCATAAATAACTTATGCGGATAGGAGTATCGCAATATGCCAAAATGCTTAGAATGTGGGTGCATTATGCCCAGGCTACAATGGACCCACTTCAAATACAAATGCACTGGGGGTATTTCAAGCATAGATGAATACAAAAACAAATACCCCAATTCAATCTTAATTGACGAAGAGTTAGCTGCTAAATGTAAAATAACCAAACAAACAATGATCCAAAAGTACGGACAAGAGTTAGGTACTCAAAAATGGGAACATTACAGAAGCAAGCAAGCTGAAACCAATAGTTTTGAATACAAAAATAAAAAATATGGATGGAGTAAAGAACAGTTTGACGATTATAACAAAAGTCGGTCAGTTACGTTGGAAAACTGTGTAAAACGACATGGCGTACAAGGGGTAGAGATTTGGAACTCGTATATTGAGCGGCAACGGTATACTAATACTTTAGAATATTTCATTGAAAAGTATGGATCCGAAGGAAAAGAAAAATGGCTCAATTACAACGAAGAAAAATCAAAGTCATCAAATGTTGATTGGATTAAAGAGAAGTTTTCAGTTGATGATGATGCGGCTATTGAAATATTGTCTCAAAGAAGAACACCATCAATTTGTAGTAAATCAGAGAAACATTTTGTTAATGCGTTTCAAACTGCGTTAGGATCTGAGATAAAATATACTTCATTTACTAAACAATTTTCAATTTGGGATAAAGCAAATCATAGAATCTATTTTTACGATATTACTTGTTCATCAAAAAAGAAAATCATTGAGTTTAACGGAGATTATTGGCATTGTAATCCATTGATGTATTCGGGCGATTTTATTCACAAGCATTCAAATTTAACAGCTAAAGAAATTTGGAGTTATGATTTTGAAAAAATAAAAACTGCATTAAACAGAGACTTTAGTGTTAAAATAGTATGGGAAAGTGATTACATAAACAAACCAGATGGAATTATACAGGAGTGTGTGCAATGGTGGAATACCAATTAGCAGAGATTGAATCAATAGAAGAACTTGAGCCGTATGACGACGAATATGTTTATGATATTGGTGTTTCAAACGAAAATCCTTATTTTTTTGCCAATAACATTTTGGTGCACAACAGTTGCTATTTCAGTGCTTGGCCCGTTGTGAAAAAGGAGGTGACTGCTGGCTCCATGGAATGGGATAAAAACATCTGTGTGGGTCTGTATGACGCAATCGCAGATCAAGTAAACGACAGTTTCTCTGGTTTTTGTGCAGGTGCATTTCACACACCCAGTGCCAATGGTGATCTTATTCGTTGTGGTCGCGAACTGGTGGCTAGCAAGGGTTTATATATCACCAAGAAGCGTTACGCTGTGTTGATCTATGATCTAGAAGGCAAGAGGCTGGATACTGACGGAAGTGATGGCAAACTCAAGGCCATGGGCTTGGATCTCAAACGAGCCGATACTCCCAAAGTCGTGCAACAGTTTCTAAGTGACATTTTGCTGAAAGTTCTCAAAGGATTAGAACGTGCAGAAGTCATCGATGACATACGCAGATTTAAAACTGATTTTCAATCAAGACCTGCTTGGGAAAAAGGCACACCCAAGCGAGTAAACAATCTCACTCATTATCGAGATCTTATCAGTAAGAAAGGCAAAGTCACAGTGCCTGGACACGTCAGAGCTGCTCTAAACTGGAACACCCTCAAGCAGATCCACAATGATCGTTACAGCATGGGCATTGTGGACGGCATGAAAGTGGTCGTGTGTAAGCTGCGCAGTAACCCCATGAACTATACCAGTGTGGCGTATCCCATTGACGAACTCAGATTACCCGAGTGGTTCAAAGAGCTACCGTTTGACCAGGGTCTCATGGAAGAAACCATCGTGGACACCAAGATAGATAACCTATTGGGTGTTCTGGACTGGGACTTACAAACAGCGACCAACCCACAGATCAACGCATTTAGCTCACTGTTCAGTGCCAGATAATTGAGCCAATTACTGTTGCGATCTAAATACAAACAATGTTACTATTAAAGGAATACTATGTATAATATACTCAAAGAAATCGTAAACTACACCAAAGCAGTTAACCTGGAGGAAGTCAAAGTTTCAGGCACAGACAAAGAAACCTGCCTAGACGGTGTTTCCGCAGACAAAACTGTGGTATTTCAAGCCAAGCTGCATAATCCAGTATCAGAATTTGTTGATGCAGTGGCAGGATTACCCAACCTGGGTCGTTTGAATGTGATCCTGAACATCCAGGAATATCAGCAAGACGCTCAGATCGTCACTGGTAGGGATCAGAAAAACATTCTGGACACTATTCGATTTGCCAATGCCAGTGGTGACTTCAAGAACACTTATCGGTTGATGAGTCCTGAATTAATCAACTCCAAGATCGCAAGTCTGAATTTTCATGCTCCCAAATGGAAGCTGGAATTTTCACCCAACGCACTGAGTATTCAGAAGTTCAATTACCAAACTCAGGCCATGAGTGATGTTGTGAACTGCGTCACTTATACTGACGGAAACAACCTAATGATCGAAATGGGCGACGTTTCTAGCATTCACGGATCTTTTGTGTTTCATCCGGGTGTTCAGGTTCAGCTCAAAAGACAAACCTGGGCTGTAAAACCTCTGATCAGTGTTCTGAATCAGGTTGGTGATAAGACCGTCAGCATTGACGATAATACCGCAGCCATGCAGGTTAGTATTGACAGCGGTCAGGCGGTTTATACCTACATCCTGATGGCACAATCTAAATAACATCATGACACAACATCAGAGAGAAGCTGTTGAACAAAACCTAATCGGTGCAAACAGACAGATCTGGGTTACATTTCAGAAAGCAGGGTATCACAGATACCCTGCTGCTGGAGTTGATCCCCGGCTGGATGACGTGAGCTATCTGGCCCACCGTCATCGTCATCTGTTTAAGTTTCGAGTGAGTATTCAGGTATGGCACACTGATCGTGAACTGGAATTTCATCAGGTGCTAAATCACTGTGAAAGTCTGTTTGATTCCAGAACTATCGACATTGATTTTAAAAGCGTGGAGATGCTGGCTGATGATCTCTACCTGAAACTGACTGAACGTTATGGCACCAATCGCAACATGGAAATTGAAGTAAGTGAGGATGGCGAATGTGGATGTCTTGTTAGATATCCAGCTATAAAAGAACATGCCTGATAAAATCAACTTGACCGCAGCTCAGCAGGACTATTCGATATTTCTTCCAGCACTGAGCACATTTTATTCCAATTACATTGGCAGACAACGTCATGGCGAGTATGTGGAAACTGCTCGCATTCCTGCAGGATTTGAAGACGGTATTGAAGGATTAAACTATTTGAATCCACAAGCTGGTTATTTCCAGTATCGTTGGAGTTTGTACTCAGCAGGGCACGCCAATCTGGATCTGGGATCAGATCCCAAAGAAGACATGATTCGCAACCGTGACGAATCCAGCTGGCTGCTGGGAGACAGCGGTGGCTTTCAGATCGGCAAGGGTGTCTGGGAGGGTGACTGGAATCCCGGCAGTGGTTGTCCCAAAGCACAAGAAAAACGTGAGAAAGTGTTGCGCTGGATGGACGCTTACATGGATTACGGAATGACTCTGGATATTCCCGGCTGGGTGAGCCGTACTCCGCGTGGTCGCGAAGCCACCAGAATCTCTAGTTACGAAGGTGCTGTGGCTGCCACTCGTTACAATTATGAGTACTGGATGAACAATCGCAACGGCAACTGCAAATTTCTCACTGTGTTACAGGGGGACAACCACACTCAGGCTGACGAATGGTACGAAACCATGAAGGAATTTTGTGATCCACAAAAGTATCCTGATCGTCACTTTAATGGTTGGGCCATGGGATCACAAAACAAATGCGATATGCATCTGGTTTTGCACCGACTGGTGGCACTGATACATGATGGGTTATTGGAAACTGGAAAACAGGATTGGGTACATTATCTGGGCACCAGCAAACTGGAATGGGCCATGGCTTTTACTCAGATTCAGCGAGCCATACGCCGCTATCACAATCCCAATTTTACCATCAGTTATGACTGTGCCAGTCCGTTTTTGGCCACTGCAAATGGTCAAGTCTATTACGAAAATCGCATGATAGATGATGGCAAGTGGAGCTACAAAATGGCCAAATGTGTGGATGATAAAAAGTATGCTCGTGATACTCGTTTGTTCCGCGATGCCATTCTGCAGGACCTAGCTGATCAGTGGCCCAGCTTCATGGACAGTCCCATTATGCAGAGAACACTGATTCAGGATGTATGTCACTATGCTCCTGGTGACCTCAATAAGATCGGAAAAGAAGGAAAAACCAGCTGGGATAGCTTCAGTTATGCTATACTAATGGCACATAACATTTACTGTCACATAGAAGCAGTTCAGGAAGGAAATCGCCTGTTTGATCAGGGCATTATACCACACATGTTGCGAGAGAAAAATCAACCAGGTAAACACAGAGTCAAAGTTAAAGAACCTGAACAGTTTAGTAGTTTGATTTCACTTACTCAAACTCCGTATCATGATCGTTATTTTGAGAATCTGGTTGACAGCTTGTTCTCAGCGAAAACTCGGGATCAAGCCAATAAAATACTTGTAGAATACGACAATTGGTTTACTCGAGTGTATGGAAGCAGTGCCAACGGACTACTGGGACCCAAAGCAGTCAACAGCAGTACTGCATTTACCAAGACGTTTGGTGATCAGATCAAACAATTGGAAATCACTCGCGATGATAGTGGTTTGTCAGAACAATCACTGGATCGTTTGGAAACCGAAAGTCAACAGGAATAACAATGAACATTTATGACATCTAGTATGCTGGAAGGAGGCACCCAATGCCCAATATTATTATTTTTGCTTTAGAACCACATGATGGTCGTTATTCTAAACAATGGTTTGAAAATATTCCCAAATTGATAGACGCAAACGCTCAAGGTCAATGGAACGTGATTCAAATTTCTGGAGTTCAAAAAGATACAACTTTAACTCCGGGAGCTTTTTTAAATTTCAGTGACACCAATTACTGGAAAAGTTCACAAATGTGTTCTTTTTTGGATCTTTACAATCAAGGTCAAATCACATCCAAAGACCGTT